>C687J26845_10000449_pt1 | contig 27481 bp, 24 predicted proteins | sample RifCSPlowO2_12_FD_26845 | JGI IMG/M metagenome (IMG submission 26845)
GCAGGTTTCGGGCGCGCCATCGCCTCGGTCTGCATGGAGCGCATTTCCAACATCAGGCGATTGAATTCGATACCTTGGCTCATCACATTCCTCCACTGGCCGCGGTTTTTTGACGCTTCGCGGCGCGATACAGAGAGGTTTGCAACAAGAGTGCCAGCTAGTGGCGATGAGGCGAGTTAGTTTCTAAATAACCGCGCGATAAATTCGCAGACAACCAAAATCGGCGACCCAGCCAAGCCGCCGATAAAGTCACTCGAGCATTGCCGCAGCCCCCAAAACTCAGGGGCGCCAGCTCAACCTCCAGTCAACTGGCGAACAGATAAGACTCCACGTCCATGCCGGCATCGCGCATCTGCGCAAGCTTGTAGCGCAAGGTCCGCGGGCTGATCCCCAACCGATCAGCGGCCTCTTTGCGCCGGCCGCGCTCAGCACGCAGGGTGTCGACAATCAGCTGGAACTCGCGGCGGCGCAGGTCTTCCCCCAGCGCACCGCTGCTGGCCGCCATGCTGCTGTCGACCAACACCCGCTCGGCAAATGCCGGCACCGCACTCGATGGCAAGGCAACCAACAACGGCGGCAACACCTGCGGACTGATCGCCTGGCCAATCTGGGTTCCCAGGCAAAGATCTTGCGGTTGAATCAAACCGCCCTGCTGCAAGATCAGCGCACGCTGAATGGCATTGTCCAACTCGCGCACATTGCCCGGCCAGGGGTGCGCAATCAGGCAGGCTTGCGCCGGGGCCGACAGCCCTACGGGCGCATGCTTCATTTTTTTGACGTGCTTGGCCAACAAGCGCTCGGCCAACGGCAGAATATCGCCAGTGCGCTCACGCAAAGGCCGCCACGCCAGAGGAAATACCGACAAGCGATAATACAGGTCTTCACGAAAACGCCCGGCCGCCACCTCGCCCGCCAGATCGCGGTTACTGGTGGCCAGCACCCGAATATCCAAATTAATGGGTTTACGCGCCCCGACCCGCTCGACTTCACGCTCCTGCAATACCCGCAATAACTTGGCCTGCAACCCAAGCGGCATCTCGGAAATCTCATCGAGCAAAATACTGCCGCCCTCGGCCAACTCAAACTTACCCGGCTGAGCGGCAATCGCGCCGGTAAAGGCGCCCTTCTCATGACCAAACAGGGTGGCCTCCAACATATTGTCGGGGATCGCCGCGCAGTTGATCGCAATAAAGGGCTTAGTGGCCCGTGGCGATTGCTGGTGGATATAGCGCGCCAGCACCTCTTTACCGGTGCCCGACTCGCCGGTAATCAACACCGTCGAGTCGCTTTGCGCCACCCTCGAAGCCAACTCCAGCAATTGCTGACTGGCCGGTTCGCAAGCCACCGGCCCCTCGCCGTCAAAGGTCGTGACACAGCCCAAGGCATGCCGGGCCACCAAGTCGAGCAGGGTTTTCGGCTCAAAGGGCTTGACCAGATAATCCGCCGCGCCCTGGCGCATGGCATCCACGGCCCGCTCAACCGCGCCGAAGGCGGTCATCAACAACACTGGCAATTGCGGGTAGCGCGCCCGAATCAGGCCGAGCAGCTGATGACCATCCATCCCGGGCATATTCACATCGCTGACTACCAGGCTGAACGACTCTTGCGCCAACGCTTTGAGCGCCGCCTCGGCGCTATCCACCGCGCAATAGGCATGCCCACCGAGCGTCAGGGTATCGGCCAGCGCCTCGCGCAATGCGCGGTCATCCTCAACCAACAGAACTTTAGCCAGCATGATTCGTTACTCCTCTGTCGCAACTGGTGCCCGCATGAATCAGCGGTAAAGTCAGGATCGCGCAAGTGCCGCGCGCCACTGTTGAACGCAATTGCAGATTACCCTGATGGGCCCGCGCTACCGCCTGCACCACCGCCAACCCCAGGCCGGTGCCGGTGGTTTTGGTGGTAAAAAACGGCTCACCCAGACGGGCCAGGATGGCGCTGTCGATACCGCTGCCGTTGTCGCTAATGCACAGCCGCAGCGAACTGCCACGGCTGTACAGATGCACCTTCAAGCGTGATGCCGGGCCCGCCGCCTGCAGGGCGTTTTCGACCAGATTCATCAGCGCGCCGACTAGGGTGTCGCGGTTACACAGCAACTCGCCGCTATGGCTGTCGCACTGCCAACGCACCGCGCGCTCTTGCACATGGGCCTCGGCAGCCGAGCGCAAGGCGTCAAACAGGGCTTTGGGGGTTAGGCGATCCGGCAGCGGTAATTCGCCCCGGGCGAACACCAGCATGTCGCGCACCTGGTGCTCCAACTCATACAAGCGCTCCTTGAGCCGCCCGGCAAAGCGCTGCTGCTGCTCGGCCGGCAACACCTGTTCAGTCAGATGGCTGGCATACAACAAGGCGGCCGATAACGGCGTGCGAATCTGATGGGCCAAGGAGGCGACCATCCGCCCCAACGCCGACAACCGTTCATGACGCGACAGTTGCTCTTGCAGGCGCCGGGTTTCGGTCAGGTCGGTGAGCAGAATCAGCTGGCCCGGCTCACCATTCAGTGAGCGGGTGGCCATGGCCAAGCGCCGGCCGTCTTTGAGAGAGATCTCATGGCCGTCGTCTTCGCGCGGGGCAAAGTTACGGGCAATCACCAAGCGCCAGAGCATGCCCACCAGGGGCAAACCCAAGAAGCCGCAAGCGGCCGGATTGGCATCGCGCACCACGCCTTGGCCATCGAGCACTATCACGCCACCAGGGAGCAGATCGAGCAGGCTTTGCAGGCGCTGAGCGAGACGCTCTTTCTCGGCTAACTCTTGAATGCGCTGCGCACTGACCTGTGCCAACTGGCCATTGAGTTCGGCGACCTGGGTCTCGAGTAAATTGTAGGAATCGCTGAGTTGCGAGGACATCTGATTGAACACGGCAAACGCCTGTTCCAGGTTGGCGCGGCTAGCCGGTTCAACTGGCGCAGCAACCTGTAAATCAGTGGCGGGGGTCAGGCGGGTGACTGGTTTCATAGTTCTCTCTCGCGCAGCGAGCCGTCATAAAACGGTCTAGTGAGAGAGAACTAGCAATACTCATGCCTAAAAAAATAACGTTATTTATCAAAGATATACGCAAGCATCAAAGCCAAGCGTCAATCCCCCGGCTGATCCTCATCGTCATCCCGACGATTCATGCCGTACTTGCGCATCTTCTCAACCAGGGTGGTACGCCGAATCCGTAAGCGCTCCGCCGCCCGCGCCACCACACCACCGGCATCATCCAGCGCCTGCTGGATCAGCCCCTGCTCGAGGTTGCCCAGATAGTCCTTCAGGTCCAAGCCTTCCGGCGGCAGCACCGCAGGGGAATCCAGGCCAGGCAGCCCGGCGTTAATGGCGGCGCGCTCTTGCAGGTCTTCACGCAAGCTGACCGCCAACTGCTCGTCTTCATCATCGACATGGCGGAATTTTTTCGGCAGCTCCATCACGCCGATCACCCCATAGGGATGCATGATCGCCATGCGCTCAACCAGATTGGCCAACTCCCGGACATTACCCGGCCAATCATGTTGACAGAGCGACATAATCGCGGCGGAGTTAAAGCGAATCGAACCGCGCTTTTCAAACTCCATGCGCGAGATCAGCTCGTTCATCAGCAGCGGAATATCTTCGACCCGCTCGCGCATCGGCGCCATTTCGATGGGAAACACGTTCAAGCGGTAAAACAGGTCTTCGCGAAAGCTGCCTTCCTCAATCATCTTTTCCAGATTCTTGTGGGTCGCGGTGATGATGCGCACATCGACGCTCTGGGTCTTGTTGCTGCCGACTCGCTCAAAGGTGCGCTCTTGCAACACTCGCAGCAGCTTGACCTGCATCGGCAAGGGCATGTCGCCAATTTCATCGAGAAACAAGGTGCCGCCATTGGCCAACTCGAAGCGCCCAGCGCGGCTGGTGATGGCACCGGTAAAAGCGCCCTTCTCATGGCCAAACAGTTCGCTCTCGAGCAGCTCGGCGGGAATCGCGCCGCAGTTAACCGGCACAAAAGGCGCGTCGCGGCGCTTGGAGTGATAGTGCAGGTTGCGCGCGACGACTTCTTTGCCAGTGCCCGACTCACCCAGAATCAACACGCTGGCATCGGTATCAACCACTTGCTGCATCATCTGCCGCACTTGTTGAATGGCGCGACTGGTGCCCACCAGGCTGCGAAACAGATTGGGTTCGCGCTGGCGACCACGCTCACGGGCCAGGTCGTACATCTCACGATAGACCTGCACCCGGTGCAGAGAATCGAGCAATTTATTGTAGCTTGGCGGCATTTCCAGGCTGACCAACACCCGCCGGCGGATCTCTTCCGGCCACTCGGGTGGTACCTGAGCACCGATCAGCACCACGGGTAGAAACTCATCCCAGGCCGCCATGTGCTTAAGCAGCTCCAGGGCACCACCCTTCGCCTCAACATCACCGAGCAGTACGCTTAACACATCACGGCTAGAAGCCAAACCCGCCACGGCCTCGCGCCAGTCGGTACTGCTGCAAACAAGATTGCTTTCACCCAGAAAGTTCAGAATCACCGCCATCTCATGGCGGCGCTCGCTGTTGTCGTCAATCAGAAGAAGCTTGGTTTCACGCCACATCTTTTTTATAACTCGACAGCTTGAAGGGAGGCCCAGCAACAGAAAATCGACTGCACCGGCACTTGGCCATTAGTAAAGTCAAAAGCTACGCAATAGTCAATTTTATGGCGTGATTATTTTGCCTTTCCGATCAATAGCTTAGGCGTATGAAGAAATGGGCAAAAACACAGGAGAACAACGAACTAGCGAGGGGAAAACGCAGAAAATTGACTCTACAGCCAACAAGCCGCGTCTCAAACGAACAACTGATAGACCTTGGCGCCCTGCTGAGATTGATTCAACTGAACCAACTCCTTGGCCAAACGCTGCTGCTCTGACTGGCAGACCAACACTAACTCACGGTACAAATCGACCAGTTCTTGCATGCGCTGACGCAACTCAGTCTCATCACGCCCGGTTTCCACCATGGCCTCATCGACCGCTTGGCGGCACTGCAAATCAAGTGCCCCGATCGCACTCCAATCTTGCGTGGCCAGCGCCTCACGTAGCGCCGAGCCGGTGGTTTCGAGAAGCTGTACTGCTGGACTCATAACATCGCTCCTCTTATATGCGGGGCCAGACTTAAGCAATTGCATCCCAACCCGCTTTCACGTTACGTAACAACCCCGCCACTTCTTCCAGTGGCGCTAGATCATTGTGCAAATTAGCGGCAAGCAGGCGCACGATCATGTACTCGTAGAGCCGATCCAGATTAGCCGCAATTTCGCCACCCTGATCAAGATCCAGACCTTCACGCAAACCGCCAACAATGCCAATCGCCTTGCTGATCAACTCACCCTTCATCCCCACCTGACCACGCTCCATAGCCCCGCGGGCTTGAGCCACACGCGATAAACCGCCCTCCATCAGCATCTGAATGAGCCGATGGGGAGTGGCGTCAATAGCTTGAGCCTGGGTATTGACCGACTGGTACTGCCGCATCGCCGTTAGCGCATTCATAATTGCTCCGCTAGGTACTGAGTGGATAACTTATATATCGACTCAATAGCTTCCAGCTTTAGCATTTATTTCAACAGAGTTAGATGACAGGAACAGCCTCAACTTCAGGCCCAATGGCATCCCACGCGGTTTTAATTTGACCGAGCACGGCCAAAACCTCATCCAGGCTGCGTGGCGTTTGATCCAGCGCCACGCCGGCGAGACGGCGAGTCATATAGTCATACAGGGCATCCAGATTCTCGGCAATTTCACCGCCAAGCTGCTTATCGAGACTGGCCTGCAACACACCGAGAATGGTGATGGTGGTGCCCACTGCCAAGCCGCGCACCTGAACATCCCCCGCGGCTTGAGCCTGCTTGGCCAGCAACACCCGCTCAACCGCGCCATCCAGCAGTAGCTGCACAGCACGGTAGGGAGAAACGTCCTGAGTGGTCTTGACCTGCTTGTAGGTGTCGATCGGTTTTTTGCTCATCAGTTATTCTTACTCACGAAGCCCGGCAGGCTAGCTAATTGACCGGTTAGACTCTCACTGGTTTTCTTCAGCCGCGCCACCAGGGTATCCATGGCCGTGTACTGATTTACCAGGCGCTCCTGAACCTTGGCAATGCGCAGGTCTAAGGCGGTTCTTTGCTTGTCGATACCACTAATAGTCGACGCCAAACCCTTCTGCCGCTGATCAAGTACACCAGCTGTGCGGGTATAGCCATCTACCAAAGTGCTCAAGCGTCCCATCAGGCCCTTATCACCAGAGAGATAGCTGGCAACCTTATCGAAGTTACCGCTTAAAGCCGTGTCCAGCTTAGTGCTGTCTAGCTTAAGCGTGCCGTCCCGTTGCGAGGTGATCCCCAGCTCCGCCAAGGCCCGTATGCCATCACCGGTCTGCAGCGCAGAAATCTGCGTACGAATACTCGACTGCAAACCGCGCACTGTAGCGTCGCCCAACAAGGGCCCGGTTACCGGCGGCTTACCCTCACCCACCTGAACGACACTGGTCAGTTGCGCGGCGGTATTGAAGAGCTTGTTGTAGGAGTCGACAAACTTCTGCAAGTTACTCTTAACCCCGGACTTATCCTGGCCGACAGTAAGGCTTATGGTCTTACCCGCATCTTGGTCAGCCTGGGATTGGGCGCTAGTCAACGTCAGCTTTACACCGTCAACGACCCCTTCGATGACATTGCTGTCACGGACGACCTGCAAGCCATCAACAAAGATCTTGGCCGACTTAGCCTGATTAATCACCCCGGCGGCGCCAGTCACAGAGCTAGGCGCAACATTAACATCAGGTGTAAAGCCCAGCTCACTGATGGATACGTTGCCACCTGCTAGCGTCTCGCTAGCCACCACTTGCACATCTTTAGCGTCACCAAGATTCGATGAACTAATCACCAGCCGCGTGCCCGAAGCATCGGTCACCAAACTGGCCGAAAACCCTTTAGACGCGCCCTGCGAGTTAATCGCATCGCGAATACCGGCCTGGGTGTTATTAGTCGCGGTGATATTTAGCTCAAGCTTGGTGGTGCTCGCATTCAGTGGATCACCGGCATACAGCGTCAAACTACCCGTACTGAAGGTCAGCGGAGTGCCTACCGGTTCAACAAAGGACTTCAAGCCTACTTTACTGCCGGCCGCAAGCTGCTGCACCTTGAGGGCATAGACTCCAGTTGGAGCAGTGACCGTAGCTGAGGCAGATAGATTTGCCGAGGAAGAAAGACTGGCCGTACGCGCCGAATACAATTCCGGCTTATTAAGGCTGGCCAAACTCGTTTGAAAATCGCTCATAGCTGAGCGCAGGGTACCCACAGCAGAAAGCTGAGAGGTTGAAATTTGTTCAAGCCGATCTAGCTGGGACGTTTTTGGCGCCTTTTCGGCGTCCACCAACGCTTTGATAATACTGCCTATATCAATGCCAGAACCGACGCCCAAAATGCCTGCCATGATGCACCTCGCCAAAAAAATGACCATTAACGCCTTGTGAGCGTTAACAGATCAAAAGCCGTGCCAAGGTGTATCAGGCTTCGGCTTTGAATAACAAGCTACGTACTTCGGACAAGTTCTCCGCCATCTGCAGGGCTTCTTCCGAAGGTATTTGCCGAATTACATCACCCGAATCACTGTCCGTGACTTTAACCACCACTCGACCACTAGAGTCATCGAGCGCGAAGTTGATACTGCGCTGCACTGACTGCACAAAGTCCTGAATAGTAGCTAGGGCACCTTCGACCTGCTCTCGCGTGGCGCCTGGTGATGCCTTATTACCGGCCAACACCGCTGCCGCCACATCGTGCCTTGCCGTATCGCTCGATGATTTATGTGCAGCCCCTGCAGGCAAAAGTCGCTCAGCACTTTGAGACGCACTCAAGGGAAGCGACTTTTGAGTTGAACTAACGTCCATAAATTCCTCCTCACAATGAGGTAGCGGGAGAAAGAGTCAAACCCTTCCCCCCGCAGTTTATCGCCTTCCCCCTTACTGCAGGAGGCTGAGTACAGCCTGCGGCAACTGGTTGGCCTGGGCCAAAATCGCGGTACCAGCTTGCTGCAGGATCTGGTTCTTGGTCAGTTCCGAGGTCTCCGCCGCATAGTCGGTGTCGCGGACCCGGCTGCGAGCAGCAGAGGCGTTTTCACCGATGTTTTGCAGGTTAGAGATGGTGTTCTCGAAACGGTTCTGCACCGCACCCAGTTGTGCTCGCTGACTGTCAATGTTGGAGATCGCACCACTGACAATGCCCAGAGCGTTCTGCGCGCCGATCGCGGTGCTGACATCAATTTCAGACACCGAATCCAGATTACTGAACACGCTGGCTGGCTGCACGCCACCATCGATGGTGCTGAAGTTTTTCACCTCGTACGCATCCGGCGATTCGAAACGCAACTGCCCTACAACTGCGGCACCTACTGCGGTTGCACCGGCCCCACCGATAGCGACAGTAGCGCCGATATTGTCGGAGTTGTCCGATGCCGACTGATTATCACCCTCAAAGCCTAAGGTCTGAATGTTACCCGCCACTTCTGTGCCACTCGTACCACCGGTAAAGTCAGTGATTACGATATTATCGCCTCGCTCACTGGTCAGTTCCAAGGTGCCATCACTGTTGGCGCGAGCGGTGATACCGGTCTTGCCCGCTTCCTTGTTGACCGCATCGGCTACTGCCGAGAGATCGTTCCAGTCGGTGATATTGGCCGAGATCGCCACTTTGTCGTCGATATTGGCGTCGTTGGAACCATACAGATTAAAGCTGAGGATTTCAGCGTCGGTAGTGGTGCCGCCAGTGATGTCGATTTTCGCCACGGTCCGTGCCTGAGCGGTAATACCGGTTGCATCGGAGACGCCATTCACGCCGGTAGCCACATCGCGTGCAGAGCTATTCACCGCCAGCGCTACTGACGCCGTGCCCAGTTTGCCCGCCAAGGTCAAACCAGCGGTGGTGGCAGGAGAAGACGAGTAGCCGATGGTAGTAGTAGTCAAGAGAGCGAAGCTACTGCCCGCGACAGCTGCTTTGCCGCCCTGGCTAGCGTTAACTGCGCCGGCCTCAGCGCTGCTAAAGCGGTTGGAGCCGATACGCGCGGCCCCCGCTGCGCCGATAGAAACACTAATGGTTTCAAAGGCGTTAGCACCAACCTGAAAGCTCTGGGAACCAAAGGTACCGTCAAGAATTTTCCGTGCACCGAAACTAGTGGTCTCAGCAATACGATTCAATTCTTGCTGCAACTGGGACACTTCGCCTTGCAGAGCTGCACGTTCGGTCGCACCGTTAGAGCCGTTGGCCGATTGCAGAGCCAGGTCACGCATACGCTGCAGGATGCCAGTGGACTGCTGCAACGCACCTTCAGCGGTCTGCGACAGCGAAATACCATCGTTGGCGTTGCGAGTGGCAACGTTCAAGCCATTGATCTGGCTGGTCAGACGGTTGGAAATTTGCAAGCCAGCGGCGTCATCTTTAGCGCTGTTGATTCGAAAGCCGGTGGACAGACGCTGCAAAGAGGTGTCCAGGCCTTTGGATGAAGTATTCAAGTTACGCTGAGTGTTCAGCGATGCGACGTTCGTGTTGACTGTGAGTGCCATGGTGGTTGTCTCCAAAGAGCCTTGCTAAGTTTGTCTGAGCTTGCGAGCTTCGGGCCTGTGAGCTCAGACACCCCATAAAGTTCGCATTCGATCTTTATATCGGCGCTACCGCGTGCAACTTTAGGTAGCTTTAGCAAGAAAACTTTCATTTTTTTTCTGTTTGTCAATCAACTAGTTACACAAGCAGAAAAGAGAGAAACCGGCACACTGATGGAAAATTTGACGCATTGGCCAGACAATTACGAGTAGTTGCGGCCGGTTAATACTCAAACTAAGCGCTTAAGAAACCCATCGGGCGCGACAGTGATCAACAACTTGTCCTGCATCGCCTGATCGATTTCAAAAACCTGCCCCGCTGCGCTCTTGAGAAAGGCATGCACGGCGGTCTTCGGATTGTCACCCGGCCCCCAGGGGCGATCCGGAAAAAACTCGGTAGGCATGTCCTCCACCACCGTATCAAACACCACGCAATAACTACCGGGGGTGACCAGCGGGCTGTACAGCTCAAGTTCGCTCAGTACGTGCTCGTGCGTGTGATTTGAATCGAGAATCACCAGCACCCTCTCGCACCCAGCAGCCTCGCGGCGCACCTGCTCCAGCACATTTCCGGCGATCGACGAGCCTTCGATCAGGCTGATGCGGGAAAACAACGGGTGTTCCTCGATGGCCGCCCGATTGTGCGGACGGATCTCAATGTCCACCCCAATCACTCGGCGCGGCGCATCAACGCGGCCTTCGCACAAATCCAGCAGAGCCAGCAGTGAGGCATTGAGGATCAGCGAGCCGCCGTGGGCGATGCCGGTTTCGATGATCACATCCGGTTTCACCGTCCACACTAACTCCTGCAGCGCAACTATGTCCTGCGGGTACTGGATGATAGGCCGGCCGAGCCACGTAAAATTGTAGGAGTACTTGTGCCGGCAACTGTGCACCAGCCAGTCAAGCGATTTGGCCTGTAGCTCGGCATCTGCGCCGGCACCTTTGGCATTCTCCACGCACTCTTCGCGAAAAACTTGATGTTGCGCTGCATAGTCCTGCTTAGCCATCCAATGACTCCTTTTCTATCGGTTCATATCGAAGAATTCGGGCAGGATTGCCCACCATCACTGCACCTGCAGGCACATCTTGGGTGACCACGGCCCCTGCGCCGATAGTGGCCCAAGCACCAATGCGCAGACGCGATAAAACCACTGCGCTGGCGCCGACGAACACACCATCGCCAACTTCCACCTTGCCGCACAGGTTAGCCCCCGGGGCAATAAATACCGAGTCGCCCAGCTGGCATTCGTGATTAAGGATGCTACCGGCACTCACACTGCAGTTGCGCCCTAGGCGGACATCGGCCTGCAGCACGGCATACTCCTGCAGATAGCTCCCAGCCCCCAGTTCGACCAGCTCAAGATTGAGCGAGGGATGAATAAACTGCCCCAACTCCAGCCCCGCAGCCAATAGTGCTCGAGTGGTCTGGTGCCGCGTGCGAGTGTCGCGGGTAATCAGATTGACAACGGCATGCCCGGCCACCAGCCCAGGCAAACATTCGAAGCCACCAAGCACCGCAAAGCCATAAAAAACCTGGCCATGCTTGGCCGGATCGTTGTCGAGAAAACCGGCGATCTGCACCTGCCCCGCCGCCGCCAACGCTCGCGCTTGACGGGCTGCCTCAGGGTTATTCGCCCCGAGCAAGAGCAGTGGCTTCATACCCGCAGACCTTGCAGGATGGCATCGATCACCCGCTGCTGCTCCGTAATAGTCAGCTCGTGATAGCTGGGCAGATTGAAAGACCGTAGCGCCAGATCATGGGCTCGCGGCGTAGACACTGGCGGCAGATCGGCGAACACCGGCGTGTCGCTGAGAGGCTGAAAGAAAATCCGCGCATCAATGCCCGACTGAATCATCTGCTGCAACACCAAGTCACGGCGTTCAGCCAATGCCAACGGCAACACTAGAGTGGGCATCCAATAGCTGTTCAGGCAATCCGCTGCCTGCGGATTCATACTTGCCCCCGGAATCGCAGTCAGCAACTGTTCACGATAGACAGCGAAAACCTCGCGCTTGTGCGCCACCAATTCATCGATGCGCTCAAGTTGGGCGCAGCCCAAAGCGGCCTGCAGGTTGGACATCTTGTATTTATGCCCCAACTCACAAGGCCAAAACTGTCGCAGGTCACCCGCCGCCCGGCCATGGTTATTGAGCTGCTGCACCCGTTTGAGCAAGGCCTCGTCGCGGGTGGCGAGCATGCCACCCTCGCCAGTGGTCATGACCTTGGTGCCATGGAAGGAAAACACCGAAAAAGTCGAACAGCTGCCGGCCTTATGGCCGCGCCAGACCGAACCAAGCGCCTCGGCCGCATCTTCAATCAGGGCCAATCCATGACGGTCGGCCAACACTTGCAGCTCATCCAGCGCCGCCAAATTGCCGTACAAGTGAACGGCAATGATCGCCTTGCTGCGCGGTGTAATAGCCCGCTCGACAGCCGCCGGATCCAGACACCAGGAATCCTCCAGCACATCAACCAAGACCGGGGTGGCGCCGACATAAAAAACCGGCGCGGCAGAGGCAATCCAATTGGTGTCCGCGAGTATTACCTCATCGCCTGGACCGATATTCAGCGCCCGCAAGCCAAGGTGCAAGGCACCGGTACAGCTGGAGGTGGCCAGCGCATAGGGCAGACCAAGATAAGCCGCGAATTCGCGTTCGAAGCGGTTGATGTAGTCGTAACATTGCTCGCCCCAACCGTTGCGAACAGCATCCAGCACGTATTCAATTTCGCGCTCGCCGATACTCGGTTTGGTGTAGTAAATCTTGCTCATAAAATCTGCAACTCCGGCACCGCAACCACCAATCGGCCGCCCCACTCGCGCACTTGAGCTTGCTGCTCCTTTACCTCATCGAGCAGGTTCCACGGCAGCACCAGCACGTAGTCGGGTTTTTCCTCGGCTATACGTTGTGGCGCCACCACCGCGATGCGGCTACCGGGCAGGTATTTACCTTGTTTATGCGGGTTAGCGTCAGCGACCCAGGCCAATAGATCGGCGCGCACCCCGGCGTAGTTGAGCAAGGTATTGCCCTTGGCCGCCGCGCCGTAACCCACTACCCGCTTGCCGTCGGCCTTGGCTTGCAGCAAAAAGCGCAGTAATTGGTGTTTGATCTGCTCGGCGGCGGGCGCGAGGCTTGCGTAGTAAGCCTCGGTGCGCATGCCGGCAAGCTCTTCGTGCGCCAGCAACGCGGCGACACTGGCGTTAAGCGCTTGCGGACCCTCGACCCGCTGCACATAAACCCGCAGCGAGCCGCCATGGGTCGGCAACTCCTCGACATCGAAAATCGCCAGGCCGTTACGCGCACACAGGGTCTGCACTGCGGTTAGCGACAGATAGCTGTAGTGCTCGTGATAGAGGGTGTCGAACTGGTTATCCGCCATCAGCCGCAGCAGATGGGGAAACTCAAAAGTCGCCACACCCGCAGGCTTGAGCAACGTGGCAAAGCCCTGGAGAAAGTCGTTGATATCCGGTACATGGGCCAGCACGTTATTGGCCACCAGCAGATCCGCCGAGCGCCCCTGCTCTACCAGGGCTTGAGCAGTCTGCACGCCGAAGAACAGTTCATGAATCTCGATGCCCTTCTCCCGCGCTGCCCGCGCGGTGCTGGCGGTGGGCTCGACGCCCAAACAGGGGATGCCGCGCTGGGCCACGTATTGCAACAGGTAGCCGTCGTTAGCGGCGATCTCCACCACCAAACTCTGTGTATTCAAGGCAAAACGTTCGGCCATCTGCGCGACATAGCGCTCGGCATGGGCCAGCCAAGAGCTGGAGTAGGAGCTGAAGTAGGCATAGTCGGCATCGAACAGGCTGTCGGCTGCGCGGTAATCCTCGGTCTGCACTAACCAGCACTGCTGGCAGACCATGACTCGCAGCGGTACCCATTGCTCGGCCTGATTCAGTTGCTCGGCGCGTAAATAGGCATTTGACGGCGGCGCAGTGCCCAGATCAATCAAGGGCAGGGACAGCGCTGTGGCGCAACCACGACAGTTCATTGACGCACTCCTTGAAAACCCTCAGCCACTAGTGGATGCAGCGCATCGCGAGCCGACAGATTAACCACCGGCAAGGGCCAACTAATCGCCAGGCGCGGATCACTCACCCGCAAACCACCCTCATGCTCGGGAGCGTAGTCGGCGCTGTGCAAATACAGCAATTCGGCATCCGCACTGAGCGCCTGAAAACCATGGGCAAAGCCCGGCGACAACAACAAGCTGCGACCATCGCCGGCGACCAGGTGCTCGGCATGCCAGTGCAGATAAGTCGGCGAGTCCTGGCGAATATCCACCGCCACATCCCAGACTTCACCACGCAAACAGCTGATCAACTTGGCCTCGGCCTGGGGTGGCCGCTGAAAATGCAAACCACGTACCGTGCCTTGCTCGCCGGTACGTGAATGATTGATCTGCCGCACATGAAAGGGCTGACCGAAGGCGGCCAGACTGCCCTCGCAAAAAAGCCGTGCGAAGCGTCCACGTTGATCTTCATGCACCTGGTGCTGCAGGCAGAACAAGCCGCTCAGCGGTAACTCGATGAGCTGCAGTTCGCTCATGCCGCACTCCAATAGTCGGCCAATTGCTGCAGCGTCAGGGCCGGCAAATCGTCGCCGCGCTGCCACGCCAGATGCCAGTCGAGGGTGCGTTGCAAACACACGTCCAGCGACCAACGGGGTTGCCAACCGAGTAGCTGGCGGGCGCGGCTGCTGTCCAGACGCAGCAACCCGGCCTCATGCAAGTCACTCGCTTCAATCTGCAGCCCCGGCGCTGCCGGCCAGCGCGCCGCGAGGCGCTCAACCACCGCGCCGACGCTGCACATATCCGCCTCGGCCGGACCGAAGTTCCACGCCCCGGCCACTGCCGGGCCTTGTTGATACAGCCCTTGGGCCAATTGCAGGTAACCGGCCAGCGGCTCCAGGGCGTGCTGCCACGGGCGCACCGCCTGCGGGTAACGCAGGGTCACAGGTTCGCCTCGCGACCAGGCGGCAAACACGTCAGGGATCAGCCGGTCGGCGGCAAAGTCGCCACCGCCCAACACATTGCCCGCCCGCGCGGTGGCGATGGCCAGCCCGTGTTCGTGGTAACGGGCGGCAGGGAAATAAGCACTGGCATAGGACTGCGCCAACAACTCACAACAGGCCTTGCTGCTGCTGTAGGGGTCATGCCCGCCAAGGGCTTCATTCTCACGATAAGGCCAGGCCCATTCATGGTTGGCGTAGACCTTATCGGTAGTCACCAGCACGCAGGCGCGCACGCACGCCACATGGCGAATCGCCTCAAGCAGGTGCAGGGTGCCCATCACATTGCTGGCATAGGTGCCGACCGGGTCGCGGTAACCTTCGCGTACCAGCGGTTGCGCGGCCAGGTGCAGGACGATCTCCGGCTGCACCTCATTAACCAGCGCCTGCAGTGCGGCCAAGTTGCGTAAATCGCCGATGCGGCTGTCGATGCCCTCGCCCACCTGCGCCAACTCGAACAAACTCGGGGTGGTATTGGGCGCCAAGGCAAAGCCTGTCACCTGCGCGCCCCAACTGCGCAACCACAGCGCCAGCCAGCCGCCTTTAAAGCCGGTGTGACCGGTAAGCAGTACCCGTTTGCCCGCCCAGAACTGCCGATCTAAGACCACTGTTTCCACGGGGCCTCTCCACTTTGCCAGAGCTGCTCCAGATAATTCTTGTCGCGCAGGGTGTCCATCGGGTGCCAGAAGCCCTCATGCTGAAAAGCCTGCAACTGGTCTTGCGCGGCCAACTGAATCAGCGGCTCGGCTTCCCAGGAGGTGGAATCATCGGTAATTAAGGGCAGCACTTTCGGCGACAGCACGAAGAATCCACCATTGATCCAGCCGCCATCACCGCGCGGTTTCTCGGTAAAACCACGCACCGCATCGCCATCGCGCTCCAGCGCGCCATAACGACCCGGTGGCTGTACCGCGGTGACCGTGGCCAGCTTGCCGTGCTTCTGGTGAAAGGCCACCAGCGCGGCAATATTCAGGTCAGAAACACCATCGCCATAGGTAAAGCAGAAGGCTTCTTCGTTTTCCAGATAGGCGCCCGCGCGGCGTAAACGCCCGCCGGTCATGGTTTCCTCGCCCGTGTCGACCAGGGTCACCCGCCAGGGTTCGCTGTAGTTCTGATGCACTTCCATCTGATTGCTGCGCATATCAAAGGTGACATCTGAGGTGTGCAGAAAGTAGTTGGCGAAGAAATCTTTGATGGCATAGCCCTTGTAGCCCAGGCAGATGACGAAGTCCTGGATACCGTGGGCCGAGTACTGCTTCATGATGTGCCAGAGAATCGGCTTACCGCCGATCTCAATCATCGGTTTGGGCTTTAAGTGCGACTCTTCACTGATTCGCGTGCCCAGTCCACCGGCCAGAATGACGGCTTTCATTGCGACTCTCCTTGTTCACAGTAGCGCTGCCACATCTGCTGATAGGTTTGCTCCATGCGCCGGGTAAAATCAGGACCATTGCAGAGGGGAGAAGCCTTCATCTCCTCACGCAAACCGGCACGAATTCCAGCCAGAGCGTCCACATCACTCGCCAGTGCCACCAGCTTGTCTAGGTATTCGGCTTCGCTATCGGCGATCCACTCATCTCGCCCCACCCCGTGCAGAATAGTGGCGCCGACACGCCCCATCGACGGTCGATGCCGCAAGGACACGAAAGGCAAGCCCATCCACAGGCTTTCAAACAAGGTAGTGCCCGAATTGTGTGGAAAACAATCCAGGGCAATATCTATTTTCTTCAGTACTGCAGAGACCGGCGAAGTAAAACCAATTATCAAGCGTTCAGGACTAACGCCTTGTTTAGCAAATTCGTTTCTATAGTGCTCACACAAGCTCAGGTCCTGAAATGAGTGGCTGTCTAAAACTAGCCGTGAACCAGGAACTCGTTTGAGTAACTCTGCCCAAACTTTGATGACCCGGTAATTAACCCGGATCGGCCGGGTAAGGCTACCGAAAGTTATGTAGCCATTGCGTAACGCCGGCAAATCAGACAACTCCGGCATTGCCACACTGGGTTCATAGACAATGGCTGGCGCCGGCATACGCCACAAGCTTTCGGAAAACGAAGACTCACAACCTGGCGGTAACATTTGCTCATCCGCCAGAAAGTAATCCATTTGCTTAAGCCCGGAACCAAAAGCGAAACCCACCCACCAACTTACCTGAACCGGGGCAGGTTTGATCGCAAAGGCCTCCAGGCGATTATTTCCGGTGTGCCCAGCCAGATCGACCAAAATATCAATCTGATCGGCATAAACCTGCTCAGCGATGGCTTCAGAAGTAAGCCCAGTGCAAAGGCGCCAATGATCGGCATACTGAACAAAGCGCTCAGTCACATGGTCCTCGCGCTTGACCAGCGAATAGGCGAAAATCTCAAATTGTTCGTGATTATGGTTACGCAGTAACGGTTCAATAAAGTACGAGCAGACGTGATGACAAAAATCTGGAGATACATAACCAATACGCAACCGACGCCGCGGCAAACGCTCATTCATATATTCAAAATATTTGCGTTTTGGGAAGTAGCCTTCGACCACTTCACGGTAGACCGCAAATATTTCTTCCCCGCTCCAATCAGGATGGTAGTTAACGGTAAATAAAATATTGGTCCGTGCCAGCGGGTTATCCAAAACCTGACGCAACTGTTCAATCGCCGTGTCGAAATCACCAAACTGCGACTCAATGCCCGCAAGGTTCACAAACACCTGTTTGAAACTAGGGGAAATCTCTAGCGCCTTCAAATATGCCTTATACGCTTCACGCAAGCGCTTGCGCGCACCCAGAATATTACCGAGATTATTCCAGAGCACCGCTTCATTCTGGTTGATATCCAAGGCCACGCGCATAACCTTCTCGGCATCACTCAGCAAAGAGGCATCGAGGTAGGTATTGGCTAGGTTATTCCATGACAGCGACTGTTTCGGCGCAATAGCGATTGCGCGCATAAAACAACCTTCGGCCTCATGCTGCCGGCCCACGGAGTGATAAACCGCGCCGAGCATATTCCAACCGAGCTGGTAGTCCGGCTTAAGCTGTAAACCCTGTAACAAATAACCCAACGCCGCTTGTGGATTCTGCTGATGCTGATACGACAAACCCAACCAACACAGGGCTTCATGATGCTCAGGTTTAAGGCTCAATGCTTTTTCCAGATAGCCTCTCGCCTCTTCCAGGTTTAATTCTGCGGTCACCGCTGACATGCCCAGATGACACCAGGCATCTGGGTTAGATGGACACCTCTGGGTCCACTCATGCATGGCGGCCAAATCATCATCAAGCCGATGGTTTTTACGCAGGAGTGTGCTCAATCGCTGCCATGCCAAGTCGCACTCTGGACTTGCTTTGATCAGCTCGCGCAGAGTCGACTCCGCCTCGCCCAACCTATTGGTTCTGGCATAACAGGCCGACAGCGCCAAACTGGCCAGCCATTGACTGGGGTCCAATGCCAACGCCAATCTAGCCAGCGCCTCAGCCTCAATTAGGTTGTGATCCAGCTCTAGATCAGCCAGCGCGGCAAGCAACTCTGAATCTTTGGGGAAGTTACGCCTGGCCGACTTTACTAATGGATAAGCATCCGCTCGCTGCCCCGCACGATAACGAGCTAAGGCTTCAGCACGCAGATCCTGCGCCGAGGGGGTCTGGATCTCACCGACTAAAGAAATCACCCGTTCCCATTCTTGCGACAGGAACGCCTGCTCAAGACACTGCTTGAGTATTTGCTGGGTATTGGTTTGCAGGCAGCATTTTTTGTATTTTAAGCCGCTGCCACAAGGACAAGGATCATTGCGGCCTGGTTGATAAACTGCGACTTGGCCAAGCACATGGAGCCGCTCTTGCAATTGGTCGATCAGCGCAAGAGACTGCGTCGCCTCAACATGCTCTGGTTCCAACTCAAGAACCTGCCTGAAGGCAGCAGCAGCAGCAGTCCAGTCTTGAATCTGCAAATGTGCTTTAGCTAATTTAAGCGCATATCCCGCATTGTCTGGTGCCAGTTCAAGCAGCTGATCAAATGTTCTACACGCCACAGCACTGTCATGACTAGCCAGTGCGGCGTCGCCAAGTAATAACAAGGCTTCGGAATCATCCGGCACTTGCTCGAGGATGCCGCGGCAACTGTTTCGAGTGCGGGTGTAATCGCCCTCCTCGAAGCCCAAGCGAGCCTGCCCTCGGAAAAATTCCACGAGCCAATTAGCGTCAACCGTCATAATTTCCCCGCCATTTTTCTAGCGATTGTCTACCTGTTACAAGCCTGCAAGCAATTAGCAAGCCAGACGATCGCAGAGAAAGGTCAACGCAACAGCTCAAACAGGTTAATGCCGGCGATCTTCACATAGCTTTGTTGGGCAGCCTCAAGAACTATGGTCTGGAATGACAAACGCGACAATGCCTCTGCGTAATCCAGATCACGCAATTCAGCCTGCACCGCCTTATTCACCAAACTGACATCTTCATTATCGGTCTCGGTAGAATCGATCAGGTTCATTCGCGCGCCGATTTCCGTCTGCACTTCCAAGGCCTGACCAATTCCGTTGTCGAGATTCTTCAGGGCGATATTGACCTCGTCGCGAACCACGAAATTCCCCACCTGAGTGCTAGGTGTCGACTCCAGCGCCTGGCGCAAACGCGCAATGGTATTCAGGATACTGCGCTGCTCCTGAAACTGCGGCTGCACATCGAACTCGTCGCCAGCCGCAGCGACGCCACTAATAGAAAAATCCGCACCAAATAAGCTAACCACCGCAGGATAAGGACCCGGCGCCGTACCCGCCGCAATCGGCGTACTGCTTGGCCCGACCGGTTGCGCGTAAATGTCATAGTTGGTTGGGCTGGTAAAGCGCAGTAGTACGCCCGAGGTCGGAAACTGTGCGTCGAAGGTGGCTTGATTGCTGATGGTGCCGCCACTGAGCAACGCGGCGGAACTATTGGTCGATGCCCGGGTTAGCGCAAAGTCGGTCGGCGCGGCCTGCAAGGTAAAACTATAGGTCCCCAGACCCGGCAAACCTGGGGTCGCGGTATTGGCCAATAAGTTGTCTAGGTCCTGCGAGTTATCACCCGCCTTGAGGACTACATCCAACTGGAAACGCATGCCGCGAAAGTTAATCACGTTGCCGCTGCTGGCCAACGGATCAATCTGTCCGCCGCCAGGAATCTCCGAACTCACATCGGCACCGGCCGCATCGTAAATTCGGAACTGATTGCCACTGACGAATACCAGCGAATAGGGCTCGTTATTGCGAAAGCTCGAATTGAATTGCTGACTGTCTTCCACTAGCCCCGGGGATACAAACACGCGCTGATTAGCAGCGGCGACCGGCGCAATGGTTGTGGCGGGCAATGGTGGGGTCGGTAGCGCTGGGTTATTGACCCCGGCATCATTGGTCACCCGATTGGCATTGGTGACGTCTTCGAACAGCCGCCGGCCATTATCGTTAATCGCCACAGTGGTCGAACTGGCCACCTGCAAGCTGCGCTGGCCTTCATCGCCGCGATAGGAGTAGCTGTTGTCTGGGTTGCGGATAAAGGGTTCGGTTTTACCCAAGAACCCGGAGAACAAGTATTCGCCACGGGCGTTACGACTGTTCATCAGGCTGAGCAACTCGTTTTCCCGCTCACCCAGTTCACTGGCAATGGCTTTGCGATCCTGCGCAGAAAGCGCCCCACCCCCCGCCTGCACGGCCAACTCACGAATCCGTTGCAGCACATTGACCGTCGAGGTTAGGGTGGTTTCTTCCTCAGTCAGGCTGTTGGTGGCCGCGGTTAGATTGGCCTTGTATTGACCAAGTACAGCCTGCTGCTGATCCAACTGCAGCAGCCGCACCGACGCCACCGGATCATCTGCCGGAGTGAGGATGCGTTTACCACTGCTGATCTGCTCCTGAGTCTGGGAAACATTGGCGTAGTTGCGTTGAATGCCACTAACACCGTTGTTAAAAGACTGGATCGATGAGATGCGCATGACCATATCGTTAACCTCTTAATCGGTGAGCCTGCAACCCCCACCCAGCCGCCAAGGGCGCGCTGATCATCTAAACGTATTAATCAGCGTATCAAACAAGGTTCGCGCAGTTTGGATGATCTGCGCCGAGGCTTGGTAGTACTGCTGAAACTGAATCAAGTTGGCCGCCTCTTCATCGAGGTTAACCGCCGCCACCGAATCACGGTTATCGGTCGCCTGCTTGAGTATCGCGCCGGTGGCCTCACCATCGACCCGCGCTTGACTGGTCAAAGTGCCGACCCGTTCGACCAGATCGCCATAGGCATCGGTAAAACTGGCCCCGGTGGTGGTTGGATTGAGCGGATCGACTCCCACTGTGCTTTTCGTCTGTAAAGCCACCAACTTCAGCCCGTTACGGTTATCCGACACGCCACTGGTATTAAAGGCCACCGTGAAGTTATCCCCCAGAGACGGCCGACCACTGAGGGTTAATTCAAACTGAAAACTAGTGGGAATAACGGGTGGGCCAGCGGCTGTCGGCACGGTTAAGGTCAGCTTGTTATTTTGCCCCGGCACTATCACCGCATACGGCGGCCCAGGTGGCAGGCCTGTTGAAATATCGTTGCCATTGATATCTACAACGCTGTATTCGCTAGCGCTGGCAAACACGATTCTTAAGGGTGGTGCATTGCGCAGACTGGTTTCCAAGTTCGCCTTAGCCACAGGGTCATAAATATCGATCTGGGTCACTATGCTCGGCTGGGTAACGATTCCCGTGCCGATATTGGCCGGGCTTTTGACCGATTTTAACGGCGAAGCAAAGGCCAACTCATCCGCCTTTTTCAAATCAGCGCGGATGTCACTGCCGCCATTGCGGGTTGGGGTCACCAAAAAATGATCACCGGCGGCATAAGTACCGCTGACGCTGCTCAGCGAGAAGCCATCGACCACCGACGCTGCGGGTGGCGGCTGAACAGTAATATCAATGGGACCAAAATTGCTGCCGTCAGAAACTCGCCGGACCGTGTAATTGGTGGCACTGGTGAACGTCACTTCATAATCACTAGTACTGAGCTGGGTGCTGTCTTCAATAAGTACATTGAGATTAGCCGTCGGATCACTGTTACCAACCCTTGCCAGGCTGCGCTGAGCGGTACTGATTGGATCATTGATATCGCGAAACAGCCTTTGTCCAAAATCACCCTTCAAGTCCAGCCCTTGCCCCAGCTGGCTATTCATCTGATCCGCGACCGACAAGGCCAAGCGCCCGACAGAGTTGAGCGTCACATCCAACACATCCTGGCGATAACGAATCAAACCGCCCATCTCGCCACCGCTAATCAGCGTGGTAATACCCTGCCGAGAATTGCCGCTAACAAACTGCACCTCACTGCGCAACGGATCGGCAGTGCCGGTGACAACTTCCAAGCGGGCAGCGGAATTACCCACCACCAGTGGCTGGCCTGAGCCGATAAACAGGTTCAGGGTGTTGTCATCCTGCGGCACCACCGTCACGCCGATAAACTCCGACAACTTGCGCACTGCCTCTTCGCGGGCATCGAGCAAATCATTGGGCTGCTGACCGTTGGAGGCGGCGATGGCAATAGCATCGTTGTAGCCAGCAATTGAGGTGGCCAGCTGATTGACCTGCTCGCTGACCGCCGACAGCTGCTTGTTGATAAAGCCATTCTGCTCATAGAGGCGGTCATAAACCGTATTGAAGCGCTTGGCCACGCCCTCGGCCTCGGACAGCACCAACTGACGGGCCGGGATATTGGCCGGATCTTCGGCGGCGGTTTGCAGCGCCGAAAACAGCCGCTGCAAGCCCGGCGTAATCCCGGTGGTGCTGCCCGCCAGCAGGGCATCGAGCTGATTGATCTGACTCAGATAACTCTCGGTATCTTTATTCAGGGCCGTGCTACTGCGCACCTGAGTAGTCATGAAATCGTTATAGATGCGCCGCACATCCACCAGGGTGCTGCCGGTGCCGATATAACCCGCGCCACTAAACTGCGGGTTACTGGCCGCCTGTACGGCCTCTTGACGACTAAAACCGGGCGTTTTGACGTTGCTGATGTTGTGCCCAGTAACCGCCAGCGCGGTCTTGCTGACCGACAGGCCGGACAGGCCAATATTGAGTAAGTCAGCCATGGTTCACCTCCGCTGTTGGCGACTGCGCGCCTGACGGTTTTGCATTGCAGCAGAAGTTACTCATGGTTGGCCTCAGCCCTTGCTCGTCGCGATGTCAACCGACGCAACTGCCTGCATGACGGTTTTGCATTGCAACGGAAGTTAGTCATGGCAGGCCTCAGCCCTTGCTCGTCGCGACGTCTACCGACGCGACTGCCTGGTAGGTTTGCATTTGTTTGGCGATCTGCGCCACCTTGTTGGCGTACTGCGGGTCGGTGGCATAACCGGCGCGCTGCAGTTCACGGACGAAGGTTTTCGGGTTGGCGGCGGAGTCCAGCGCGTTGTCATAGCGCTCGTTGTTCTGCAAAAAACTCACGTAGTCATTGAAGCTTTGCTCGAACGAGCCATAGGCCCGAAACGAGGCGGACTCTTTGGTCGGCTTGCCGTCGACATATTCGGTGGTCAATACCCGCGCCGACTCGCCTTGCCAATCGGCCGCCTTGATCCCAAACAGGTTATGGCTGCTGCTGCCGTCTTGCTGGCGAATAATCGACTTGCCCCAGCCCGTTTCCAGCGCCGCCTGAGCCACCAGATAGTTCGCATCGACGCCGATTTTCTCGGCGGCGGCTTTGGCCATCGGCAGCATGGTGGCGACGAACTCTTGCGGCGAGCTGAAGGCGGCCTTGCCCGGCGCCAGCGGTGGCTGGGCCAAGCGCCGGCCGGTAATGGCATCGCTGCCATTGATACTCAGGGCCTTATCGGCCGGTGCGGCAAAGCTCTTGGCGGCCAACCAGTCGTTCTGCGCCAAGGGTTGGCCAGCCGCAGCGCCGGTCGGCGGCACAATGCCGGCCAGCAAACGGTCGGCCAGGCGCGCGGGCAATGACAGCCGGCGCTGATTGAGCAGTTTTGAATCATCGCGCACCGCCTCAGCAGGCGCCGCCACATCAGCGGCCAAACGGTTCGGCTGCACACCAGAGGCGACCTGGGCAAAGGGATTCACCCGGCCAGTGCCGGGATGCAGGGTTTTACCCAGTTGACGCTCGAGCACATCGGCCAGACCGACCCCGTTGCCCTTGGACATGGTCACGGCCAACTGTTGGTCGTACATATCCCGGTAAGCTTTGCTCTCATTGCTGTTCATGAAATTACCATCGCCCACCACATCGCCGGCTTTGCGCATGGCCTTGAGCATTTCATTCATGAACAGCGACTCAAATTCCTGCGCCACTTTGTGAATGTTGGCTTCGCTGTCGCGGCCCTTACCAACCTTGAGCTGATTGAGGCGGTTAAGGTCGGTAAAAGCACCGGAGTCGTGAGCGACGCCAACACCAGCACTGAGTCGTGAGTTCATAACCGCACCTCAAATAACAATCAGGTCGGCTTGCAGCGCGCCGGCTTGTTTAAGGGCTTCCAGGATCGCCATCAAGTCGCTTGGCGAGGCGCCCACTTGGTTAACCGCGCGAACGATCTCATCCAGCGTGGTGCCCGGACCAAACTTGAACATCGGCTTGAGTTCTTGCTCGGCACTGACCTTGGACTTGGGCACCACCACCGTGTCGCCACCGCCAAAGGCATTCGGCTGGCTGACGATGGGTTCCTCGGTAATGGTCACCGTCAGGCTGCCATGGGTAACCGCCGCCGGTTGCACCCGCACGTTTTGACCGATAACGATGGTGCCGGTACGGGCGTTGATAATGACCTTGGCCACCGCCTGCCCGGCCTCGACTTCGAGGTTTTCCAGAATCGACAGGTAATCCACCCGCTGACCCGGATCGAGCGGCGCACTGACCCGCACCGAACCCGCATCCAGTGCTTTCGCCACCCCTGGCCCGAGCAGTTCGTTGACCTTGTCGACGATCCGCTTGGCAGTGGTGAAGTCGGCGCGATTGAGATTCAGGGTCAGGGTATTGCCCTGATCAAAACCACTCGGCACTGGCCGTTCTACCGTGGCGCCACTCGGGATGCGCCCGGAAGACGGCACATTGACGGTGATTTTCGAGCCATCCGCGCCCTCGGCGTCAAAACCGCCGACCACCAAGCTGCCTTGGGCGATGGCGTAGATGTTGCCATCCACCCCTTTCAGTGGCGCCATCAGCAGACTGCCGCCGCGCAGGCTCTTGGCGTTACCGATTGAGTTAACCGTGACATCAATGCCTTGCCCGGGCTTGGCGAACGCCGGCAGGTCGGCATACAGGGCCACCGCGGCGACGTTTTTCAGCTGGGCGTTGCCGCCGACCGGCACCTTGATGCCAAACTGCGCCATCATGTTATTGAAAGTCTGCAGGGTGAACGGCGTTTGTGTGGTCTGGTCGCCCGTGCCATTGAGGCCTACCACCAAACCGTAGCCGAGCAACTGGTTGGCCCGCACGCCCTGGATACTGGCGAGGTCTTTCAGGCGCTCGGCCTGCACCCCAGTGGCCAGCAACAGCAGGCCAAGCCCAGCCAATAAAGCTTTCATGGTCCGCACCTTAGAATGGCCACAGCGGGCTGATGAGCATGCGGTCGAGCCATCCCGGCTGACTGGCATCGGCGAAGGCGCCGGTGCCGGAATAGGTGATGCGTGAATCCGCCACCCGGGTCGAAGACACGGTGTTGTCGGTGGCGATGTCGTCAGGGCGAATCAGCCCGGCAATGCGCATCAGCTCATCACCGGTATTGAGCGTTAGCCATTTCTCGCCACGCACCGAGAGCACGCCATTGGGCAAAACTTCCGCCACGGTCACGGTAATCGAGCCGCTCAGGCTGTTGCTCTGGGCCGCCACGCTCTTGCCTTCGGTATCGCGCGAGCCGCTGTAGCCCACATCCAGATTGAGGTTGGCGGCGTCCAGCGGGTTGAGAATATTGCCCTGCCCCGGATTGTCGACCGACACCGTGCTGCCAAACAGCGAGGTGAGGCCCATTTTCGCCGTGCTGTCCTTGGCGATCTTGGAATTGGCGCCTTTGCTGGCCTGGGTTTTTTCATTCAGGGTAATGGTGATGATGTCGCCAACCCGATAGGCCTTGCGGTCGTCGTACAGGTTGCTGGCAAAGCCTGGCTGAAAAATCGCCCCATTGTTCTGCGCCGCCGGCAGTGGCGTGCGCGGCATGACCGGCGAAAAATACGGATCATTGGGTTTTGCCACCGGCGCCACACAGCCACTCAAAGCCAAAGTGCCAAGGGTGATCAGTACAGTCATTAGCCGGTTCATAACTACTACCTCAGGGCCTGCGCTGCGCGCCGCGCCTTACCTATTAAAGATTCTGACTAAGGAAACCGAGCATCTGGTCAGAGGTGGAGATGACCTTGGAATTCATCTCGTAAGCGCGCTGGGTGGTGATCATATTGACCAGCTCCTCAACCACACTGACGTTGGAGTTTTCCAGGGTGTTCTGCAGCACCGGGCCCAGACCGGTCAGGCCGGGAGTGCCGACTTGCGGCGCGCCACTAGCACCGGTTTCCAAAAACAGGTTATTGCCGATCGCCTGCAAGCCCGCCGGGTTAACGAAGTCGGCGGTCTGAATATTGCCTACCACCTGCGGCGTCGGGTTGCCACTCACGGTTACCGAGACGGTGCCGTCTTCACCAACAGTGAAGCTCTGCACCTCGGCCGGCAGGACGATCGCCGGCTCCAAGGGAAACCCCTGGGAGGTCACCAGCTGACCATTGGAGTCGAGGTGGAAACTGCCATCGCGGGTATAGGACACGGTGCCGTCAGGCTGCAGAATCTGGAAAAAACCACGGCCATTCACGGCCATATCCAGGGGCTGTTCGGTGGTTTGCAGACCGCCCTGGGTGAACTGCTTGGCGGTGCCAACAATGCGCACGCCGGTACCCAACTGCAAGCCAGTCGGCAGCTGAGTGTCCTGGCTCGACTGCGCGCCAGGCTGGCGGCGAATCTGATAGAGCAAGTCCTGGAACTCGGCACGATCACGCTTAAAACCGGTGGTCGAGACGTTGGCCAAGTTGTTGGAAATAGTCGTCAGGTTCATGTCCTGAGCGGCCAATCCGGTTTTACTGACCCACAGTGCAGGCATCATAGTGATTCTCCTCGAGCGCCAGTTTCACGGCGCCTCGCGCTGGTAATTAGCTAATCTGCAAAACCCGCGCCATCGCCGTGTCATTGTCTTCGGCGGTGCGCATCATCTTGATATGCAGTTCAAATTGACGGGACAGCGACAAGATCGCCGTCATCTCCTCGACCGCATTAACGTTGCTGGCCTGCAAGAAGCCGGAGTCCAGCCGCGCGTTAGCGTCGGCCTGCAATTGGCCGGCGCCCTTGTAATGGATCATGCCGTCAGTGCCCTTCTCCATCTGCGCAAGATCAGGCTTGACCAGCTTGAGACGGTCGACCTCGGCAATCACACTCGGCCCCTCGCCGAGGGCGCGAATGCTGATGGTGCCGTCCTGGCCGATTTCGATTTTTTGCTCAGGCGGCACCGCGATTGGCCCGCCATTGCCCATCACCGGCAAACCACTGCCGGTGCGCAGCATGCCGAGCGCGTCGACTTTCAGGCTGGCGCTGCGCACATAGGCTTCACTGCCATCGGGGGCTTGCACGGCCAACCAACCATCGGCCTGAACGGCGACGTCCAGCTCATTACCGGTTTCCTGCAGGGTGCCGGCGGTGAAGTCGGTGCCTGGCCGCTCGGTCATGGCAAATACCCGAGTGGGCAAGGCTTCACCAAACAACGGCATGGAACGGGCCTGCTCGAAGTCGCGCTGAAAGCCATTGGTCGAGACGTTTGCCAAGTTGTTGGCATGGGCGCGCTGAGCCAAAGTGTTCTGGCTGGCGCCGGTCATGGCGACGTACAACATTTTGTCCATGGCTTGCCTCCTCGGGGGGG
>C687J26845_10000450_pt1 | contig 27463 bp, 16 predicted proteins | sample RifCSPlowO2_12_FD_26845 | JGI IMG/M metagenome (IMG submission 26845)
AGCCTACTCGAACAGGAGTTTGGCGACCTCCTGATAGTGGCTGGCGAAGTGCACGCTAAGGCCCTGCTTGAGGTAATCCGGGAGTTCGGCGTAATCGCCACGGTTGGCTTCTGGCAGGATCAGTTCGAAGAGTTTCTGCCGCCGCGCGGCGATGACTTTCTCGCGCACCCCGCCGATGGCCAGCACCTGACCGGTCAGGGTCAGCTCGCCGGTCATCGCCACGCCCTGTTTTGCCGCCTGGTTGCGGGCCAGCGAGAGCAGCGCACTGGCCATGCTGATGCCAGCGCTGGGGCCGTCTTTGGGGGTGGCGCCTTCCGGCACGTGCAGGTGCACAAAGGCCTGGTCGAAGAAACTTGGGTCGCCGCCGTATTGCTTGAGGTGTGAGCTGATGTAGCTGTGGGCGATTTCCGCCGACTCCTTCATCACCTCGCCCAGTTGGCCGGTGAGCTTGAAGCCGCGATTGAGGGTGTGGATGCGCGTCGCCTCGATCGGCAGGGTCACGCCACCCAGGCTGGTCCAGGCCAGGCCGGTGATTACGCCGATGCCGCTGAGCAGTTTTTCGCGGCGAAACAGCGGCATGCCCAGGTAGCTTTCCAGGTCCTTGATGCCAATTTTGACTGGCGTGTCCGGGTGCTCCAGCAGCTTGACCACCGCCTTGCGCACCAGTTTGCCGAACTGTTTCTCCAGCTGGCGCACCCCGGCTTCGCGGGCGTAGCCGTCGATCACCCCCTTCAGGGCCGCGTCGCTGATACTCAGCTGCGCCTTGGCCACGCCAGCCTTGGCCAGTTGCTTGGGCCACAGGTGGCGTTTGGCGATGGCGAGTTTTTCCTCGGCGATATAGCCGGACAGGCGAATGATCTCCATGCGGTCCAGCAGCGGTCCGGGGATCGAGTCCAGGGTGTTGGCGGTGCAGATGAACAGCACCTTGGACAGGTCCAGGCGCAGGTCCAGGTAGTGGTCGAGAAACTCCACGTTCTGCTCCGGGTCGAGGGTTTCCAGCAGGGCCGAGGCCGGGTCGCCCTGGTGGCTGGCGCCGAGCTTGTCGATCTCGTCGAGCATGATCACCGGGTTCATCACCTCGACGTCCTTCAGCGCCTGCACCAGTTTGCCGGGCATGGCGCCGATGTAAGTGCGCCGGTGGCCTTTGATCTCCGCCTCGTCACGCATGCCGCCGACGCTGAAGCGGTAAAAAGGCCGGCCGAGAGTCTCGGCGATCGATTTGCCGATGCTGGTTTTACCCACCCCGGGCGGGCCTACCAGCAGCACGATGGAGCCGGCGATCTCGCCTTTGTAGGCGCCGACCGCGAGAAATTCGAGAATCCGCTGCTTCACGTCATCCAGCCCGGCATGCTGCTGATCCAGCACCTGGCGGGCATGAGTCAGATCCAGCTTGTCCTGGCCGTAGACGCCCCAGGGCACGCTGCTGGCCCAGTCCAGGTAATTGCGGGTGACCGCATATTCCGGTGAGCCGGTTTCCAGAATGGTCAGTTTACCCAGCTCTTCATCGATGCGTTTTTGCACCTGGGCGGGCAGGCTTTTGCCCTCCAGGCGGGCGCGGAATTCGTCGGCATCGGCGCTGCGGTCATCCTTGCTGATGCCCAGTTCGCGCTGGATGATTTTCAGCTGTTCCTTGAGGAAGAACTCGCGCTGGTGCTCGCCGATTTTGCGATTAACCTCCGCCGACAGTTCATTTTGCAGATTCGCCACTTCGACTTCGCGGCGCAGCATCGGCAGGACTTTCTCCATGCGCTTGAGAATCGGCACGCAATCGAGCACTTCCTGTAACTCGGCTCCCGAGGCGCTGGTCAGGGTGGCGGCAAAGTCGGTGAGCGGCGAGGGCTGGTTGGGACTGAAGTGGTTGAGGTAGTTCTTCAGCTCTTCGCTGTACAGCGGATTGAGCGGCAGCAGTTCCTTGATCGCATTGATCAGCGCCATGCCGTAGGCCTTGACCTCGTCACGCGGGTCGCTGGCGCTTTGCGGGTATTCCACTTCCGCCAGGTAGGGCGGTTGCCGGCTCTTCAGCCAGCTGCGGATGCGCACCCGTTGCAGGCCCTGGGCGATGAACTGCAACTTGCCGCCCTCGCGGCTGCTGGAGTGCACCCGCACCAAGGTGCCGTGTTCAGGCAACTGGCTGGGCTCGAAGTGCTGGGGGGCGCCCAGCGACCGCTCAACAAAGAACAGCGCCAGGCTGTGGTGCTCGGTATTACCAACCAGCTCCAGAGTCGGTGCCCAAGACTCTTCGTTGAGAATTACCGGCAGTACTTGGCCGGGGAAAAATGGCCGGTTGTGCACCGGAATGATGTACAGCTTGTCGGGCAAGAATGGGCCCGACAACAACAGGCCGGTGCCAGCGCTGCCTTCGTCTTGGCGGTCGGCGTAGATATCTTGCTCGTTCATGGCGGACCTTGAATGGCAATGCGGGTGTTTAGTAGTTGGGGTGATGGTTACGGCATTTCAATCAAGCCTGTGCCGCGGGCTGCCGGGTTTTTTTGATCTGTCTCAAGAAAGTCGTAATGGGCGGGCAAGACAGTCGTCGAATTAAAACTATCACTGGATATTTCGGCTCTCAGAGCTAATCTTCGCGGGGCTTTTAAAGCTTTGCAGAAAATCGGTAGTGAGTTTTCTGTGCGGGATTGATCTGGCGTAAACAATGGAGATGTCAACATGAGAAAAACAGTCCTATCCACGCTGCTCGGGGCGACGGCCTTATTGTCCATGACGGTGGCGCAAGCGGCCGCCGGTAAGCCCAATATCGTGATGATCATGGGTGATGACATTGGCATCTGGAATATTGGCGCTTATCACCAGGGCATGATGGCCGGTAAAACCCCCAACCTGGATGCCCTGGCCACCGAAGGCATGCGCTTTACCGACTACTACGCCGAGGCCAGCTGCACCGCCGGACGCGCCAACTTTATTACTGGTGAGCTGCCGATCCGTACCGGCATGACCACCGTCGGCCAGGCCGGCTCGCCGGTTGGTATTCCGGCGCAGGCGGTGACCATTGCCACGGCCCTCAAAGGCATGGGTTACGCCACCGGCCAGTTCGGTAAAAACCACCTGGGTGACCTGAATGAATTCCTGCCGACTGTGCACGGTTTCGACGAGTTCTTCGGCTACCTCTACCACCTCGATGCGATGGAAGATCCGGCCCATCCCAACTACCCGCAAGAGCTGCTGGCCACCGTCGGCCCGCGCAACATGGTGCACAGCTGGGCCACCGACAAGGACGATCCAACGGTAATGCCGCGCTGGGGCAAGGTCGGTAAGCAGAAGATCGAAGACGCCGGCACGCTCTATCCCGAGCGGATGAAAACTGTCGATGACGAGATCCGCGATCTGGCCTTCAACTTTATCGACAAGGCCAAGAAAGACGACAAACCGTTCTTCCTCTGGCTCAACCCGACCCGTATGCACATCGTTACTCACCTTTCGCCTAAATATGAGGGGCTGCGTAATTCGGAAAACGGCTGGTCTGAGCAGGAAGCTGGGATGGCGCAACTCGACGACATCGTTGGCGAGGTGATGAGCAAAATCAAAAAAGAAGGCCTGGACGACAACACCATAGTGGTGTTCACCACCGACAACGGTACCGAAAACTTCACCTGGCCAGACGGCGGTCAAACGCCGTTCGCCATGGGTAAGGGCACCGTCATGGAGGGAGGTTTTCGCGCTCCGGCAATTCTGCGCTGGCCGGGCAAGGTGCCGGCGGGCAAGATCGAGAACGGCATCATGTCCGGTATGGACTGGTTCCCGACCTTTGTCGCGGCCGCGGGTAACCCGAATATCGGGGCTGAGTTGCTCAAGGGTAAAAATATTGGCGGCACCACCTACAAGGTGCACCTGGATGGCTATGACCAGACGCCGATGATCACCGGCAAAGGTCCGTCCAATCGTCACGAGATCTTCTACTTCGGTGAAAGTACCCTTGGCGCGGTACGTATCGATGACTACAAGTACCGCTTTATCGACCAGCCAGGCGGCTGGATGGGTGAGAAAACCAAGGTCGATGTGCCACACCTGACCAACTTGCGTCTGGATCCGTTTGAGCGTACTGGCTGGCCGCAAAACTATACGCAACAGGGCTCCCAGCAGTATTTTGACTGGTTCAAGTTCCAGTTCTGGCGCTTCGTGTTCGTCCAGCAGGAAGTGGCCAAGCTGGCCATGACAGCGGTCGAATATCCACCGATGCAGAAAGGTGCGAGCTTCAACCTCGATGCGGTAAAAGCCAAAATCGAGGCAGCTAGAGCCGCCATGGGTAAATAAGCCGGCACTTTCAGACGGTTGCTAAATTCCGGGTGGTCAGCATAGGCCGCCCGTTTTTTTCATCTGCATAAGGATGCTGAATGATGAAAGTCGCTAACGCCTTTAGCCGTTTTGCGCGAGGCAGCCTGCTGGGTTTATTGCTGGTGCTGGCCAACTGCGCAATCGCCGAGCCACTGCCATCGTGGAATGACGGCCCAGCCAAACAGGCAATTGTTGCCTTCGTCAAAGCCACCACTACCGAGGGCAGCGCGCAGTTTGTGTCAGCGGCCGAGCGGATCGCCACCTTCGATCAGGACGGCACCCTGTGGGTCGAGCAGCCGGCCTATGCCCAGCTGTTTTATTGCCTGAGCCGGGTGCCGGCAGTGGTGGCCGCCAAACCCGAATTGGCCAAGGCCGAACCCTTCAAAACGGTGATGTCCGGTGAGCGCGCGGCCATGGCCAAACTGACCATGAATGACTACCTGATTATCGCCATGACTACCCTCAGCGGCATGCCGACCGAGGCGTTCAAGGCTGAAGTGCGCGACTGGCTGGCCAAGGCCCATGACCAGCGTTGGAAGAAACCCTTCACCGAACTGACCTACCAGCCGATGCAGGAAGTGCTGCAGTACCTGCGCGACAACGGCTACAAGACCTACATAGTCACCGGCGGCGGTCAGGACTTTGTCCGCGTCTATGCTGAGCAAGTTTACGGCGTGCCGCCGGAGCAGGTGATTGGCAGCGCCGGGGCGACCCAGTACGAGTACGACAAGAACGGCAAGCCGCAATTGCTCAAGCAGCCCAAGGTGTTGCTCAACGACAACGATGCCGGCAAGGTGGAAAACATCAACCTGATGATCGGCCGTCAGCCCCGGGCCGCTTTCGGCAACTCCACCGGTGACCAACAGATGCTTGAATACACCAAGGCCGGCACTGGTGCGCGGCTGTCGATGCTGGTGCTGCACGATGATGCCGTGCGCGAATATGCCTATGGCCCGGCGCAAGGTTTACCGAACAGCAACATAGGCACTTTCCCGCAAGCTTTGTATGATCAGGCACATAAGCAGGGCTGGACGGTAATCAGTATGAAAAATGATTGGAAACAGGTGTTTTCCTTCGCGCCCTAGGTAGTGGTTTTTATAAGAACAAGAGGCGTTTACTTTAGTAAGATTTTCGGCTTTTCCGTTACCCGCCTGATCGCTGCTGGCGTTCACGACAGTTGCGTATTGCTGTGCTATGAGATAGCCAATCAAGGAGAGAAAAAGATGAAAACGGGTACGTCGCTGTTGTTGACCGCGTTCAGCGCGCTGGCCATGAGCGGACTGGCCACGCAGGCCGTGGCTCAGAACAGCCGCTTCGACGAACTGGCTAACCTGCCGTTCGCGGAAAATCGGCCCACGCCGGAGAGCGCGCAGACCCTGCGCGACGAATTGCTGTTCCAGCGGGCGACGCAGACCTATCTCTGGGCGTTGCCGCTGATCAATACCCTCGGCATGAAGAACGGTTCGGAAAAAGTCTTCGGCGCCGGCTACAACGTCCTGCCGATCTGGAAGCAGCGCCTCGACGCCAAGACCCTGGTGACGACCCCCAACTCCGACGTCATCTATGCGATGAGTTATGTCGATCTCGGCAAGGACGGCCCGCTGGTGTTCGAAGCGCCGCCGAATCTGCAAGGCATCCTGCTCGACTTCTGGCAGCGCCCGATCCCGGTGGATGGCGGCAAGTTCTTTGGTGACGTCGGCCTGCCCGGCCCCGATGGCGGCAAGGGCGGCAAGTTTCTATTGTTGCCGCCCGGTTACCAGGGCGAGGTGCCGAAGGGTTATTTCGTCTACCGCTCGGCCACCAATAACGTCTTCGTCTTCCTGCGTTCCTTCTATCAGGACCCGAAGATCCTGACCCCGGCCGTCGCGCTGGTTGAACAGTCGAAGATCTATCCGCTGAACGGCAAAGCCACGGCCAAACCGATGCAATTCCCCAATGCTTCGGGCATCCCGGCCAACATGCTGCCGGTTAGCGGCAGCAGCGCCTTCGACCAGCTCAAACAACTGGTGGACAGCGAAGGTAGCCACCTCGCCGAAGCGGACTCGCTCGGCATGCTGGCGGCGATCGGCATCGTCAAGGGCCAACCGTTCGCGCCCGATGCGCACACTCGTGAGATCCTTGAGCGGGCCGCCAAGACCGCCTACAAGATGAGCCGTGTCATTGGCTTTCAAGACAGGGTCAGCGGCCGCTCCTTTAGCGTTTATCCAGATCGTCGCTGGGTCAACCCCATGGCCGATGCGACCCCCGTGAATCCGTCGGGTCCGTTCGACTTGAACTGGAGGAGAACCGCAGGCGGCTATCTGGATCTCGACAGTCGCATCTGGTTCTTCACCGACTACTACTCGTGGAGTCCGGGGATGATTTCCCAAGTCCCCGGCAAGGGCGCCAAATACATGGTCGGCTTCACCGACAGCGAAGGCACGCCCCTGTCCGGTGGCAGCCACTATCGTCTGAACCTGCCGGCCAACATCCCGGCCGCCAACTTCTGGTCGGTCACGCTCTACGAGGCGGAGAACGCTTCGGGTCTGGCCAACGGTCAGCTCTTCCCGTCGCTGGGTTCGCGCGACAAGCCGGTGCAGAGCGCCGATGGCAGCACGGACCTCTACCTTGGGCCCAAAGCCCCTGAGGGCAAGCAAGGCAACTGGCTCGCCACCGTGCCCGGCAAGGGCTACTTCGCCATCCTGCGCCTCTACGGCCCCACCGAGGCCGCCATCGATAAGAGTTGGAAGCCCGGCGACATCGAAAAAGTGCAGTGAGCGAACCACACCATCAAGGACCGGACACGACTATGAAAGCCACACGCCCCCTAAACCTGCTCGCCGCCGCGCTTGTTGGCGCTCTGGCAGCCACAAGCGCACTTGCACAAGGGCTACCTACCACCGGCACGGTCAAGTCTCCGCTCGGTCCGCTCGAAATCAAGAACGGCTACCCGACCAACGAGACGGTGGCCAAGCTCTACGACAGCCTCGACTTCCAGCGCGCCACCCAGGCCTATATCTGGGCCTTGCCGTACCTGGCGATGGGCGAGTGGCAGCGCGAACAACGCGAAACCTTTGGCGCGGGTAATTTCGATTACGTCGATTACCTCGACTACAAAGACAAGCTCGGTCTGCTCACCGCCAACGCCACGACACCTTATGCGATGGCGTTTCCGAATCTCGAAAAAACCGGCCCGTTGGTTTTTGAAATTCCTGCTGGCGCGCTGGCGGGTGGCATCATGGACTTCTGGGAGCGACCGCTTACCGATACCGGCGCGATAGGGCCGGATAAGGGGCAGGGCGGTAAATATCTCATACTCGGCCCGGGTCATCCGGACCTAAAGCCAGAGGGTTACTTTGTCTTCCGTTCGCCAACCAACAACATCTGGTCGGGCATACGCGGACTTGATGCGGACAAGGCGAAAGCCACGGCGGTGCTCGGCAAGCTGCGCATCTATCCCTATGCTCAGCGCGCCACTCCCCCGATCACTAAACATATCCGCCCGGAAGGCAGGAAGTGGACGGGCGAACAGCCGCGCGGTCTCGCCTACTGGCAGGGGCTGGCACGCCTCATCAATGAAGAGCCGACCATCGAGCGCGACCGTCTCATCCTCGCCATGCTGGTTCCGCTCGGGATCGAGAAGGGCAAGGCGTTCAAACCCGACGCCCGTCAGGAGAAGATCCTTTTAGATGCGGCCAATGTCGGCGAACTCATGGCGCGCGCCAATAGCTATGCCAAGCGTTTCAAGGGCGCGACGGTTTGGCCGGGCAAGAAATGGGAGATTTCGCTCTTCCTCACCGAGACGAATCAGGAGAAACCGAACCACACGGAACTCGACGAGCGCGCGTCGTGGTTCTACGAGGCGGTGGGTGTGACCGAAGGCATGATGGGACGCACGGTCGGCGCCGGGCAGGTCTATCTCGAAGCGCAGAAAGACAGCATCGGCGCATGGCTCGATGGCGGCCAAAATTACACTTTGCACGTCCCGAAGGACGCGCCTGTCGCTCAGTTCTGGTCGTTCACCGTCTATGACAACGAGAGCCGCTGCCTCATCGACACAGGCAGCTATCCAGACCGCTCTTCGCGCGACGACATAGTCACCAACGCGGATGGCTCGGTGGACTTGTACTTCGGGCCGGTAGCGCCCAAGGGCAAACCATCGCAGAACTGGATCAAGACCCTGCCCGGCAAAGGCTGGTTCACGTACTTCCGCCTCTACGCACCTACGCAACCCTATTTCGACAGGAGCTGGGTGCTGCCGGACATCGAAAAAGTGAAGTGAACGCACACCAGGATATGACTATGGGGTGGGCCTACGATTGCAAATCCCCCATCGGTAAGCTCGACAAGGTGTGGAATGAAGCCACAATCGAGGGTTGAATGGTCGTGAGCATGAAAAATGATTGGAAACAGGTGTTTTCCTTTGCGCCCTAGGCAGTGGTTTTTATAAAAATAAGGAGTGTTTATGTCGCTGAAATTATCAGCTTTACCGCTATCGGCCTTGTCGCTGTTGGCGCTGTGCTGCAGCCCCTTGGCACAGGCCGGCGGCCTCATGCTGTACGAGGTCGGCAGCGATAACACCGGGCTGGTGAATGCCGGGGCCGCGGCCCGCGCGCAGGGGCCCTCGACCATTGCCAGCAACCCCGCCGGCTTGAGTTACTTGCCGGGCACCCAGGTAACGGCTGGCGCCCAGGTGCTGTACGGCGATGCGAGTTTTGACACCGACTCAAGCACCACCAGCACCGGTAGCAATGGCGGCAATGCGCTGGGACCGATGCCGAGCGGCAGTTTGTTTATCAGCCATCAGTTGGATGAACAGTGGAGTATCGGCTTTGGCTCCTACGGCGACTTCGGCCTGGCCGAGAATTACGACAACGACTGGGCCGGGCGTTATTACGTGCAGAACGCCAGCATCGCCGGCTTGTCGCTGGTACCCAGCGCGGCCTATAAATTCAATGATGAATGGTCGCTGGGCGTTGGCCTGAAAGCCATGTACGGCATGCTGCAAACCGAGGCGGCGATTGATCGGGCGCCCTTTGGTTTGCTCGACCGTGCCGATGGCCAGTACAAATATGCAGACAACACCTGGGGCTATGGCGCCAATCTGGGGGTGATTTACGCCCCGCAGCCGGGCACCCGCATCGGCCTCGCGTACACCAGCAAGGTCGACCTGGATTTTGAGGATCGCCTCGACGTTAAAGGCAGCGGTCCGTTAATGGATCGGCTGGATGACCTGAATACCAAAATTGATATGAGCGTGCCGCAAACCGCGACCCTCAGCCTGTATCAGCAGCTCGACCCGCAATGGGCGCTGCTGGCCAGCGTCAACTGGCAGGACTGGTCGGATTTTGGCGAGATCTCTGTCGAGGTAGACACCAGCCTTTTGGGTACGCAGTCGAGCACCGTGGACGCCAATTATAAGGACACCTATCAGCTGGCCCTGGGCGCTCAATACCAGGCCACCCCCAAGTTGCTCTGGAACGCCGGCGTGGCCTATGACAGCTCGGCAGTCTCCGACTCCCATCGCACCGTGACCGTGCCCATGGGCGAAACCTGGCGGCTTGGCACCGGTGCCACCTATGCTGTGGATCAAAACACCGACCTGAACCTCAGCTGGGACTTGGTCTGGATGGGTGACCTGCCGGTCGAGCAAAGTAAAACCGTGTCCGGCGAGCGACTTTCCGGCCAATACAACAATGCCTGGATTCAAAGTGTTACCGGCAACATGACCTGGCGCTTTTAAAACCTTTTCAATCACGCAGCATCTTTCCACCATGGAGTAACACGCAAATGAACATGACTCGTAACCTATTTGCTGGTGTGGTTTTGAGCAGCCTGTTATTGGCTGGTTGTGTATCGAAAGTGACTGAGCAAAGCCAGTATTCCGGCTTTTTGCCCAGCTACGATGGCTTGCAGGAAGTCACCACGCCGAGCGGCGCGAAAGCCATGCGCTGGATGGCGCCGGGCTTTACTCCTGGCGCTTATAACACCGTGGTATTCAAGCAACTGGAGCTGTACCCAGCACCGGCGCCGACCGATCGGGTCGACCTGAATACCCTGCAAGAGCTACAGAACTACACCAGCCTCAGCGCCCGCAATGTCCTCTCGCAAAAATTCCTGGTGGTGCCGGACCTCAAAGCCGCTCCGGCCGGTTCGCGTACCCTGATCATGCGCGTGGCGATTACCGGCGTAAGCGCCTCGAACGAGGGCATGAAGTGGTATGAAGTGGTGCCGGTAGCCGCCGTTATTGGTGGTGTTTCTGCCGCCACCGGCCATCGTGATCAAAATACCGAGTTGTACCTGGAGGCCGATATCGTTGACGCCCGCTCTGGCTTGCCGGTAGTGAAAGTGGTGCGCAAGGTGTTCGGTGAAGTGCTGAAGAATGACAGCCAGCCGATTACCGCCAATGACTTTAAAGCGGCGATCAAAGGCGTGACTGACGACATGAGCATGCTGATCAAGTAACACCAGCAACCTGTTGTCGGTGCCGCCCTGAGGGTGGTGCCGGCAGCAGTTTTTTTTGCTCAAAAAAGGCGTGAGTGAGTATGTTCAAGCCGTCAAACATAACCCTGTTAACCGCCGTCGTCTTGCCGCTACTGAGCGGCGCGGCACAAGCCGAAACCAGCGCCGCCGAGCTGGCCAAGCAGGTTAACAACCCGGTGGCGGCCCTATACAGCCTGCCGGTGCAATACAACTGGGACCAGAAAATGGGCCCAACCGGTGACGGCATGCACAGCGTGACCAATATTCAGCCGGTACTGCCGTTTGAGTTGAATGAAGACTGGAACCTGATTTCGCGCACCATCCTGCCGCTGATCGATCAGCACGGCCTGGCGCCGGATGGCCTGGCGGATAAATCCGGAATGGGCGATGTGACCCAGAGCTTTTTCTTCTCGCCCAAACAACCCACCGAAAGTGGCTGGATCCTGGGTGGCGGTCCGGCCATCCTGATTCCCACTGGCAGCGATGAGTTGCTCAGCAACGAGCAGTGGGGCGCCGGGCCAACAGTGGTGGCCCTGAAACAATCCGAGGGTTGGACACGCGGCATTCTGGCCAACCATATCTGGGGGCTGGAGGGTAAACCTGCGGATGACAAAGAGAAGGTCAATGCCACCTTCCTGCAACCTTTTCTGGTGTACACCACCCACAGCTACACCAGCTTTGGGATGAATACCGAATCTACCTATGACTGGCAGAGCCGGGAGTGGTCGGTGCCGGTTAACCTGTTTGTCAGCCAGATTCTAAAAATTGGCGGCCAGCCCTTGAGCATTCAAGTTGGCCCGCGCTACTGGGCCGACAGCCCGGAAGATGGCGCGCAAGGCTGGGGCGCGCGGGCCGCCGTGACCCTGCTATTTCCAAAATAATGGTGGCCTGAGCGGCCGCTGTAGATACCAGTAAATCGAGAGGGATGACCAATGAGCAAATCACCACAACTAAGTCTTATCAGCCTGCTCTGCAGCGCCATGGCCTTGAGCGGCTTGGCCGGTTGCGAGCAGAAGACTGACCCGGTTAACAGCGCCGTGCAGGCCGACAAAGCCGCCGGCATCAAGGCGCCAAGCATCGAGCAGACCAAGGCGATAGCCGAAGAGGCGTTTATTTACGGCCTGCCGATCGTGATGAACTATGCGGTGATGAACGAGTTTGTGGTGGACAAAAACTCCGGCCAATACAAGGCACCGTTCAACGCTATCTACAACGATGCGCAGGTGTTTACCTATAAGGACACCGCCGTAGTCACCCCCAACAGCGACACACCCTATTCGATGCTCTGGCTGGATTTGCGCGCCGAGCCGATGGTGATCTCGGTGCCCGCCGTAGACGCGCAGCGCTACTACTCGGTGCAACTGGTGGATGGCAATGCCTACAACTATGGCTATATCGGCAGCCGCGCGACCGGTGTCGAGGCGGGCAATTATCTGGTGGTTGGCCCTGATTGGAAGGGCACAGCCCCGGCCGGCATCAAACAGGTCTTTCAATCGACCACGCCTTTTGGTTTGAGTATTTTCCGCACCCAGCTGTTTAACGCCGCCGACATGCCGAACGTGGTCAAGGTGCAGGCCGGGTACCAGGCGCAGCCGCTGTCGGCGTTCCTCAAGCAACCGGCGCCACCGGCGGCGGCGAAGATCGATTTTGTGCCGGCCAGCACCGCCGGGATCAAGGCCAACTTCTACGAGTATCTGGATGCGGCCTTGCAGTTTGTGCCGGTGACAGCGGACAACCAGGAGATCCGCGCCAAACTGGCCAGCATCGGCATCGGTGCCGGCAAGACCTTCGAATTCAAGGACCTGTCCCTGGAGCACAAAGCCGCGGTCTTGCTGGCCATGAAGGAGGGTGACGACAAGGTCAGCCAGTATCTGAACGACGGCTTGCACAACATCAATGGCTGGAAGATCGGCGCGATGTTTGGTGACCGCAGCTTTTACCACGGCAACTGGCTGCAGCGCGCGGCGGCGGCCAAGGGCGGCATCTATGGTAACGACGCGGCCGAAGCCACGTACCCGATGGCCCGCACCGACACGGCCGGTCAGCCGCTGGATGGCAGCAAACACCAATACAGTCTGACCTTTGCGCCAGGCCAACTGCCGCCGGTGAATGCCTTCTGGTCGGTGACCATGTATGACGGCAAATCGCAGTTGCTGATCGAGAACCCGATCAATCGCTACCTGATCAATTCGCCGATGCTGGCCGATATGCAGAAAAATGCGGACGGCTCGCTGACCCTGTACATCCAAAAAGACTCGCCGGGTGCCGACAAACAAGCCAACTGGCTGCCGGCCCCGGATGGCCCGATTTACCTGGTGATGCGCCTGTATTGGCCGAAAACCGAGGCGCCTTCGATTCTGCCTGCCGGTGCTGGCAGCTGGAGTCCGCCCGGCATTGTGCAGGCGGATTAACCGGCGGCAGGCCGATGGCTGAGGCAACGAATACGGGCGACCTGCGGGTCGCCCGTTTTTTTGTCGGCAATAAAAAGGTTCTGTACCAGTTCCGTGTTGAATGCAAAACGTAGGGTGGGCTTTAGCCCACCAAGGCCCTTATCCAGCGCGGTGGGCTAAAGCCCGCCCTACAAAACAAGGTCTGCAACACATAACTGGGACATAGCCAATAAAAACCGCGTTATCCCAGCTGTTCACGTAACAACCCCAGGCGCTCGTCAATCAGCGGGGTCAGCAAGGCAAAACAGGCGGCCGGGCTGATGGCCACCCGGGCCGGTTCGATCAGCTCACGGTGCAATTGCTGCAACGCCGCCCCCAGGGCGAACTGGCGGCTGGCGTTGAGTTGCAGGCGTTGGCTGAGGTAGCGCATCTGCACTTGCAGCGGTAACGGGCAGCAGGGCTGCTGGGCGCCGCGCACCGCCAGGCCGCGCAACTGGGCCAGGTCTTCCAGCTCGCGGCAGGCTTGGGTCAGCCCCTGCAAACTGGGCTGGCCGCGCAACAGGCGCAGCTCCAGGTGTTCGATGCCATTGAGCAGTTGCTCGATAAGCTGGCAGTGGCCGGCAAAGTCGCCGGGTTGTTGGCGCACGCGGCGCCAGACGCCGTCCAGCTCGGCCAGGCCGCTGCCGTCTTGCGGGCTGTGGCGCCACAGTTGGTCCAGCTCGCGGGCGATTTGCTCGCGTTGGGCCTGGGCCTCGCTGCCCAGTTGTCCGCCCAGGCCCCGATGTTTTTGCAGCCGTTGCAACAAGGCCAGGGCGTTTTGCAGGCTGGCTTGCCAAGCCCGGTTCTGCCGGCGCTGTTGCTGTTGGCGCAAACGGCTGCAGAGGGCGCCGAGTGCCAGCAGACCGGCAACTGTGCCCAGGGCGACGTTGAGCAGGCTCATGGCTGGGCCTCCAGAAGGGCGGTCATCTGTGTCAGGTAGAGGGTCAGCTCATGCAGCTGTTGGTTGTCGCCGCTCTGGCGCAGCAGCGCGTCGCTGATCTGTTGCAGCTGTTCACTCAGCGATTGGTTGGCCTGGCTGTGCTCGTGCAGGGCGTGGTGCATGCTGCCCAGTTGCTCGATATTGCCGCGGCTTTGCAGCGCCAGCGCGTCGAGGTTGCTGGCCAAGCCCAGGCTCTGCTGGTTACCGGCCTGCAACAACGCGCGGTGCTCATCGACCTGGCCGCGTACTGTGGCCACCGCTGCAGCAATTGCCGCCACCACCTGGGTGATCTCGGCGGCGGTCTGGCCGGTGGCCTGGGCCAGATGCCGCACCTCATCGGCCACCACGGCAAAGCCGCGGCCTTGTTCGCCGGCCCGCGCGGCTTCGATCGAGGCGTTCAGGGCCAGCAGTTGGGTTTGCTTGGCCAAGCCCTGAATGCTGGCGACGGCGCGCTCCACTGCCTCGGTGCGCAACAGCAGCTCACCGACCGCCACGCCGGTGCGGCCCAGGCTTTGTCCGATGTCGTGCAGGGCGCCGCCCACTTTCTGGGCGTCCTGACAACCAGCTTCGCTTTTTTGGTGCGTCTCGCCGAAAGCGTGCAGGGCATGGTCGGCCAGGCTGCGGATATGCAGCAGGGTCTGGCTGATTTGCTCGCTGGCGGCGGCGATCATATTCACCCGCAGGCTCTGTTGGCTGCTTTGCTGCTCGGTGTGCTCGGCCATGCGCTCCAGGGCCTGACTGGCAAACTGCACCTCACTGCGCAGACGCTCGGCCAGGCGTTGCTGGTCGCGGCAACGGACCAGCAGCTCTTCGCCGTCGACCGGGCTGCCCAGGGTGGTGGCCAGCCGCTGCAGGCTTTGCTGCAGCGGCGCAGTATGCCGGCGCCACCAGCGTTGCAGGGCGACGCTCAAATACAGGCTGAGCACCAACACGGCGATTGCGCCTTGCCGGTATTGCGCCAGCGCCAGCCCCACCGCGAGAGCCGCCAGTAACGCCGGCACTGCCGCACGCCAAGGCCCACAGCGCTTGAGCAAAAGGACGCCAAATTCCCACATGAGATTCTTCCTGGCAGCACCGATAAAGCTCGGCGACTCCTGCTTGATAGCAAGATACTGGCCAGTGCGACGCGGCGCGCCATGCTGCCGTCGGTCGTGGGCACTCACGCCGTTCAGGCGAGCGGTTAGAATGGCCTCTTATACGGCGCTCTTTGCCGTGCCTGGTCTGGAATTCGTCGATGCTCAATGCCCGCTTGCTGCGTCTGGACGACCAGGCCCATGAACACGCTCATGACTATCACCAGTTGATTCTGTCCCTGGCCGGGCGTGCCGAGTTTGAGGTCAATGGCCGCGGTGGCGAAGTCTGCCGGATGCGCGCCTGTCTGGTGCCCGGCGATGCCGAGCATCAGTTCGCCGGGGTTGGCGACAACCGCATGCTGATCCTCGACCTCAATGAGCAAGACACCCCCGAAGCCGATCTCGCGCTGCTCGCCGAGCTGTTCGAGACCCCGCGCTATCCGGCGCTGGACGCCGATTTTCAAAACCTGCTGAGCTATGCCGGCGCGGAATTGGCGCGCTTTGGCAGTGACCCTCATCTGTCCCGCGCCCTCGGCGGCGTGTTGCTGCGTGCCTTGCACCTGCGCCTGTTCGGCGCCCAGAGTCGCAGCCTGGCCGGTACCCTGGACATTGAGCGGCTGGATGCTTACATCCTCGAACACCTGGTGCGGCGCATCAGCGTGGCCGAACTGGCCAACGTCGCCTGCCTGAGCCCCAGCCACTTTCATGCCCAATTCAAAGACAACGTCGGCCTGACACCCCATCAATATTTGCTCAAAGCCCGCCTGGACCGCGCCAGTCGCCTGCTGCAAAGCAGCCCGCTGCCACTGGTGCGGATCGCCGAAGAGTGCGGCTTCTCCAGCCAGAGCGCATTGACCACCGCACTGCGCCGTTATCTGGGATTAACCCCAAAACGGCTGCGCAATCATTCGTAGGGTGGGTTAGCGGCGCGGGCAGCGGTTGCTTGCAGCACCGCACAAGTTGAGCGCCGCGTAACCCACCATTGCGGTTTAGCGGTAGATCGCCATGGTGGGTTACGGCGCAGCCAGACGTGGCGGTATTTGTGCGAACGCGTTATGCGCAATCCCCATGGATGGGGTGAATGCCGCAAGCCCGCCGGGAGCGGGCGCGGCCCCACCCTACGGGTGTTGGCCTCGACCGCGTCGTCCGGCTTGAGCCGCGAATTGCCGCGCCGCAGACCTCAAACAAGCGTTTACCGAAAGTTCCCGTCCTCAGAGTTTTTGGCAAAAACTCCAGAGCTTTGCGCAAGAAGCAGTCATGGCTCTGTCACTAAAGTCAGTCATCCCGCTACGTTGCGCGCATAGAGCCAAGAGTTCTTGCGTTGTCGTGGCCATGGGCTAGACCAACAACAATGACTCCATAAGAGGAAAGGCGTGATGTTTAAAGCCAGCCACGTCTTGCAGGGCGACGTTCTTACCCAGACGGCCGCCGAGTTCTTCCCCGTCATCAGCGCTAATTACAGCGTCGACGAGGCAGCTTATCTCACTGAGCTATTGCAGCTCGCCGACCCCGGTGACACCGGTATTGCCGCTATCCGCAGCAGTGCCCGCACGCTGATTGAAGACGTGCGCAGCCGGGACAATGCCGTCGATACCCTCGACGCACTCTTACGTCAGTACAGCCTCGACACCCAGGAAGGGCTGATGCTCATGTGCCTGGCCGAGGCGTTGCTGCGGGTGCCGGACGCCGCCACCGCCGATGCGCTGATTCGCGACAAACTCAGCGCCGCCGAGTGGGAACGTCATCTGGGCCAGAGCGACAGCGTGCTGGTCAATTTTGCCGCCTGGGGCCTGGTGCTGACCGGCAAGGTGGTCGACCCGCAAACCGCCGATGGCCGACCGAAAAACGTGCTGGGCAAACTGATCAAACGCTCCGGCGAGCCGGTGATTCGCGCCGCGATGAACCAGGCGATGAAGCTGATGGGCAAGCAGTTCGTGCTCGGTCGCAATATCAGCGAGGCGCTGAAGAACGGCCGGCCGTGCCGCGAACAGGGCTACAGCTATTCCTTTGACATGCTCGGCGAGGCGGCTCTTACACAAGCCGATGCTGAGAAGTACATGGCCGACTACCGCAAGGCCATCGACACAGTCGGCGCCGAGCCACAGGTGGGGCCGGGGCCCAAGCCGTCGATCTCGATCAAACTCTCGGCCCTGCACCCACGCTATGAAGTGGCGCAGCGCGAGCGAGTGCTCACCGAGTTGTTCGCCAATGTCCGCGAGCTGGCCATCCGCGCCCGCGCCCTGAATGTCGGCATCGCCATGGACGCCGAAGAGGCCGACCGCCTGGAGCTGTCGCTGGAGCTGTACGAAAAACTCATGCGCGATCCGGCCATTGCCGGTTGGGGCGAGATAGGTCTGGTGGTACAGGCCTACTCCAAGCGCTGCCTGCCGGTGCTGGTCTGGCTGACGCTGTTGGGCCGCGAGCTCGGTGCCAAGATGCCGCTGCGCCTGGTCAAGGGCGCCTACTGGGACAGCGAGATCAAGTATTCCCAGCAGCAAGGGTTGGACAGCTACCCGGTGTTTACCCGCAAGGAAGGCACCGACACCTCCTACCTGGCCTGCGCCCGTTACCTGCTCAGCGAGCACACCCGTGGGGTGATTTACCCGCAGTTCGCCAGCCATAACGCCCACACCGTCAGCTGCATTCTGGCCCTGGCCGAAGCGGCCAAGGCCGAGTCGGGTCAGGCGCGCGAGTTCGAGTTCCAGCGCCTGCACGGCATGGGTGATGCCCTGTACGACACCGTCTTGGAAAAGCACCGTAACAACGTGCGCATCTATGCCCCGGTCGGCGCCCACAAGGATTTGCTGCCGTATTTGGTGCGGCGCTTGCTGGAGAACGGCGCCAACTCATCCTTCGTGCATCAATTGGTCGACCCGGGCGTGGCGGTTGAGTCCCTGATTGATCACCCGGTGACGCAACTGCGCAAGTTCGCCAGCCTCGCCAATGACAAAATCCCCCTGCCGCCGGCGCTGTTTGGCCAGGCACGGCAAAACTCCCAAGGTCTGAACATGAATATCCAGCAGTCGTGGCATGCACTTGAACTGGCCTATCAGCCGCACCTCAACCGTCAGTGGCACGCCGCGCCGGTCATCAACGGCCAGAAACTCAGTGGCTACAACCAGGAAGTGCGCTGCCCGTACCAGCTGGACAAGGTGCTGGGCACCGCCCAGTTCGCCAGCGCCGCCCATGCCAGCCAGGCCCTGGACGCCTTGGCGGCGGCCTGGCCGCGCTGGAATGCCACGCCGGTGGAGATGCGCGCGGCGATCTTCGAACGTCTGGCCGCTTTGCTCGAAACCCACCGCGCCGAGCTGATGGCGCTCTGTACCCTGGAAGCCGGCAAGACCCTGCAAGACGGTATCGATGAAGTGCGCGAAGCGGTGGATTTCTGCCGCTATTACGCCCAGCAGGCGCGGCTGCGTCTGGGCCGGGAAGAGTTGCAAGGGCCGACCGGCGAGCGCAACGAGCTGTTCCATGAAGGCCGCGGCATCTTCGCCTGCGTCAGCCCGTGGAACTTCCCGCTGGCCATTTATCTCGGCCAGATCAGCGCCGCACTGTTGGCCGGTAACTGCGTGCTGGCCAAGCCCGCCGAACAAACCAGTCTGATCGCCGCCCGCACCCTGGAGCTGATGTTCGAAGCCGGTTTGCCGACCGATGTGATCGCCTTCCTGCCCGGCGACGGCGCCACCCTGGGTGGCGTGTTCTGCCGCGATGCCCGGCTGGCCGGGGTGTGCTTCACCGGTTCGACCGACACCGCGCGGATCATCAACCGCCAGCTGGCCGACAAGCCCGGTCCGATTGCGGTACTGATCGCCGAAACCGGCGGGCAGAACGCCATGATCGTCGACTCCACCGCGCTGCCTGAGCAGGTGGTCAAGGACGCCGTGCAATCGGCCTTCACCAGCGCCGGTCAGCGTTGCTCGGCCCTGCGGGTGCTCTATGTGCAGAGCGACATCGCCGAGCGGGTCATCGAGCTGCTCAAGGGCGCCATGGCCGAGCTGAAAGTCGGCCCGTCCAACCGGCGTGAGAACGACATCGGCCCGGTGATTGACGCCGAGGCCCAGGCCGGTCTGCAGGCGCATATCAGCAAACTCAAAGCCGCCGGCAAGTTGCTGGCCGAAACGCCGCTGCCGGCCGGTCTGGACGGTTATTTCGTCGCCCCGGTGGCCTTTGAAATCGGCGCCATCGGCGAGCTGGAAAAAGAACACTTCGGGCCCATCCTGCACCTGGTGCGCTTTGAGGCCCGCGACCTGGACGCCGTGGTTGGCGCCATCAACGCCACCGGCTACGGCTTGACCCTGGGCGTACACAGCCGCAACGAGCAAACTGCCCAGCGCATCGAGCAACTGGCGCGGGTCGGCAACCTCTACGTCAACCGCAACCAGATCGGCGCGGTGGTCGGCGTGCAACCCTTCGGCGGTTGCGGGCTGTCCGGCACCGGGCCAAAAGCCGGCGGCCCGAGCTACCTGCTGCGCTTTGCCAATGAACGAACCACCTCGGTCAACACCACCGCAGTGGGCGGCAACGCCTCGCTGCTGTCGTTGGGCGATGCCTGATCGCGTAGGGCGGTTTGCACCCGCCCTACGGCTTGTAAAAAGCTGCACCCTTTGACCCAGCCCCCGCCACAAACGGGTGCATTAAATGCCGCAGACAACCCACCGCGGCACCATAAAAACAATTGAGAGGGTATCCCCCGATGACCGCTAGTACTCCCATGCTGATCACCTTCGTGGTGTATATCTCAGCCATGGTGCTGATTGGCTTGTTTGCCTATATGCGCACCAAAAACCTGTCTGACTACATTCTCGGTGGCCGTAGTCTCGGCAGCTTCGTGACCGCATTGTCGGCGGGCGCCTCGGACATGAGCGGCTGGCTGCTGATGGGCCTGCCGGGCGCTGTGTATATGTCCGGCCTGTCGGAAAGCTGGATCGCCATCGGCCTGATTATCGGTGCCTACCTGAACTGGCTGTTCGTCGCCGGCCGCCTGCGGGTGCAGACCGAGCACAACGGCAACGCCCTGACCCTGCCGGACTACTTCACCAATCGCTTCGAGGACAACAGCCGCGTGCTGCGGATCTTCTCGGCCCTGGTGATTCTGGTGTTCTTCACCATCTACTGCGCCTCAGGTGTGGTGGCCGGTGCGCGGCTATTTGAAAGCACTTTCGGGCTGTCCTACGGCACCGCCTTGTGGGCCGGTGCGGCGGCGACCATCGCCTACACCTTTATCGGCGGCTTCCTCGCGGTGAGCTGGACCGACACTGTGCAGGCCAGCCTGATGATCTTCGCACTGATCCTCGCTCCGGTGATGGTGATGGTGGCCACCGGTGGCATGGACAGCACCTTCGCTGCCATCCAGTTGCAGGACGCGACCAACTTCGACATGCTCAAGGGTGCCAGCTTCGTCGGCGTGATCTCGCTGATGGCCTGGGGGCTGGGCTACTTCGGCCAGCCGCACATCTTGGCGCGCTTTATGGCGGCCGATTCGGTCAAGTCGATCCCCAATGCCCGGCGTATCTCCATGACCTGGATGATCCTCTGCCTGGGTGGCGCGGTGGCCGTTGGCTTCTTTGGCATCGCCTACTTCGCCGCACACCCGGAAGTCGGTGGCGCAGTCGCCGAGAACCCGGAGCGGGTGTTTATCGAACTGGCCAAGATCCTGTTCAACCCGTGGATCGCCGGCGTGCTGCTGTCGGCCATTCTGGCGGCGGTGATGAGCACCCTGAGCTGCCAGTTGCTGGTCTGCTCCAGCGCCCTGACCGAAGACTTCTACAAGTCCTTCCTGCGTAAAAACGCCAGCCAGTTGGAGCTGGTCTGGGTCGGCCGGGCCATGGTGTTGCTGGTGGCCTTGATTGCCATCGGGCTGGCGTCCAACCCGGACAACCGCGTGCTGGGTCTGGTGTCCTACGCTTGGGCCGGCTTCGGTGCGGCCTTCGGTCCGGTGGTGATCTTCTCCCTGTTGTGGAAGAACATGACCCGCAACGGCGCCCTGGCCGGCATGCTGCTCGGCGCGCTGACGGTGATTCTGTGGAAGAACTTCTTCGGCTGGACCGGCCTGTACGAAATCATCCCAGGCTTTATCCTCGCCAGCCTAGGTATCCTGATCTTCAGCCGCATCGGCGCCGGCCCATCCGCTGCCATGCACAAGCGCTATGCCGAAGCTGAGTTGGAGTACCAGCAAGCCCAAAGCTAAACCCCAGCCGTGACCACGCCCGCCCAGTGTGAACTGCGCGGGCGTTTTTGTTGGGCTATGTCCCCGTTAGATGTTGCAGGCCGACTTTGTAGGGTGGGCTTCAGCCCACCGCCGCGTGATAAGGGACTTGGTGGGCTGAAGCCCACCCCACGTTTTGCCGTCAGCACCTAGCGGGTAGCACGCAAAAAAAAAGCCCCACGGCAAGGAGTAAGAGCCGTGGGGCGATAGTGGTCGCAAGAATTCGACCCAGTAGGAGTTGCTTTAACTCTGTAGTTGCCAGCCACCGCCGAGGGCTTTGTAGATGGCGACTATGCCGCGGTACAGCTCGACTTCCGCTTGCGCCTGAGCGTCTTCGGCGGCCAGGCGTTCCCGTTCGGCGTCCAGTAATACGAGGAAATCCACCGTGCCTTCGCGATAGCGCACCGCCGCCTGTTCGGCTGCCGCGCGGCTGGCGTCGGACTGGCGCACCAGGGCCAACAAGCGTTGCTGGCGTTTGGCGTAATCGTTGAAGGCGTTTTCCGATTCCTCCAAGGCCAGCAGCACCTGCTGCTCGTAACTGGCCAGGGCGCCATCGGCGTTGGCATCGGCGGCGCGCAAGCGAGCCCGCACGCTGCCCAAGTCCAGCGCCGGCCAACTGATAGTCGGCGCTACCGCCCAGGCGCGGGCGGTGGAGGAACCGAGCTGCGAGCCACGGCCAGCGGTGAAGCCAAGAAAGCCGCTCAAACTCACTCGCGGAAACAGGTCTGCGGTGGCCACCCCGACATTGGCGGTGGCGGCGGCCAGCTGGCGTTCGGCCGCCTGAATGTCCGGGCGACGGCGCAGCAGCTCGCTCGGCTCGCCAATCGGTAAGGCCTTGGCGATTACCGGCAGCGGTCGTGGCGACAGGTCGACGGTCAGTTGCTCAGGCCGCTGACCGAGCAGGGTGGCGATGCGGGTTCGCGCTCTTGCTGCCTCGGCTTGCAGTTGCGGCAGGGTCGCGTCGGTGGCGGCCAAGCGGGCATCGGCGCGCAGCACGTCGAGCTGACTGCCGACCCCGGCATCCCGCAGCTGTACGGTCAGGTCGCGGGACTGCTGTTGGTTCTGCAGGTTGCTGCGGGCGATCTGCTCGCGCAGTTGGGCGCCGCGCAAGTTGCCGTAGGCATCGACCAGTTCGGCCAGCAGGCTGACTTGCAACTGGTTCAGCTCGGCTTCCAGTACCTGGGCCTCGGCGTCGCTGGCATCCAGCTGGTGCTGAATGCGGCCGAACAAATCCAGCTCCCAGAGCATGTCCAGGCCCAGGTCGTAGCGTTCGCTGCTGGTGCGTTGTTCGGTCTGGCCGGGCAACTGGCCTTTACCACCCTCGGCGCTGGCGCGGCTGGTGATAGTCGGCAGCTGCTTGAAGGCCACCTCATCACGCAGGGCACGGGCCGCCCGCACTCGGGCATAGGCCACGCGCAGGTCGCGGTTTTCCGCCAGGGCCTTGAGCACCAATTGGTTGAGGGTCGCGTCATCGAACTGCTGCCACCAGAGGGACTCGAAATGGCTGCGGTCATAGGCGCCGACCGTGGCGCTGGCGACTGTTACCGGCGCGCTGACCGGGCTTTGATACTGCGGGCCGACGCTGCAGGCGCTCAGCGCCAAGGCCAGCAGGGCCAGGCTAACAGGCCGTTGAAAAACTACCTGCGTTGCCGATACGGCGTTAAAAACGGCCTCAAAATGCTCATTTACAGCACGTAAACTGCGCTTTTTCGGCCGTTTTTGCCTTGTCTCGGCGGCCTCGCCAACATTTTTCAACGACCTGTTAAAGCGCTTCATGACTGCACCTCAAGGGCTGCCTGGGCCTGCTGTTTGGCTTGCCGGGCCTCGACAAAACCGCGAATCAGCACGTAGAACACCGGCGTCAGCAGCAGGCCGAAGAAGGTCACCCCGAGCATCCCGCTGAACACCGCCACGCCCATGGCATGGCGCATTTCCGCGCCGGCGCCGCTGGACAACACCAAGGGCACCACGCCCATGATAAAGGCGAAGCTGGTCATCAGAATCGGCCGCAGACGCAGGCGGCAAGCCTGCAGCACGGCGGCGAAGCGGTCCTGGCCTTGCTCCTGTTGCTCCTTGGCAAACTCGACTATCAGGATGGCGTTTTTGCAGGCCAGGCCCACCAGCACTATCAGGCCGATCTGGGTGAAGATGTTGTTGTCGCCACCGGACAGAATCACCCCGGTAATCGCCGACAACAGGGTCATGGGCACAATCAGAATCACCGCCAGCGGCAGGCTCCAGCTTTCGTACTGAGCGGCCAGCACCAAGAAGGCCAGCAGCACGCAGAGCGGGAACACCAGCATGGCGCTGTTGCCAGACAAAATCTTCTGGTAGGTCAGCTCAGTCCACTCGTAACTCATGCCGTTGGGCAACTCGTCTTTCAGTAGTTTCTCCATCGCCGCTTCGGCTTGCCCGGAGCTGTAACCGGGCGCCGCCGCGCCGTTGATTTCCGCGGTGATAAAGCCGTTGTAGTGCATCACCCGATCCGGGCCGGCGCTGTCTGAGACCTTGACGAAAGTCGACAAGGGCACCATTTCGCCACTGCTGTTGCGCACCTTGAGTTGGCCGATTTGCTCGGGCTCCAGGCGAAACTGCTGATCGGCCTGGACGTTGACCTGATAGGTGCGGCCGAAGCGGTTGAAGTCGTTGGCATACAACGAGCCGAGGTACACCTGCAGGGTGTTGAAGATCTCGTCGATGGCCACGCCGTGGCTCTTGGCCTTGTCGCGGTCGATGTCGGCATCCACCTGGGGCACGTTGACCTGATAGCTGCTGAACAGCCCGGCCAGTTCTGGCACGTTACGGCTCTTGGCGATGACGTTCTGTACCTGCTGATACAGCTCCTCATACCCCAGGCCGCCACGGTCTTCGACTTGCACGCGAAAGCCACCGATGGTGCCCAGCCCCTGTACCGGCGGTGGCGGGAAGATGGCGATGTAGGCGTCTTGGATTTCGGCGAACTGCGCATTCAAATCGGCGGCAATGGCGCTGGCGCTCATGGACGGATCGGTGCGCTGATCGAAGGGTTTCAGCGGGGTGAAGACGATGCCGCTGTTGGGGCTGTTGGTGAAGCCATTGATCGACAGACCCGGAAAGGCCACGGTGTTTTCCACCCCCGGATGTTTGCCGGCGATGGCCGACATGCGTTGCATTACCGCCTCGGTACGGTCGAGGCTGGCGGCGTCCGGCAGTTGGGCGAAGGCCACCAGATATTGCTTGTCTTGCGGCGGCACGAAGCCGGTTGGGGTGGTGCTAAAGCCCAGCACGGTCAGGCCGAGCAGGCCGGCATACATCAGCAGGGCCACGGCGCTGCCGCGCAGCACACGCTTAACGGTGCGCACATAGCCTGAGCTGGCGCGCTCGAAGAAGCGGTTGAAGGGGCGGAACAACCAGCCGCCGAACAAGCGGTCGAGCAGTTTGGAAAAACCATCCTTGGGCGCGTCGTGGCTTTTCAGCAACACCGCAGCCAAGGCCGGTGACAGGGTCAGGGAGTTGAAGGCCGAGATCACCGTGGAGATGGCGATGGTCAGCGCGAACTGCTGGTAAAACTGGCCGCTGAGCCCGGAGATAAAGGCGGTCGGCACGAACACCGCACAGAGCACCAGGGCGGTGGCGACAATCGGTCCGGTGACCTCGCGCATGGCTTTCTGGGTGGCTTGCACCGGGCTCAAGCCGAGGCCGATATTACGTTCGACGTTCTCCACCACGACTATGGCGTCGTCCACCACAATGCCGATGGCCAGCACCAGGCCGAACAGCGACAGGGCATTCAGCGAAAAGCCCAGCAGGTGCATGACCGCGAAGGTGCCGATCAAGGACACTGGCACTGCCACCAGCGGGATGATCGAGGCGCGCCAGGTCTGCAGGAACAGAATCACCACCAAGACCACCAGCACCAAGGCTTCCAGCAAGGTGTGGACTACTGCCTCGATGGAGCCGCGGACGAAGATGGTCGGGTCGTACACGATGGAGTAGTCGACGCCTTCGGGGAAGCTCTGCTTGAGTTCGGCCATCCGTGCCCGCACCGCATCGGAAATCTCGATGGCGTTGGAGCCTGGGTGCTGGAACACCGGCATGGCCACCGCCGGCTGACCATTGAGCAAGGAGCGCAGGGCGTATTGGCTGGAACCCAGTTCGATGCGGGCGATGTCGCGCAGGCGGGTGATTTGCCCGTCGCTGCCGGCGCGGACGATGATGTTGGCAAACTCTTCTTCAGTCACCAACCGGCCCTGGGTGTTGATCGACAACTGAAAACTGTTGTCGGCCGCCGCAGGTGGCGCGCCCAGCGAACCGGCCGCGACCTGACGGTTTTGCTCGCGAATGGCGTTGACCACATCACTGGCGGTCAGGCCACGGGAGGCGACCTTGTTCGGGTCGAGCCAGACTCGTAGCGAATAGTTGCCCAGGCCGAACAAGCCGACATCGCCGACGCCATCCAGTTTGGCCAGTTCGTCCTTGATACTCAGGCTGGCGTAGTTGGACAAATACAGCATGTCGTAGCGCTTATCCGGCGAGGTCAGGTGCACCACCATGGTCAGGTCGGGGGAGGCCTTGTCGACGGTCACCCCGAGACGCTGCACCTCAATCGGCAGGGTCGGCATGGTGCGGGTCACGCGGTTTTGCACCTGCACCTGGGCGGTGTCGAGGTTGGTGCCCAGGGCGAAGGTGACGGTCAGGCTGAGCTTGCCATCGGCGGTGGATTGCGACGACATATAGAGCATCTGCTCGACGCCGGTGATCGCCTGCTCCAAAGGTGCGGCGACGGTTTCGCCGATGACCTTGGGGTTGGCGCCGGGGAAGGCCGCATGCACCACCACGGTCGGTGGCACCACTTCCGGGTATTCACTGATTGGCAGTTGAAACAGCGAGATGCCGCCGGCGATCAAAATGATCAGCGACAACACGGCGGCGAAGATCGGCCGCTGGATAAAAAATTGCGAGAAGTTCATCGAAGCATTCCTAAGTGGAAAGCGGGGTAGCCGTTAGCCGCCACGGTGTGGGGCTGATTACAGAGGCTATGTCCCTGTTGCATGTTGTGTGCAAAACGTAGGGTGGGCTTCAGCCCACCAAGGCCCTTATCCCGCGCTGGTGGGCTAAAGCCCACCCTACAAAACAGGGCCTGCAACGCATAGTTGGGACATAGCCGATTACTAAGGGTGTTGCTGGTTTAGCTGCGCGGCTTGCCCGGCGGGTTTTGCAGCGCCACACGCGGGGCGTTGCTGGCCGCCAGTTCGTCGCGTTCGCGGGCCAGGGTGGCGAGGGTGCTGGCATCGGCCATCTCGACCGCCTGGGCATCCACCGGCATACCGGGGCGGGCATGTTGCAGACCATTGACCACGATCTGCTCGCCAACCTTGAGGCCGCTGCGCACGATGCGCAGCCCGGCCAGTTTCGGCCCCAGCTCCACCGCGCGGTAACTGACCTTGGCGTCACTATCGAGCACCAGTACGAACTTCTTGCCCAGGTCGGTGCCGACCGCCAGGTCCTTGATCAGCACCGCGTCGTAGGTGCCGCTGCCGACCAGTTTCAGCCGCGCATAGAGGCCCGGAGTGAAGCGCCCGTCCTGGTTGGCGAACACCGCTCGGGCGCGGATGGTGCCGGTTTTCGGGTCCAGCTGATTGTCGACAAAGTCCATCCGGCCCTGATGGGGGTAACCCTCTTCGTCGGCCAGGCCGAGGTACACCGGGCTGCTGTCGCCCCGTGCGCCCTGGCGGGCCAACTCGGTGTATTTGAGGAACACCCGCTCATCGGCATCGAAGTAGGCATACAGCTGCTCGGTGGACACCAGGGTGGTCAGCAGGCTGTCGCCGGCATTCACCAGGTTGCCGGCGGTAATCAGCGCGCGGCTGACGCGGCCATCGATGGGCGCGCGCACCTGGGTGAAGCTCAGGTTTAGCCGCGCCGCTTGCAGCTGCGCCTGGGCGGCGGCGAGCATGGCTTTGGCTTCCAGCTCGGCGCTGCTGCGCGCATCGGCCAGTTCCGCCGAGATGGCATTGCTGGCCCGCAGCCGTTCGCCACGGCGCGCCTCGTTATTGCTGCGCTGCAGGCTGGCGCGGGTTTGCGCCAC
>C687J26845_10000456_pt1 | contig 27286 bp, 23 predicted proteins | sample RifCSPlowO2_12_FD_26845 | JGI IMG/M metagenome (IMG submission 26845)
CGCCGCACCACGGCGCGGTGCGAACCGGGCTGCACGTAGATGCCCGCGTGCTGGCTCTTCAGGCTGGTGCCCGAGTCGCGCACGATCAGGTTTTCGATCAGCACGTCGGGCGACGCGACGCGGATGGTGTCGCCGCGCTGGCCGCCGCTGAGGGTGGGGCGGTGAATGCCGCGCAGGGTCAGGGGCTTGTCGATGCGCAGGTTCACGCTGTAGAAGCCGCGCGCCACTTCCACCACGTCGCCGGCCGCGGCCTGCGCCACGGCGGCCTGGATGTCGCCGCCCGGCTCGACCCGCCACACGGCGGACCACGCGGGCAGGGCCAACGCTGCCAGCCACACGCAGGCCAGCCGTTGGCGCCAGGAGCTGTGGGTCTTCACGCCAGGTGCCCCAGGGTCTTGAGCGCGAGGAACAGCGTCGCGCCGATCAGCAGGTTCTTGAACCCGACGTAGCTGAGCATGTCCATCCAGTTCGCCACACGGTAGCGTGCCTGCCACCACGGGCCATCCTTCACGTAGCGCTTGCCCGCCATGCGGATCAGCACCTCGTAGACGCTCCAGCCGAACCACCAGCCGATGATGGCGCTGGCCGACAGCCGCCCGTCGGCCGCCAGCAGCCAGGCCACGCTCGCGGCCAGGGCCAGCGAGAGCCCGGCGAACTGCAGGGCGCGCTGGTGCTTCCAGCCGTCGCGGCTCCAGGGCCACAGGTGGTGCAACACCTCCTGCCACAGGCCTTTGAGGCCAGGGGCGCGGCCGCCGGGCCAGGGCTGGGCGGGCGCGGTGGGCATGCGCGGATCGGGGCCCTGCGCGGCCCGGGTGCTGACGGGCGAGACCGGTTGGATGGGGATGAAGTAACCGTCGCGCCCGATCGGCGTGATGAGCAGGCCGTCGCGTTCGCGGCGCTTGCGTTCCTTGGCCAGCGGCGGGCAGCCTTTCTGGTCGGTGTAGAGCACCATGCAGTCCAGGCAGTGCAGGCACTCGCGGTGGTCGATGCGGCCGTTGGCGTCGATCGCCTGTGCGCCGCAACCCACGGCGCAGGCCTTGCAGCTGTTGCAGTCCTGCTTGCGCTGCAGGCCGAACCAGCGGAAGGTGCTGGGCATGGCCAGCGAGGCGCCCAGCGGGCAGATGTACTTGCAGTAGGGGCGCTCGATGAACAGCGACACACCCAGGATCACCATCACGAACAGGCCGTAAGGCCAGCTGCGGTTCGTGATGCCGACCAGGAAGGTGGTCTTGAACGGCTCCACCTCGGCCAGCACCTCGGCCAGGCCCATGGAGAACATCGACACCACCAGCAGGCCGAAGAAGATGGCGTATTTCAGCCACTTGAGCCGGTCGTGCCAGACCTGCGGCAGCTTGGTCTGGAAGCGCTTGAGGCCGATCACCCGACCCACCTTGTAGAGCGCTTCGGAGAGCGAGCCGAAGGGGCACATCCAGCCGCAGAACAGCCCGCGCCCGAACACGAACACGGTGACGATGATGAAGACCCAGAAGACGAAGATGAACGGGTCCGACAGGAACAGCGACCAGGTCCACTGGAACAGCAGGGCATGGAACCAGGTCAGCACCTGGGTGATGGAGGGCTGCGCCAGCAGACCGAAGCCGACGAAGCCGATGCTGATGGCCCAGACCGAGTACTTGAAGGCGTTGACCGGCCACTTGTTCTTGTGGGTCGAGCGCCGCGTGAGCTTGTTGCGCAGGGCATAGACCACCGCCACCGCCAGCAGCAGGGCGCTGAAGAGGGCGATCTGAATGGCGCGCGACTTCCAGATGCGCACCCAGGGCGCGTCGGGCTCGGTGACCACCGGGCGCCCGCCTTCGAGCAGGTTCGCGGCCAGCCAGTACTTTGACTCGAAATTGGCGAAGCTGCGGTGGCCGGTGGCGCGGTCCACCCGGTTGCCCAGGAAGGCCAGCTTCCAGGGGTAGGCCGCCGAGAACGAGCCGGCCCGGATGATGAAGATCGCCGACTCGCTGAAGGCCGGTGCGCCTGCGGCCTGCAGGCCATAGAGGTTGAGGTAGTCGAGGTCGCGGAAGGTGAACGAGTCGGCGCCCTGTTTCACCTGGACGCGGTCGTACAGGCCGCCGCGCACGAAGCCGGAGCCCTTGAACGACTCCACGCCCGCGGTGCGCACCACGAAGAGCGCGTGCTCTCCCGGCTGCAGGCGCTCGCGCAGGTTGGCGAAGCTGCGCTCGCCCAGCAGGCTGCTGCCGATGTCGGGGTGGTTGAGGTCGCCGAACCAGAGTTCGATGAAGGGCACGTCGCCGCGCGGCAGGCCCACCTGTTCGGGCGTGACGCGCAGGGTCTGCACGGCGCCCATCTGGACCAGCTCGGCCCAGCTGTAGCGCTGCTGGCGCGCCACGAAGCGGGCGGGGTCGCGCCGCGTGGGCTCGATGATGCCGACCTGGCGGGCCACGGCGGCGCCTGAGAGTTGCATCACCTGGTTCTGGGCGATCACGGTCACGGTGGCGCCCGAGATGGCGTCCACCCCGAGCACGTTTTCTTCGGGGCGCGAGGGCCCCACTTCGATCTGGTCGGCCACCGACTTGCCGAGGTACTGGTGGTTGAAATCGAGCAGGGCCTGTTCAGGAATGCCCAGCAGCAGGATGGGCTCGGANTGCTTGAGCACCTTGATGCCCACATANCGGCCCTGCGCNTCCATGCCGATGAGCGTGACCACCGGCTTGCCGGAGTAGGCCGGGGTGTCGGTGATGTCGGTCGAGAGCATCACGTAGCCCAGCAGGGTCTTCTTGCCCGGTTGCTGCGGGTCGGCATCGCCATAGGCCTCCACATACGGTGGCTGACCCATGCGTTGAGAAAAGCTTTTGGCACCCGGGAACACGTCGCCGCAGGGCACGAGGGCGCACAGGTCGGGGTTGGTGGCCAGGTCGGCGGGCAGATGGGCCTCGTAGGCCTGCGCCCATGCATTGTTGCCGAGCGGGCTCAGCCACAGGGCGGCGGCGGTCAGCGCGGCCGAGAAAAGGCGTGCAATCGACATCGTTGGGGTCCAGGGGGCNGGGCCCGATGCCAGCGCCACGCGGCGCCGGCATCGGACCCGGCAAGGCAAGACCTCCCCAGNTGGGGAGGGGTGCGAAGGCTTACGCCTCCACGATCATGCGGGTGCGCATCTCCAGGTGCAGNGCGTGGCAGAAGTGCGTGCAGTAGCACCAGTACACGCCCGGCTGGTCGGCGATGAACGTGACCGATGCCGTCTCCTGCGGGTTGACGATGAAGTTCACGTTGTGGTTGGGGATCGCGAAGCCGTGCGTCAGGTCTTCGACCTTGTCGAGGTTGGTGAGGATCAGCGTCACCTCGTCGCCCTTCTTCACCTTGAACTCGCGCAGGCTGAACGCCGGGGCCTGCGACGTCATCTTCACCGTGACCTTCTTGCCGTCGCGGAACACGCCGGACTCTTTCGGGTCCTTGATGGCCAGCGGGAATTCGTCGAGCGCATACACCTGCTTGGGCTGGAGCAGCTCGCGCTTGAAGATGATGAAGTCGTGCGGCTCGCCACGCACCGGGTGGTCGGCCAGCAGCACCATCTTGTCGCCCGAGATGTCGATCAGCTGCTCGTTTTCGGCGTGCAGCGGNCCCACNGGCAGGAAGCGGTCCTTGGAGAACTTGCAACCCACGGCCAGGTACTTGCCGTCGGCGGCCNTGGTTTCGGACTGGCTGGCGTTCAGGTGGCCCGGCTGGTANTGCACGTCGATGCGATCGACCACGTATTTGGCGGCCTTGTCGCCGGCGTGGAACTTGATCGCGGCGTCCACGTTCCATTTCACGACCTGGCTGTCCAGGAACAGCGTGGTGTAGGCGTTGCCACGGCCGTCAAAGGCGGTGTGCAGCGGNCCCAGACCGATCTCGACCTCGGCCACGATGGCCGCGTCCAGNTTNTCCAGCTTGCCGTCGAACCACTCGAGCACCTTGTTCAGCTCGATCACGGTGGCCGTGGGCGAGAGCTTGCCGGCGCAGATGAAGTACTTGCCGTCCGGGCTGGCGTTGACGCCGTGCGGGTTCTTGGGCACGGAGACGTAGGCGGTCAGCGCGGTCGTGGGGTCCTGGTTGGCCGCGTGCGTGCCNTCGACCACCGGCACCTTGGAGCTGCCCACGGTCTTGAACTTGCCGGCCTTCACCGCCGCTTCGATGCGGGCGATGTTGAAGAACAGGCAGGCATCGCGCTCGGCCGACATCATGTCTTCGTAGGTGACGCCCATCTCGACGTTGTACTGGTTGGTGGCCGCGAGCTTGCCGTCGTANGACGTGGCGACCAGGTCGCAGTTGCCGTCGATCAGCACCTGCCAGCGCACTTCCATGCTCTCGGCGTCCACGCAGGTNAACATCGAGCGGTACTTGGAACCATCGTCCAGGCCGGTGTTGGGCTGGGGGATGGAGAACTCGGCNCCNCAGAACACCCGCGTGGTGTAGTTGATCGCCGGGTCCACCGGGTCGGCCTTGTCGGGGAAGATGCCGTGGAAGCCCTGGACGTTGGGCAACTGCGTGATCTTGTCGCAGATGAAGTAGTCCAGGCGGATGCGCGCGATGCGGGCGTTGATCTTGTCGTTGATCCAGGCGTAGCGGCCGTCGTAGTTGCCGTCCTTGTACGAGGCGTGGGTGTGGTGCGAGTCGCCCACGGTGTAGCGCAGCGAGCCATCGGGCTTGGTGCCCATGATCTTCTTGGACTCGTTGGTGATGCCCCAGCCCACCAGTGCGTCGGGCACGAAGCAGGGGATGCGCATGAGTTCACGGCCCGAGGGCAGGCCGAGCACGCGCATGTCGCCGGTATGGCCACCGCTCCACAGGCCGTAGTAGGTGTCGAGCTCACCGGGCTTGAGGTGTGTGCTGTTGCCGCTGGCGTGCGCGGCATCGGGGGCCGCGGCTGGTGCGGCGGCGGGGGCGTTGGCGGCACCCGACTCCTTCTCGGTGCAGGCCGCGGCGCCCAGCGTCAGACCCGCGAGCGCGGCGGTGTTGAGGAAACGCCGACGACCCCATACGGTGGTGTCGCTGGCAGACAAGGTGCTGTCGTCTTTCATGTGTGAACCTCTTGGGTTTGGTTTTGGAAAAGGGGTGGGCCACGCGCGGGTGGTGGCGTGGCCACAGGGGCAGGGGGAACACTGTTCTCGCCACGGGCCACCAGCGTGTGGTGGCGTGGCCGTTCGGCGAACGCAGGATCGGCGGCGGGCGTGGGCAGGGCGGCGGGCAGGCACAGGGCGCAGTCCAGCGTCGGGGCCGGCAGGCTGTCGGGGCTGTCGTCGGCGTTGACCCACTTGACGCCATCGCTGCCACAGACCTCGGTCATGCCGTGGTGGGTCAGCAGGGGCGATGCGAAAACGATGCCCCAACAGAACAGCAGACACCACAGGACCCAGCGCTGCCGGGCTCGTGTGGGCTGTGGAAATGTGGGCATGCGCGGACTATAAGTCCGATATGATTCAGTTTAAATGAATATTTAACGACGTTTGACCTGGATCAATGGCTTCGGTCCGATGAACGCCCGCGCCTGGCGCAGGCGGCCTGGTCGTGCGTGTCGGTACGCCGCACGCGGGCGGCAGGCTGCCGAGCCGGCAGCCGGTGGGGCGCGGGTCAGGCTCCGACGTCGTCCTTGTAGCCGCCCACCGATGCCTTGATCACTTTCCGTGCGATGGCCGTCTGCTGTCGGGTCCGCGTCTCGGCCACCAGGACAAACTGCCCGTTGGCGATCGCGTCCGCGACCAGGTTGGACAACCAGCCCTCCTTCTTTGCCGGTGCGGCGCCGCTGCCGGATGTGGCACCCATCGCTGTGCCCAGCAAGGCGCCGATGCTGGCGCCCCAGCCCATCATCACCAGCGGTGCCACCAGCGGGCTGGCGACGAACAGGCTGACGTTGGTGGCCACGAGCGCCACCTGTGCCAGCGCGCCAAGGCCGGTACCCACGGCGGTCCCGATGGCGCCTTGAACGACCACGTCCTTCAGCACCGCGTTGCTGTCGTCGGTGGGCACGGGGTCGGCGGGTGGTGTGTCGGATTCGTAGATCTGCAGCTGGTCGTGCGGCAGGCCCTTTTCAATCAGCGCGTCGCGCGCGGCCAGTGCATCGTCGCGGATGGCGAAGAAGCCGGAAACGTAGTGGTGCTGGTCCATGGTGAACTCCTCAAGCGGGTGGTGTCGGCGCTTGGGCCCCGCTGCGCTACTTGGGCCGGGGCCGTTTCAGAGCGGGCCGCGCCGCCCGCAGCCGGCCGGCGCGCAGTTCGACCACGGCCTGGGCCACGGCACGCGCCACGTTGCGGGCCTCTTCCTGCAGGTCCTCGTCCCGGTCCAGGGCTTCGTGGCTGTTGGCGTAGGGCTGGTAGTAGCCGACGTAGCGGTCCAGCCGGGCCTGTGCGCCCGCGTCGAGAAAGCCCATCCAGTCCAGCCAGTCGCACAGCGAGCGCCGGGCGCCTTCGATGCCCGCCACGTCGCCGTGCACCAGCACGCCGTAGGCACGGCCGGCCAGGTGCTGCGGGTAGCTCCAGCCCTTCATTTCCAGGGCCTTGGCCTTGGCGGGGTCTTTGCCACCAGTGGCGGTGGGGTCGGGGTTGCCGCCATCGGCGCACACCATGCGGTCCATCATCAACTTGAGCGGGCTCGGGCTCTGGTACCAGTAGACCGGGGTGACGATCAGCACGGCGTGGGCCGCGGTCCAGCGCTCGTAGATCTCGGCCATCCAGTCGTTGGTCTGGTTCAGCGCGTGGTTGGGGTAGCAGCTGCAGGGCCAGTGGCACAGCGGCATGGCGGTGGACAGGCAGCCCTTGCAGGGGTGGATCTTCAGGCCGTAGTCGGAGGTGAGCAGGCTCAGGTCCAGCACGTCGGTCTGCAGGCCCAGCGGCTCCAGCACCTCGCGGGCGATCTCCATCAACCGAAAGCTCTTGGAGATTTCACCCGGGCAGGTGCCGTCGTTGCGCGCCGAGCCGCACACCAGCAGCGCGCGCGACGGCGTGGCCGGGTCCGCCCAGCGCGATTGCGCGGCTTCCAGCCGCTGTTTCGTGGCAACCCATTCGTCGGAGAGCTGGTAGTCCGGGTCCGCGTAGCCTTTGCCGGCCGGGTGGGTCAGCGGGGCCTTGCGGCCTTCGCTGAAGGCGGCCCAGGCGATGGCTTCCAACCGGTCGATGGCCGCGTCCTCCGCACGGAAGTCCGGGTCCATGAACGAGGCCCGGAAGCGCTCGGCGAATTGCGCCCGTGCCATGGGGGCGGGCGCCTGCCCCTTGCGAATCTGAATCATGGTCGATCCCCTGGGGGAAGGGCTGGAAAGCCCAGTCTGGTCGCCCGCCCCCCGGGGCGTCTGTGCGATGCCGCACTCAGCGGCGGTGGGGCGTCGCGCTGGCCGTCAGCGAAAGACGCTCAGCCTTTCAGGCCGGCGCCCACCACCAGCCCGCCATCTTCATGCCCACCCCCGTGAGCAGCAGCGAGCCCAGCAGGTGCAGGCCCGCGTTGCCCGTGGCCAGCAGCCAGCGGCCGTGCTGCAGCATGCTCACCACCTCCACCGAGAAGGTGGAGAAAGTGGTCAGCGCACCCAGGAAACCGGTGACGATGGCCAGGCGCCAGGCCGGGTCGAGCTGGGTCTGGCTCTGGAAGAACACCACGGCCACGCCCACCAGCCAGGCGCCCAGCCAGTTCGCAGTGAGCGTGCCCCAGGGCAGCAACGCGTGGCCCTGGTTGAGCCAGAGGCTGAGCTGCCAGCGCGAGAGCGCGCCGACGGAGGCACCGAGGCTGATGGCGATCACTTGCAGCATGGCTCAGTGGGGGATCAAAACGGTGGGTCGTCGTCTTCGCCGACCGCGGTGACGGCTTCCTGTTTGGGCTTTGCCGGTGCAGTCGCCAGCGCATCGGGCGCGGCCGCGCCAAACGCCATTTCGCCGCCCAGCGCTTCGATCAGCTCGGGGATCAGCTTGCTCAGCTCGCCGGTGGTCAGCGCCACGTCGGTGTCGAAGCCGCTCTCGCCGTCGTCGGCGCGGTCGTCGAACACGCCTTCGAGAAACGCGAGCTTCTTGAGCTGCATGGATTCGGTGAGCACGAAGCCGACGCGGCCTTCCCAGCTCATGGCCAGGCGGGTGGGCAGCTTGCCTTCGGTGATGTGTTTGCGCACCTCGTCGGTGGCGAGGTTGTGGCGGGTGAACTTCACGACCGACTTTTCTTCGTCGCCCGATTTGAGTTCGCACTCGCGTTCGACCGCGAAACCGCCGGGCGCGCCGCCTTCGTCCTCATCGGACACCGGGGCCGAGAGCCATGAGGTCATGGCGGTCTGCGGCGTCACCTGGGTCTGCAACAGGGTCACGTTCAGGTCGTTGAAGGCGTTGACCAGCGCGGTCACCAGTTCGTCGATCTTGCCCTGGCTGCTGGCGTCGGTCACCAGCCAGCCGTTGGCCTGGTCGATCCAGACCCAGGCGGCCGTGCGGCGCGGAAAGGCTTGCGGCAGCAGCGAGAGCAGCGCGTCTTCGCGCAGTTCCTTCATCTGCTTTTTGCCGGGCTTGCGGCCGGTGGTGGCCTCGATGTGCTCGGCCTCTTCGTCCGCCTTCTCGCGCACGACCGAGCCGGGCACGGCCTTGGTTTCGATCATCAGCTTGAGCATGCGCTGGCCGGCCACCGACTCCACCAGCGGACCGTGGGCCTCGCCGCGGGGTTCCACCCAGCCCACCGATTTGTCCTGCGTGGCTCCGCAGGGCACGAAACGCGCCGCATCCAGCGCGGCTTCCATGGTCTCCAGCGCGGGCGCCCAGCCGGGCGCGATGCGGTAGATCGTCACATTCTTGAACACAGGCTTCCTTGGAAAAACAAACCCCGGCCACCTGGCGCGGACGGGCTCCGTATCTTAGCGGTGGCTGCCGGTGGAACCCCCGACAATGCCCGATGGATGCCGCCTGGGCGGCCCACTTTGCAAGGAATGCCCATGAATCTGCGTTTTGTCGAGGCCTTTTACTGGGTGGCGTCGCTCAAGAGCGTGACGCGAGCTGCCGAAAAACTGTTCCTCACGCAGTCGGCCATGTCCAGCCGCATCGCGGCGCTGGAGGAAGAGCTGGGCGTGTTGCTGCTGGACCGGCGCGACAAGCAGTTCCGCCTGACGGCGGCCGGGGCGCGCTTCTTCACCTACGCCCAGCGCCTGCTGGAGCTGCAGCGCGAAGCCAAGGCCGAGATGGGCTCGGGCGCCGCGCTGGCGGTGTCCATGCGCATCGGTGCCATCGAGTCGGTGCTGCATTCCTGGCTGATCCCCTGGATCGAAAAGCTGCGCGCCGACCACCCGGGGCTGGCGCTGGAGCTCACGGTGGAGACCACGCCCATTTTGGTCGAGCAGGTGCAGCGCGGCACCCAGGACCTGGTGTTCGCCGCCTTGCCCGCCTCGGCCGACGGCGTGCGCAGCCGCGCGCTGCCCGCCATGGACATGGTGTTCATGGGCAACGCCCAGCTGCACCGCAAGCGCCGTTACACCCTGGCCGAGCTGGGCGAGCTGGAGATCCTCACCTTTCAGCGGGGTTCGCTGCCACACGTGGCCCTGCTGGACCTGTTCCGCCAGGAGGGGATCGAGCCGCGGCGCGTGCACACCATCTCGTCCATCTCGGCCATGGCGCAACTGGTGCAGGGCGGGTTCGGCGTGGCCACGCTGCCGCGTCACGCGGTGCAGCGCATGCAGACCTTCCCCAATCTGCGCCAGCTCGCCTGCGACAGCGTACTGCAGCCGCTGTCCATCCACGCGAGCTACCGCACCGACCCCAGCACACAGGCCGTGGAGACCGTGGTGAAGTCCGCGCTGGCCTTTGTCGACGCGCAGAACGGCGCCCGAAAACGGGCCGCCAGTGCACCAGTGGTGGGCATTTCGCACCATCCAAAAGCATCGAAAAAATCGATGATCTAAGCGAAAAATTTCTCGTTTGAAGCGCCGTCGATCGCGCTCCACAATCCGCCCATCGTCACTCGAGTGACATGTTCCGGAAACAGGAGACAACGTGGGATCAGCTTCGGATGAGATGCAGCGTGTGTTCGGCCGCGAGGGCATGCAGGATGCCGGCCACGTGCGCCGCCTGATACGGCAGGGCCTGTGGGCCGGGCACACCAGCGGCCTGGCCGACGACCATGTGCAGGCCAACCTGGTCATCCTGCCGCAGGCGCAGGCCGACGATTTCCTGCGCTACTGCCAGCGCAACCCCAAACCCTGTCCGCTGCTGGCGGTCTCCGAGCCGGGCCAGCACCTGTTGCCCCGGCTGGGCGCCGACATCGACATCCGCACCGACGTGCCGCGCTACCGGGTCTGGCGCGATGGCGAGCTGGTGGACGAGCCCATGGACATCACCCCGCTGTGGCGCGACGACCTGGTGAGTTTCGTCATCGGCTGTTCCTTCAGCTTCGAGCAGGCCCTGATGGAAGCCGGCCTGCCGCTGCGCCACGTGGAGCAGGGCCGCAACGTGGCGATGTTCCGCACCAACGTGCCCACCGAAGCGGCGGGGCCGTTCAGCGGCCCTCTGGTGGTGACGATGCGGCCGATGCGTGCCTCGGCCGTGATCCGCGCCGTGCAGGTCACATCGCGCTTCCCCAATGTGCATGGCGCGCCGGTTCACATCGGCGATCCGTCACTGATCGGCATCACCGACCTGTCAAAGCCGGACTACGGCGACGCGGTGGAGGTGATGCCCGATGAACTGCCGGTGTTCTGGGCCTGTGGCGTCACGCCACAGGCCGCGATCCAGCAGGCCCGCCCCGCGTTCTGCATCACCCACGCCCCCGGCGCGATGCTGATCACCGATCTTCTCAACAGCCAGCTAGCCAGTTTCTGAACCAGGAGCCTTCCATGAAAAAATTCGTGTTCTGCCTCTGCGCCACCGCCTTNGCGGTCGGCGCCTCGGCCCAGACCNAGTGGGACCTGCCCACCGGTTATGGGGCCAACAGCTTCCAGACCCAGAACGTGCAGCAGTTCGCCAACGAGGTGGACCAGCTCACCGGNGGCANGCTCAAGATCACGCTGCACCCGGGCGGCTCNCTCTACAAGGCCAACGAGATCAAGCGCGCGGTGCAGACCGGNCAGGTGCCGGTGGCCGAGTTCATCCTCTCGGGCGCGGCCAACGAGAACCCGCTGTTCGGCGCGGACTCCATTCCTTTCCTCGCCACCAGCTACCCCGCGGCCAAACGCCTGTACGAGGCCGCCCGGCCGGTGCAGGACAAGCTGCTGGCCTCGCAGGGCATGAAGCTGCTGTTCTCGGTGCCGTGGCCGGGCCAGTCGCTGTATTCCATCAAGCCGGTCAACGCACCGGCCGATCTGGCAGGCACCAAGATGCGCGCCTACAACCCGGCCACCACGCGCATTGCCCAGTTGCTCAAGGCGCAGCCGGTGACGATCCAACTGGCCGAGCTGCCGCAGGCACTGGCCACCGGCGGCGTGCAGACCTTCCTGACCTCCAGCGCCAGCGGGGTGGAGAGCAAGCTGCACGAGCAGGTGAAGTATTTCTACCCGGTCAGTGCCTGGCTGCCGCGCAACGCCACCGTGGTGAGCCAGAAGGCCTTCGATGCGCTGGACAAGCCCACGCAGGACGCCGTGCTCAAGGCCGCGGCCGCGGCCGAGCAGCGCGGCTGGATCACCAGCGAGCGGCTCGATGGCGAATTCATCAAGGAGCTCGGTGCCAAGGGCATGACCATCGCCGCACCCTCCGAGAGCGTGAAGAAGGAACTGGCCGCCATCGGCGAGACCATGACCGCCGAATGGCTCAAGACCGCTGGCGTCGAAGGCCAATCCGTCATCCAGGCCTACCGCGGCCGCTGAGTTTCTCTCCGCGCGGTGGGGCGCCCCGGGCATCCGGGCTTCCTCCCCACCGCGTCCTTCCCTTTGTTGTTGTCCAGCCGAACCAGGAGCGTGCGGTGTCCAGACTCGTCTTCCTTTTTTACAAGCTGCTGATGGCCCTGTCGGGTCTGGCCATGGTGGCGGCCTTTGGCGCCGTGCTGCTGGGCGTGGTGGCCCGCGAGGTGCACTGGGACATCCCCGGGCTCGACGCCTACGCCGGCTACGCGATCGCCGCGGCCCTGTTCCTGGCACTGCCGGGCACGCTCAAGCACGGCGACCACATCCGCGTGACGCTGTTGCTCGACCGGGTGCCGGCCCGGCTGCGTTCTGCGCTCGAGTGGTGGTGCCTGGTCGCGGCCACCGGCCTGTCGGCTTTCATCGCGTGGTACGCCGTGCGGCTGGTGTGGGTGTCCTACGTCTCGCACGACGTATCGCCCGCCGCCGACGCCTCCCCGCTGTGGATNCCGCAGATCAGCATGGCGCTGGGCTGCATCGGGTTTGCGCTGTCNTTTGCCCANGCGCTGGTCGAGCGCTGGCGCGGCGGCAACTTCATCGCGGCTTCGAGCGAAGCCGCCCACGTTGAATAGAACAAGAGACACCACCCCATGGACATCGTTATTGCATTGGCCCTGATCGTGCTGCTGTTCGCGGTGCTGGGCTCGGGCCTGTGGATCGGTCTGTCGCTGCTCGCGGTGGCGCTGGTCGGCATGGAGCTGTTCACCTCGCGCCCGGTGGGCGACAGCATGGTGCTGACCATCTGGGGCTCGACCTCCAGCTGGACGCTGACCGCGCTGCCGCTGTTCCTGTGGATGGGCGAGATCCTGTTTCGCAGCAAACTCTCGGACGACATGTTCAAGGGCCTGGCGCCCTGGCTGGACCGCCTGCCGGGCCGGCTGCTGCACACCAACGTGGTGGGCTGCACCATCTTCGCCGCCATCTCCGGCTCGTCCGCCGCCACCTGCGCCACCATCGGCAAGATCACCTTGCCCGAGCTGCAGAAGCGCGGTTACCCCGACGACATTGCCGTCGGCACGCTGGCGGGTGCCGGCACGCTGGGCCTGCTGATCCCACCATCCATCATCATGATCGTCTACGGCGTGGCGGCCAACGTGTCGATCGCCAAGCTGTTCCTGGCCGGCGTGATCCCGGGCCTGCTGCTGGCCGCGCTGTTCATGGGCTACATCATCGTCTGGGCGTTGCTCAACAAGGACCAGGTGCCCGCGGCTGACGCGGCCATGAGTTTCGGCCAGAAGATCCACGCCTCGCGCCATCTGATTCCGGTGGTGTCGCTGATCGCGCTGGTGCTGGGCGGCATCTACAGCGGCATCGCCACCGCCACCGAGGCGGCCGCGTTGGGTGTGGGGGGTGCGCTGCTGTTGGCGAAGATGGAGGGTTCGCTGGACTGGGCGCGTTTCAAGGACGGGCTGATGGCGGCCTGCCGGGTCTACTGCATGATCGGCCTGATCCTCGCCGGCGCGGCTTTTCTCACGCTGGCCATGGGCTTCATCGGCCTGCCGCGCCACCTGGCCGAGTTCATTGGCGCGCTGCACCTGTCGCCGTTTGCGCTGATGCTGCTGCTGGTCGTGTTCTTCATCGTGCTGGGCTGTTTTCTCGACGGCATTTCCATGGTGGTGCTGACCATCGCGGTGCTGCTGCCCACGGTCGAGGCCGCGGGCTTCGACCTGATCTGGTTCGGCGTCTTCATCGTGCTGGTGGTGGAGATGGCGCAGATCACGCCGCCCGTGGGCTTCAATCTGTTCGTGCTGCAGGGCCTGACCAAGCGCGACGTGACCTGGATCGCCCGCACCGCGTGGCCGCTTTTCGTGCTGATGATGGCCGCGGTGATGCTCACCTACTTCGTGCCCGACGTGGTGCTGTGGCTGCCACGCCAGATGCAGGCTTGAGCGCCACGCCACCGGCCATCCCGTCCACCAGGAGACCCCCATGAAGCTGCTCTGGATCGCCGCGTGGCTCGCGGCATCGGCCGCGCACGCCCAGACCCGCTGGACCCTGGCCACGGGTTATGGCGAGAACTCTTTCCACACGACCAACATCGTGCAATTCGCCAGCGACGTGGAGCGGCTCACAGGCGGTGCGCTCAGCGTGTCGGTGCATCCGAACAACGCGCTGGTCAAGCTGGCGGACATCCCGCAAGCGGTGCAGGACGGCCGGGTCCAGGCGGGCGAGTCCATCATGACCGGCATGGCCAAGGCATTTCCGATCGCGGGCGCCGACGCCATCCCCTTCGTGGTGGGCAGCTATGCCGATGCGAAGCGCCTCTGGGTGCTCCAGCGCCCGCTGATCGAGCGCCATTTTGCGCAACAGGGCCTGAAAGCGCTGTACGCTGTGCCCTGGCCCCCGCAAGGGCTGTACACCCGCAAGCCGGTGAGCTCGGCGTCCGATTTCAAGGGCACCCGCATGCGCACCTACAACGCGACCACGGTGCGCATCGCCGGGCTGCTGGGGGCCATCCCGGTCGACGTGCCGATGGTGGATGTGAACCAGGCCCTGGGCAGTGGCCGCATCGACAGCATGATCACGTCGGCCGTGACCGGCGTCGAGAATGAGGCCTGGCGCCATGTCGGGTATTTCCACGAGATCAACGCCTGGATTCCGAAGAACATCGTTTTCGTCAACAGCCGTGCCTTTGAAGCGCTCAGTCCTTCGCAGCAGCAGTCGGTGTTGCAGGCGGCGGCGGACGCCGAGGCGCGGGGCTGGGCCGCGAGCGAGGCGGCTTCGCGCAGCTCGCTGCGCGAACTCCAGGCCCGGGGCATGACGGTGGAGCGTGTGCCGCCGGAGTTCGAGGCCGCGCTCAAACGCATGGGCGAGAAGTTTTCCCGCGAATGGATTCGAGACGTTGGCCATGAGGCCAACCAGCTGTTCGTCCCCTACTATTTCCAACGCTAGAGTCGATAGACCATGAAAGACACATCTTCCCCTTACGGCAGCCGCTGGCAGTTCTGGATCGACCGCGGCGGCACCTTCACCGACATCGTGGCCCGGCGCCCCGACGGATCGCTGGTGACGCACAAGCTGCTGAGCGAAAACCCCGAGCAATACCGCGACGCGGCGGTGGCGGGCATTCGCCACCTGCTGGGCCTGAACGCCGGCGAGCCCATCACGCCCGAGCAGGTCGAGTGCGTGAAGATGGGCACCACGGTGGCGACCAACGCGCTGCTGGAGCGCAAGGGCGAACCTACGCTGCTGGTGACCACCGCCGGCTTTCGCGACGCGCTGCGCATCGCCTACCAGAACCGGCCGCGCCTGTTTGACCGCCACATCGTGTTGCCCGAGCTGCTGTACGAGCGCGTGATCGAGGCACAGGAGCGCGTGGGTGCCCACGGCGACGTGGTGCTGCCGCTCGACGAAGCCCACCTGCGCGAGCGCCTCTGGGCCGCGTTCGACGCCGGCCTTCGCAGCGTGGCCATCGTCTTCATGCACGGCTACCGCTACACCGCTCACGAGCAGGCGGCGGCGCGCATCGCGCGCGAGCTGGGCTTCACGCAGGTGAGCACTTCGCACCAGACCAGCCCGATGATGAAGTTCGTGAGCCGGGGCGACACGACCGTGGTGGACGCCTACCTCTCGCCCATCCTGCGGCGCTATGTGGACCAGGTGGCGGGCGAGATGCCCGGCGTGAAACTGTTCTTCATGCAGTCCTCCGGTGGATTGACCGACGCCCATGTGTTCCAGGGCAAGGACGCGATCCTCTCCGGCCCTGCGGGGGGCATCGTGGGCATGGCGCGCACGGCGGCCATCGCGGGTCACGACAAGGTGATCGGCTTCGACATGGGCGGCACATCGACCGATGTGTCGCACTACGCCGGCGCCTTCGAGCGCGAATTCGAAACGCAGGTGGCGGGCGTGCGCATGCGTGCGCCGATGATGAGCATCCACACTGTGGCCGCAGGCGGGGGCTCCATCCTGGCGTTCGACGGTTCGCGCTTTCGGGTCGGCCCCGAGAGCGCGGGCGCCAACCCGGGCCCGGCCAGCTACCGGCGCGGTGGACCCCTGGCCGTGACCGATGCGAACGTGATGCTGGGCAAGATCCAGCCGCTGCATTTCCCCAAGGTGTTCGGCCCGCACGCGAACGAGGCCTTGAGCCTGGAGGCCGTGCAGGCGAAGTTCGGTGAACTGGCGCAGCGGATCGGCCGCAGCGCCGAGAGCGTGGCCGAGGGCTTCATCCAGATCGCGGTGCAGCAGATGGCCAACGCCATCAAGAAGATCTCGGTCGCGCGTGGCTACGACGTGACGCGCTATACCTTGCAGTGCTTTGGTGGCGCGGGCGGCCAGCACGCCTGCCTGGTCGCCGACGCCCTGGGCATGACACGCGTGTTCGTGCACCCGCTGGCGGGCGTGCTCAGCGCCTACGGCATGGGCCTGGCCGATCAGAACGTGATCCGCGAGCAGGCCATCGAGTTGCCGCTGGTCATGGCGTCGATGCCGCTGATCGCGGAACAGCTGGACGCCCTGGGCCAGGCGGCCCAGGCCGAACTGGAACGGCAGCAGGTGAACGCTGGCGCGGTGACGTTGCACCACCGCGTGCATGTGCGCTACGAGGGCAGCGACGCGGCGCTCGTGGTGCCGTTCGGTGACATCGACCTGATTCAGGCGGGCTTCGAGGCCGCTTACCGCCAGCGCTTCGCTTTCCTCATGCAGGGCAAACGGCTGGTCGTGGAGGCCGTGTCGGTGGAGGCCGTGGTCGCGGGCGATGCGCCGGTGGAGCACCGCCATCCCACGCACGCGCCGCGCGAGGTGCCCAGGCGCGAAACGGTGCGGATGTTCTCCGGCGGCCAGTGGCTGGACGCCGCGCTGGTGGTGCGCGAAGACCTGCGCCCGGGCGACGTGATTCCCGGCCCGGCCATCATTGCCGAGAAGAACGCCACCACGGTGGTGGAGCCGGGTTGGGAAGCGGCGCTGACCGCGCTGGACCACCTGGTGCTGGACCGCCGCGAGGCCCGGGCCGTGACCTACGCGGTGGGGACGACGGCCGACCCGGTGCTGCTGGAGGTGTTCAACAACCTGTTCATGAACATCGCCGAGCAGATGGGTCTGCAGCTGCAGAACACGGCCTACTCCGTCAACATCAAGGAACGGCTCGATTTCAGCTGCGCCCTGTTCGACGCCGAGGGCCACCTGATCGCCAACGCGCCCCACATGCCCGTGCACCTGGGCAGCATGGGCGAGAGCATCAAGACCGTGATCCGTGAAAACGCCGGGACGATGCAGCCCGGCGACGTGTACGTGCTCAACGACCCCTACCACGGTGGCACGCACCTGCCCGACGTGACCGTCATCACCCCGGTGTACCTGGACGGCACGACGCAGGACACACCGCTGTTCTACGTGGGCAGCCGGGGCCACCACGCCGACATCGGTGGCACCACGCCCGGCTCCATGCCACCGTTCTCGACGCGCATCGAGGAAGAGGGCGTGCAGATCAACAACGTGAAGCTGGTGGACCGCGGCGTGCTGCGCGAGGCGGAGATGATCGCGTTGTTGCAAAGCGGTGAATTCCCCAGCCGCAACCCGCAGCAGAACATGGCCGACCTCAAGGCCCAGATCGCCGCGAATGAGAAGGGGGTGCAGGAACTGCGCAAGATGGTCGGGCAGTTCGGCCTGGACGTGGTGCAGGCCTACATGGGCCATGTGCAGGACAACGCCGAAGAGTCGGTGCGGCGCGCCATCGCCAGACTCGCCACGCGCCTGAAAGACGGCCGGTTCACGCTGAAGCTGGACAACGGCGCGCAGATCCAGGTGGCGGCGCGCATCCATGCGGAAGAACGCAGCGCGGAGGTGGACTTCACCGGTACCTCGCCGCAACAGAGCAACAACTTCAACGCACCGACGGCGGTGTGCATGGCCGCCGTGCTCTACGTGTTCCGCACGCTGGTGGACGACGACATCCCGCTCAACGCGGGCTGCCTCAAGCCGATCCGGGTCGTCATTCCAGCGGGCTCCATGCTCAACCCGAACCCGCCGGCTTCGGTGGTGGCCGGCAATGTGGAGACCTCGACCTGCATCACCAACGCGCTGTTCGGCGCGCTGGGTGTCATGGCCGGTTCGCAGCCGACCATGAACAACTTCACCTTCGGCAATACCACGCACCAGTACTACGAAACCATTTCCGGCGGCAGCGGCGCGGGCGGCGTGTTCGATGCGCAGGGCGCCCTGGTGGGCGGGTTCAACGGCACGGGTGTGGTGCAGACCCACATGACCAACTCGCGCCTNACCGATCCCGAGGTGCTGGAATTCCGCTTCCCCGTGCGCCTGCTGGGCTANGCGATCCGCAAAGGCTCCGGTGGCGGTGGGCGCTGGCGCGGGGGTGACGGTGGCGTGCGCCGCGTGATGTTCCTCGAGCCCATGACGGCGAGCATCCTGTCCAACGGGCGGACCTTCCCCGCGTTTGGCATGGAGGGTGGTGAGAACGGGGCGCCGGGCGTCAACCGCGTGCTGCGGGCGGACGGGTCACGGGAGAGCGTCGGTCACATCGGTCAGGTCGAGATGCGGCCGGGCGACACCTTCGAGATCCACACGCCCGGCGGTGGGGGCTTCGGGCGGCCATAGCGGGCGCTGCTGGCGCGCGGGGCTCGGCCCTGAACACCGTGCGGCCCGCCGGGCGGCGACGCCCAGGCGGTGGCGAGGTGTGCATGCGGAGGATTCAGCAGAGCGCGGTCAGCGGCGCCAACCGGTAGCCGGCGGCCTCAAGCGCCTTGCGGATCTGCTGGGCCGAGGCCACGGCGTCGGGCCCGTCGCCGTGCACGCAGATGCTGTGGATGGGGGTGGGCAGGCGCTGGTCGTCTGCGGTGACGATGCCTTGCGCGTCGAGCATGCGCAGCACGTGCTGCACGCAGGCCTGGGCGTCGTGCAGCACGGCGCCGGGCTGCGAGCGGGGTGTGAGCTGACCGTCGTGCTGGTAGGTCCGGTCGGCAAACACCTCACGGCCCACGCGTAGGCCGGCCGCCTCGCCGGCCGCTTCCAGCGCCGAGAGGGCGGGCGCGAGCAGGATGAGATCGCGGTCCAGCGCCCGCACAGCGCGCGCCACCGTGGCGGCCACTTCGGCGTCGGCACAGGCGATGTTGTTGAGCGCGCCGTGGGGCTTGACGTGGGTCACCCGGCCGCCCTCGGCCGCGGCCATGGCCTGCAGCGCGCCCACCTGGTAGAGGATGGTGGCTTCCAGTTCCTTGGCCGACAGTTGCATGGCGCGGCGGCCGAAACCCTGCAGGTCGGGGAAGGCCGGGTGCGCACCCAGGCTCACGCCGTTGGCCAGCGCCAGGCGCACGGTCTCGCGCATCACGACCGGGTCGCCCGCGTGAAAACCGCAGGCGATGTTGGCGCTGCCAATCACCTGCAGCAGCGCCGCGTCGTCGCCCATGCGCCAGGCGCCGAAGCTTTCGCCGAGGTCGGCGTTGAGGTTGATGGTGGTCGGGTTCATGAGGTGCTCCGGGTCAGAGGGTGAGCGGGCATGGGCAAAAGACGCCCATCCGCTCAGGGGTCGGCGCGCAGCATGCCGTCGACCAGATTGGAGGCGTAGAGCGCGGTTTCGTCCACCGTGCCGGGCGGCAGGTAGATCTCGCGCGAGGCGAGCCAGCGTTGCCAGCGTTCGTGTTCGTCCAGCAAGGCGCGGTGCGCCGCTGCGTGGCTCACGGCTTCGAAGCGCACGCGCGTGCCCGGCCGCAGGTGCGCGAGCCGGGGCAGGTCGGCGCTGATCACGGTGGCGATCTTGGGGTAGCCGCCCACGGTCTGGCCGTCGGCGAGCAGCACGATGGGTTGTCCGTTGGCCGGCACCTGGATGGCGCCGGGCGTCACGCCGTCGGACACGATGTCCGCCGCCGCAGCGTTGACGTGCGCCAGCGGTTCGCCCTGGAAGCGCAGGCCCATGCGGTCCTGCGCGGCGGTGGCCTCCCAGTCCTGGTTCAGGAACTGCGCGATGGCGTCGGGCGTGAAATGGTCCTGCTGCGGGCCGAGCAGCACGCGCACCGGGCCCTCGCTCGCGGCCCATGGCGAGCGGCAGCGCCACTCCCTCGGGTCGGTGAGATGCCAGGCGCCGCAGAGCAGCATGTCGCCCGGGCGGAAGGCGCGGCCCAGCACACCGGCCAGCCCGGCGCGCCAGTAGCTGGAGCGGCTGCTGAGCTGGGGCTCCACCAGCAGCCCGCCGGCCACGGCGAGGTAGGCGCAGCCGCTCTCGGCCGGGCCGAGCTGCAGCTGATCGCCCTCGCGCAGCGTGGCGCTGTGCCAGGCGGGCAGGGGGCTGCGGCCGCCATCGCCGCGTTGGCAGGTGGCGGCGATGCGGCCCGCCAGCGCCAACCGCACCGGCCCGGCCGCCATGCGCAGCACGGTGCCCATGCCGCGCAATTCCAGCACGGCCTCGTCGGGCGGGTTGCCGAGCAGGGCGTTGGCGGCCCGGGCCAGCGGTCCATCGAGCCAGCCGGAGAGCGGCATGCCGTGGTGCCGGTGGCCCGCGCGGCCCCGGTCCTGCACGGTGGTGCCGATGCCGGGCTGCACGATCTCGATCAGGCCGTTCATGCGCCAGGCACCTTCAGAAAGCTCTCGCGCGGCAGGCCCTGCGCGATCCCGGCGGCGAGTGCGTCGTGCGTGGCGCGGTCCACCGCGTACCAGCGCACGTCGTCGCCCGCCGCGAGCAGGGCCGGTTGGTCGGCATGCCGCAGATCGAACAACACCACGGGCGTGCGCCCGATCAGGTTCCAGCCGCCGGGGCTTTCCCAGGGGTAGACCGAACACATCTCGCCGGTCACGGCCAGCGATTGCGCGGGCACCTTCTGGCGCGGCGCGGGCAGGCGCGGCATGTGCAGCTCGGGCGGCACGCCGCCCATGTACGGGAAGCCAGGCTGGAAGCCGAGCATGTAGACATGGAAGGTGGCGGCGAGCAGGCGCTGGATCACCTCGTCCTGGCTCAAGCCCTTGGCGTCGGCGAGCCGGGGAAGATCGGGCCCGAAGTCGGCGTCGAAACACACCGGCAGGTGCCAGAGGCGGCCGGGCTGCATGGCCTGGTGACCGTCTTGCGCCAGCACCCGCAGGCGCTCGCCCAGCGCGGTGGCATCGGCTTCCAAGGGGTCGTAATGCACCGTGAGCGAGCGGAAGGTGGGCACCACATCGGTGACAGATGCCATCAACGGTTCTTCCGATGCACGCGCCTGCGCCACGCGCGCGGCCAGGCCCATCACGCGGGCGTTGATGGCCGGGTCGATGGTGCTGCCGAACTCCAGCGTCCAGGCGCTGTCGCCGAGGGCGAGCAGGCGGAGGGGCGTGTCAGAAATCATGGGAAGTGATGCGCGAAAGGGAGACCTGGGCTCGGCGGCGGCCCCTCACCCCAGCCCTCTCCCCAGAGGGGCGAGGGAGCAAAACCGAGATGCGTAGCGGCGAGGCGTCCCCACCCAGAGCAGCCGTGGAACCGGCTTCGCCGGGCCACCAGTTGCTCCTCCGGGGGGAAGCCGCGCAGCGGCGCAGGGGGGTGTTCACAGCGACGCCGCGGACCGTGCCGCCTGGTCGTACATGCCCGAGAGCACGCGCAGCAGGCGCGCGAGCTCGCCGATGTCCTTGTTGAGCCCGTCGTCGACGTGCATGGCCTGGATCAGGCACTGCTCGCGGATCTCGCGGTAGCGCTGCACGCTGGCGCTGCCCGCCTCGGTGGCGGCGTAGGTCACTTCCTTGCCCGACTTGCTGGACGCCACCACGCCCAGGCTCACCAGCTTCTTGAGCGAGTAGTTCACCAGGTGGGTGTCCTCGATGTTCATGATGAAGCAGATGTCCGACAGGCGCTTGTCCCGCGCGCGGTGCGAAACGTGGTGCAGGACCAGCACGTCCAGCGGCATCAGGTCTTTCAACCCCGCAGCCGACATGCAGTGCACCACCCAGCGGTGGAAGGCGTTGCTCGCCACGATCAGCCCGAATTCGAACTCGCTCATCTCCGCGCTCTGGGGTGACACCAGGTGTGCCGACGACACGATGGGTGATTGGGGCGTCTTCGCGGCGGGCGCGGTTGTTGCTTTGGGAATCTTGGCCATGCATGCTCTCCTGCGGTGGCGCTGAGTTTAGATTTTTTGCCGATAATTTGCCAACAATTTGTTGACGATAAGGGAAATCACGGATCACAATCCGCCGGCCCGACGCCTACAGTTCGTGCACCCTTTCCCGCAGCAGCTGCCTGCGATCCGTTCCACCTCACCCACCGGAGCTCCCATGAAACGTCGCGCATTCCAACTCTCGATGGTCGCTGCCGCGCTCGCGCTGTCGACGTCTGCCTTCGCCCAGACCCAGTGGGATCTGGCCACCGCGTACCCGGCCACCAACTTCCACACGGTCAACATCAGCCAGTTCGCGGCCGACGTGGACAAGGCCAGCGGCGGCAAACTCAAGATGACGGTGCACGCCAACGCATCGCTGTTCAAGGCACCCGAGATCAAGCGCGCGGTGCAGGGCGGTCAGGCGCAGGCTGGCGAGATCCTGCTGGTGAACTACCAGAACGAGTGGCAGTTGTTCGGCGCCGACGGTCTGCCGTTCCTGGCCGACAGCTACGAAGCGGCGGCCAAGCTGTGGAAGGTGCAGCGCCCCGTGCTGGAGAAGAAGCTGGCCGAGCAGGGCATGATGGTCCTGTACGCCGTGCCATGGCCGCCGCAGGGCGTGTACAGCAAGAAGCCGCTAAACAGCGCCGCCGATCTCAAAGGCATGAAGTGGCGCGCCTACAGCCCGGCCACCGCGCGCATCGCCGAACTCGTGGGCGCACAGCCCGTCACCGTGCAGGCCGCCGAGGTCAGCCAGGCTTTCGCCACCGGCGTGACCGAAAGCATGATGTCCAGCGGCTCCACCGGCGCCGACGCCAAGCTGTACGAACACGTGAAGTACTGGTACGACACCCAGGCCTGGTTGCCCAAGAACGCGCTGCTGGTGAACAAGAAGGCCTTCGACGCGCTGGACAAGCCGACGCAGGACGCGGTGCGGAAGGCCGCGGCGGACGCCGAGACCCGCGGCTGGGAAGCGAGCAAGAAGGCGAACGGCGAAAGCCTGGACAAACTCAAGGCTGGCGGCATGCAGATCTTGCCCGCCTCTGCACAGCTGAAGGCCGACATGCAGAAGGTGGGCGACACCTTGCTCAAGGAGTGGCTTGCCAAAGCCGGCCCTGAAGGGCAGGCCCTGGTCGACGCGTTCCGCAAGTGAGGCCGGCCAGCACCATGCGACGCATGCTCGATGCCCTGTACGACGGCTGCGCCTGGCTCGCGGCGGTGTTCATGATCGGCGTGCTGGTCATGGTGCTGCTGTCGGTGCTGGGGCGGCAGTTCCAGTTCCACGTGCCGGGCACGGACGCCTACGCCGGCTACGCNATGGCCGCCGCCGGCTTCCTGGCGCTGGCGCACACGCTCAAGNGCAACGAGCACATCCGCGTCACGCTGGTGCTGGGCAAGCTCAAAGGCCGTGCCCGCCGGGGCCTGGAGCTGTGGTCGCTGAGCGTGGCGGTGTTGCTCTCGGGCCTGTTTGCCTGGTTCGCTGTGCGCCTGGTGTGGCAGTCGATCGAGTTCCACGACATCTCCACCGGCAACGACGCCACGCCGCTGTGGATTCCCCAACTGGCGATGGCGCTGGGCACGCTGGTGCTGTTCATTGCCATTGTGGANGAATGGGTGCTGGANGCCCGTGGCCAGCGTCAACGCTTCGACGGATCGGAGNCCCACCATGAATGAGATGGCGGTCACCGGTTTGNTGATCGTGGCCTTGTTTGCGTTGCTGGGCAGCGGCGTCTGGATCGGTCTCACGCTGGCGGGCGTGGCCTGGATCGGCATGGAGCTGTTTTCCTCGCGCAGCGCAGGCGACGCGATGGCCGTCACCATCTGGGGTTCGGCCAGCAGCTGGACGCTGACCGCGCTGCCGCTGTTCGTCTGGATGGGCGAGATCCTGTTCCGCACCAAGCTGTCGGAAAGCATGTTCAAGGGCCTGGCGCCCTGGGTCAACGTGCTGCCGGGCCGGCTGCTGCACACCAACATCCTGGGCAGCACCATCTTTGCGGCGGTGTCGGGCTCGTCGGCGGCCACCTGCGCCACCATCGGCAAGATGACGATTCCCGAGCTGACCGAGCGCGGGTATCCGCCGGAGCGTGTCATCGGTTCGCTGGGCGGCGCGAGCACCCTGGGGCTGCTGATCCCGCCGTCCATCGTGATGATCGTCTATGGCGTGGCCGCCGAGGTGTCGATCGCCAAGCTGTTCGTCGCGGGCATGATCCCGGGCCTGATGCTCGCCGGGCTGTTCAGCGGTTACCTGATGGTGTGGGCACTGCTCAATCCCGACAAGATCCCGCAGGCCGATGCCGGCATGAGTTTCACCGACAAGCTGCGCGCTTCCAGCGAACTGATTCCGGTGGTGGTGCTGATCGGCGGCGTGATCGGATCGATCTACCTCGGTGTGGCCACCGCCACCGAGGCGGCCGCCATTGGCGTGGCCGGTTCGCTGATGCTGTCGGCCTACCAGAAGACGCTCTCCTGGCAGAACTTCAAGGCCGCGCTGCTCGGTGCGACGCGGCTGTACTGCATGATCGCGCTGATCCTCGCCGGGGCGGCGTTCCTCACGCTGTCCATGGGCTACATCGGGCTGCCGCGCCACCTCGCCGAGTGGGTGGGTTCGCTGGGCCTGTCGCCGGGGCTGTTGCTGATCGCGCTGGCGCTGTTCTTCATCCTGCTGGGCTGCTTCCTCGACGGCATTTCCATGATCGTGCTGACCATGGGCGTGTTGATCCCGACGGTGCAGACCGCTGGCATCGACCTGATCTGGTTCGGCGTCTTCGTCGTCATCGTGGTGGAGATGGCGCAGATCACGCCGCCGGTGGGCTTCAACCTGTTCGTGCTGCAGGGCATGACCAGGCGCGAGATCAACTGGATCGCCATGGTCTGTCTGCCTTACTTCCTGCTCATGGTGCTCGCCGTGTGCCTGCTCTGGTGGTTTCCGCAGATCGTGATGTGGCTGCCCGGGAAGATGTGAGCTGGCGCATCAGGGCCGCAAGAAGCGCTGCGGCCTGAAAGGCATCGGGTCGAGGGTGGTGGGCTCGCCCAGCATGAGTTGGGACAGCAGTTCACCGGTGCCCGGTCCGGTCGAGAACCCGATGTGCTGGTGGCCCAGCGCCAACCAGACACCGGGTTGTCCAGGGCACGCGCCCACCATCGGGCGGCTGTCGGGCAGGGTGGGGCGGCTGCCCAGCCAGTCGGGCTCCGTGGTGCGCTCGCCCAGGGCCAGCGCTTCGCGCGCGGCCCGCTCGGCGGCGTCCAGTTGCGCTGGCCTCGGCGGCGCATGTTGCGCGTTGAGCTCCACGCCGGACGTCAGGCGCAAGCCTTGTGCCATGGGCGCCAGCACGTAGCCTGCCGCCGTGTCGTAGACCGGGCGGTTCAGCGTCGCGCCTGGGGTTGGCGTGAAATGCCGGTGGTAGCCGCGCTCGAAGCCCATGGGCAGCTTCAATCCGAACTGCTGCCGAAGGAAATCGCGCGACCACGGGCCCAGCGCCACCACCACTTGGTCGGCCCGCAAGCTTCGTCCATCGGCCGTGCCCACGGACCAGCCACCATCGTTCCGTTGCAGGTGTGTGGCGGCGGTGGTTTCCAGCCGTCCGCCCAGTGCCAGCAGCCAGCGTGCGTAGGCGCGCACGACCTCGCCCGGGCTGTCCACCGAACTCGCGTCTTTCACCCACAGGGCCTTGCGGAAGATGGGCCGCAGGTGCGGCTCGAGGTCGTGCAGTTCGTGCGGCGCCAGCGTGGCCGTGGCCACGCCGAAACGGGCCAGGGTCTCTCGCCCGAAAGCGCCCGCCTCGAACCCCACCTCGCTGCGGTAGAGAAACAGCCAGCCCTCGTCGCGGCGGCGGTGGGCGATGCCCGCCGCGTCCATCCACCGGCGATGCAGCTCCCCCGAGTGCCGGATCAGCGCGTCCAGGGCGCTGGTGGTTTCGCGGAAGGCCTGCTCGCGCGCATGGGACAGGAACGACAGGCCCCAGCGCCATTGGCCCAGCATCGCCAGCGGGTCGTAGCGAAAGCCCGGGCTGCGCCCGCGCAGCAGACCCGGCAACTGCGACCACAGCCGGGGGTGGTTGAACGGCATGAGCGAGCTGCGCGCCAGCACGCCGGCGTTGCCGTGCGAAGTCGCGGCGCCCGGTCCCAGCGGGTCGATCACGGTCACCTGCATGCCGCGCAGGCGCAACGAGAGCGCGCAAGCGATGCCCACCATGCCGGCGCCCAGTACCAGCACCTGTTGTCCAAGCCTTGCCTGCGTCATGCTTCCATGTTCCCATCATTATTGTTGTCAACCCGCAGCTTATCGCCATGAAAGACTCGAATCCCGTCACCCCGGAATGCCTGGGTGTGATCCTGCTGGACACCCGCTTCCCGCGCCCGCCGGGCGACATCGGCAGCCCCGCCACCTGGGCTCGCGCCGGCATTCCGGCGCGCTTCATCACCGTGGCGGGGGCTTCGGCCCGGCGCGTGGTGCAGGCTCAGGATCCGGCGCTGCTCGGTCCCTTTGTGAAGGCCGCCCGTTCGCTGGCCCGTCAGGGCGCCCGACTCATCACCACCAGTTGCGGCTTTCTCGCTGGCTGGCAGGCCGAGTTGCAGGCTGCGGTAGACGTGCCTGTGATCACCTCCAGCCTGCTGCAATGCGCCCGACTGTCGTCACCCGGCATCGTCACCTTCGACGCCGCCTCGTTGCAGGCCGCGTTGCTGCGGCGGGCGGGCGTACCGGCGGGTACCCCCGTGGAGGGTCTGAGGCCCGGTTGTGAACTTCAGTCGCGCATCCTGGGCAACGACATCCAGTTGGACCTGCGGCAGGCGTCGGACGATGTGGTGGAGGCCGCGATGCGCCTGGTGGCGAGGCATCCCGAGGTGCAACACCTGGTACTGGAATGCACCAACATGCCACCGTACCGGGCTGCGGTGGCCCAAGCCACCGGAAGACCAGTGCACGACCTGGAAACCTGGCTGCTGGAAATCTGGCGTGAGCTACGCGCCAAGAACTGACACGCCGAAAAAGGGAAGCCAAACCGAGAACGCCGCGGAACCGGCTTCGCCGGGCCGCCAGCGTTGCCCCCTTGAGGGGGTCGCGCGCAGCGCGGCGGGGGTGGATCAAAAGCCCGGGGTTACAACTCCTCTACGCGCCGGGCCGGGTAGCTGTCCCAGGCCTGGCAGCCCGGGCATTGCCAGAAGTGCTGACGTGCTTCAAAGCCGCAGGCCGCACAGCGGTAGCGCTTGAGCGGCGCACTCGCCTGTTCCAGCGCCGCCTGTACGCGGGCCTGGGCCACGTCGTCGGACAGCTTCTCCCCGGCCAGCCATTGCGTGGCCATCACCAGCGAGGCTTCGCGGCCCAGGTGGTCGAGATAGCGTGAACGCGCCTCCTCAGGGCCGCCACTCAGGCTGACCATGGCTTCGGTCACATCGATGGAGGGCGCGCGGCTGTTGAACGACTGCAGCAGGGTCAGCGCCTCGGCCTGTCGGCCCGTCTGCACCGCCAGCTCGGCCAGCGCGTGGGCCGCCAGCGGCAGGG
>C687J26845_10000458_pt1 | contig 27246 bp, 23 predicted proteins | sample RifCSPlowO2_12_FD_26845 | JGI IMG/M metagenome (IMG submission 26845)
TATGTGCACCGGCTGGAGAAAGCCACCATCGTCTTCGTGACGCACGACGTGGAGGAAGCGCTCTACCTCGGCAGCCGCGTGGTGCTGATGGCGCCGCGCCCGGGCCGCATCGACACGATCTACGAGGTGCCCTTCGGCGACCAGCGCACGCAAGACCTCAAGTTCGCGCCGGAGTTCGTGCGCTTGAAGCGCGACATCCTGGAACGCATCCGCGAGACCTCGGGCATGAAGACCGATCTGGAACAGCTGCAGCGCCTAAGAGGCTGAGAGTCCCTTGCCCATGCCCGCTCACCACGCCAAAACGCACCCGCTCTGCGTTGCAAATGCGCGCCATAGCCCGAGCTATGGCTGTGCTTTGCGCCTTGATCGGGCACGTTTTGACGCGTTGCTCGGACACGTTCAAAGAACTCTCAGCCTCTCGGGCGCCACCGCCGAAACCCTCTGACTTTCTGGAGACCCCCATGAACACCCAAGACCTGCCCGACCCGCTGACCACCGTCTTGCCCAACCCGCCGCAGGCCGCGCCGGTGGACGCGCCCGCTTTCTGGCAACGTTTCCCCGCGCCCGCGCTGGCCGGCGTGGACACCAGCAAGCTGATGTGGAGCGAGGTGGTGCCCGGCGGCAGCCACTGGAGCTGGCGCATGCCACGCGGCAGCGCCATCCGCTTCGTGGCGCTGGACGCGGGCGCCAACCTGAGCCTGGTGCTGTACAGCGCGCTGGAAAAGCTGGAGCGCTACAACATGCCCGACAGCCTGAAGGCGCAGCACACCGCCCACTACACCAAGGGCCATGTGCTCATGAGCGACATGGGCCGCAGCATGGCCAGCGTCACCGCCGACAGCCTGGGCTGGCACGACCCGCTGGGCGCCCTGCTCGACAACGAACTCATGGCCACAAAGTACGGCGAGCAGCGCTACGAGCAGGCGCGCAACGCCATGTACCGATCCGGCAAGGACGGCCTGCTGATCGAGATCGGCAAATACGGCCTGACGCGGCGCGACCTGATCGCGCCGGTGAATCTGTTCAGCAAGGTGAGCGTGGATGCGCAGGGCCGCTTCGGCTTTGCGCCTGACCACGCGAAGGCGGGCGATTTTGTCGAGCTGCGCTTTGACATGGACGTGATCCTCGCCGTGTCCAGCGCGCCGCACGCGCTCGATCCGAATCCCGTGTATGCGCCGAAGAAAGTGGGCCTGCTGGCCTGGCGCTGCGGCGCTGCGCCGGCCGACGACTTCTGCCGCGCCTTCCGCCCCGAGAACGCGCGCGCGCTGCACAACAGCGACATGTTGTACCTGTGAGGAGAACCGAGATGACCACCACCGCCACCGACATCCGCATCCTCGAAAGCCAGCTGAACCCGGCCAACGCCGTGCTGAACCAGCGCCACCCAGCGGGCGAGCCCATCCTGTTCGCGGTCAACAAGGGCCAGACCCTTCGCATCGTCGACCTCGAAGGCAACCAGGCCGCCGACGTGATCTTCTACAACCGCGACGACCTGGCCGAGCACTACAGCGCCACCGACACCATGGTCCACCAGGGCGGCATCTACCTGACCACCGGCTCCGTCATCCGCAGCAACGACGGCCGGCCCATGCTGACCATCGTGGCCGACACCTGCGGCCGCCACGACACGCTCGGCGGCGCCTGCGCGGCGGAGAGCAACACCGTGCGCTACGCGCTGCAGAAGAAGTACATGCACAGCTGCCGCGACAACTACCTGATCGCCCTGCAGCGCGCCGACATGGGCCTGACCAAACGCGATCTGGTGCCCAACATCAACTTCTTCATGAACGTGCCGGTGACCGAAGGCGGCGACCTGAAGTTCGACGACGGCGTGTCCGGCCCGGGCAAGTACGTGGAGATGCGCGCCGAGATGGACGTGTGGGTGCTGATCAGCAACTGCCCGCAGCTGAACAACCCCTGCAACGCGTACAACCCGACGCCGATTCAGCTCATCGTGTGGAACCCGGCCTGAACCACCTTGTGTGAACCGCTGCTGCGGGACGGCCCGCAGCAACACAACCCCTCCGCAGGACGGCCTGCCCTCTCGATTCCAAGGTTGACTCCATGTTCAGCAAGGTCCTGATTGCCAACCGCGGCGCCATCGCCTGCCGCATCATCCGCACGCTCAAAGCGCTGGGCGTGCAGAGCGTGGCCGTGTATTCCGAAGCCGACGCGCAGGCGCGCCATGTGCGCGAGGCCGATGAGGCCTATCTGCTCGGCCCGGCGCCCGCCGCCGAGAGCTATTTGCGCGCCGACCGCATCCTGCAGATTGCACAAGACTGCGGCGCGCAGGCCATCCACCCCGGCTACGGTTTTCTGTCGGAAAACCCCGGCTTCGCCGAAGCCTGCGAGGCCGCGGGCATCGCCTTCATCGGCCCCACGCCGGCGCAGATGCGCGCCTTCGGCCTCAAGCACACGGCGCGCGATCTGGCGCAGCAGCGCGGTGTGCCGCTGCTGCCGGGATCGGGTCTGCTGGGCGATCTGGCGCAGGCGCAAACCGAGGCCCAGCGCATCGGTTTCCCCGTGATGCTCAAGAGCACGGCGGGCGGCGGCGGCATCGGCATGCGGCTGGTGTGGAACGCGGCCGAACTCGCCGATGCGTTCGAGAACGTGGGCCGCCTCGCGCAGGCCAACTTCAAGGACGCGGGCCTGTTCCTGGAAAAGTACGTCGAGCAGGCGCGCCACATCGAGGTGCAGGTGTTTGGCGACGGCGCGGGCGGCGTGATCGCGCTGGGCGAGCGCGACTGTTCGGTGCAGCGGCGCAACCAGAAGGTCATCGAAGAAACACCGGCGCCGGGCCTGAGCGACGCGCAGCGCAGCGAGCTGCATGCCACCGCCGTGCGGCTGGCGCAGGCGGTGAATTACCGCTCGGCCGGCACGGTGGAGTTCGTCTACGACGCGGCCACCGGCGCCTTCTACTTTCTGGAGGTGAACACGCGCCTGCAGGTGGAGCACGGCGTGACCGAGCAGGTGAGCGGCGTGGACCTCGTGGCCTGGATGCTGCAGCTCGCCTCGGGCGACCTGCCGCCGCTGGCCACGCTGCAACCGGTGCTGCGTGGTGCGTCGATCCAGGTGCGGCTCTACGCCGAAGACCCGGCGCGCAACTTCCAGCCCTGCGCGGGCCTGCTGACCGAGGTGGTGTTCCCCACCGATGCCCGCGTGGACGGCTGGGTCGAGCGCGGCACCGAGGTGCCCGCCTGGTACGACCCGATGCTGGCCAAGCTCATCGTCACCGCCGACACGCGCGAGCAGGCGCTGCAGAAGATGGAAGCCGCGCTGGACGCGACGCGCCTGGCCGGCATCGAAACCAACCTGGGCTACCTGCGCCAGGTGGTGCGCAGCGCGGTGTTCCGCGAGGGCCGGCAGGTCACGCGTTTCCTCAACAGCTTCGAGTACCGCCCTGCGACCATCGAGGTGCTGGAGCCGGGCGTGCAGACCAGCGTGCAGGACTGGCCGGGCCGCACCGGCTACTGGGACGTGGGGGTGCCGCCCAGCGGCCCGATGGACGCCTACGCGCACCGCCTGGCCAACCAACTGGTGGGCAATCCGCCCGACGCCGCCGCGCTGGAGATCACGCTCGCCGGCCCCACGCTGCGCTTCAACACCGACGCCGTGGTGGCCGTGACCGGCGCGCCGGCGAAGCTCTCGCTGGACGGCCAGCCGGTGGCGATGTGGCAGGCGCTGCAAGCGAACGCGGGCAGCACGCTCGCCATGGGCCGCACCGAAGCGGGCGTGCGCCTCGCGCTCGCCGTGGCCGGCGGGCTGGACGTGCCGGCCTACCTCGGCAGCCGCAGCACCTTCACGCTCGGCCAGTTCGGCGGCCACGCGGGGCGGCATCTGCGCGCAGGCGATGTGCTGCACCTCGCGGGCACGGCGCCCCACGTTCCCGCGATGGCGCCCGCTGAACTGATCCCCACCTACACCCACCACTGGGACGTGGGCGTGCTCTACGGCCCGCACGGCGCGCCCGACTTCTTCCAGCCCGACGACATCGCCACCTTCTTCGCCACCGACTGGAAGGTGCACCACAACAGCAGCCGCACGGGCGTGCGCCTCATCGGCCCCCGGCCCCAGTGGGCGCGGGCCGACGGCGGCGAGGCGGGCTTGCACCCGTCGAACATCCACGACAACGCCTACGCCATCGGCGCGATCGACTTCACCGGCGACATGCCCGTGATCCTCGGGCCCGATGGCCCCAGCCTCGGCGGCTTCGTCTGCCCGGCCGTGGTGGTGAACGCCGAGCTGTGGAAACTGGGCCAGCTGCGCCCGGGCGACACGGTGCGCTTCCACCGGCTCTCGCTGGCGCAGGCGGGTGAACGCGAAGCGGCGGTGGAAGCGGCGCTGTCTTCCCTGGTCGGCGCGCTGCCCGCGACGCCGAGCGACGACGCAGAGGCCCACACCACACCGGTCATTTTTGAGGACCCGGCGCGCGAAGACGTGCCCGCCATGGTGGTGCGCCAGGCCGGCGACCGCTACGTGCTGCTGGAGTTCGGCCCGCTGGTGCTGGACATCGAGCTGCGCCTGCGCGTGCACGTGCTGATGACGGCGCTGAAAGACCTGCAGGCGCAGGGCCAGCTGCCCGGCATCATCGACATGACCCCCGGCATCCGCTCGCTGCAGGTGCACTTCGACCCGGCGCTGATCAGCCGCGACGCGCTGCTCAAAACGCTAATCGCCACCGAGGCAGCGCTGCCGCCGGTGGACGACATGGTGGTGCCCAGCCGCACGGTGCACCTGCCGCTGTCGTGGGACGACCCGCAGACGAAGCTGGCGATCGAGAAGTACATGCAGTCGGTGCGGCCCGACGCGCCCTGGTGCCCGAGCAACATCGAGTTCATCCGCCGCATCAACGGGCTGGACAGCATTGAGGACGTGTTCAAGATCGTGTTCGAGGCGCCCTACCTCGTGCTCGGCCTGGGCGACGTGTACCTGGGCGCGCCGGTGGCCACGCCGCTGGACCCGCGCCAGCGCCTCGTGACCACCAAGTACAACCCGGCGCGCACCTGGACGCCGGAGAACGCCGTGGGCATCGGCGGCGCCTACCTCTGCGTCTACGGCATGGAAGGCCCCGGCGGCTACCAGTTCGTGGGCCGCACGCTGCAGATGTGGAACCGCTGGCGGCATGGCGAGGCCGGCACGGTGTTCGAACAGCCCTGGCTGCTGCGCTTCTTCGATCAGATCCGCTTTTACCCCGTGAGCCAGGAAGAGCTGCTGCGCATCCGCGCCGACTTCCCGCACGGCGGCTACGCGCTGCGCACCGAAGAAGGCAGCTTCAGCCTGAAGGACTACCGCCGTTTCCTCGCCGACAACGCGGCCAGCATCGCCGCCTTCAAGGCCACGCAGCAGGTGGCGTTTGAAGCCGAGCGCGAGCGCTGGGCCGCAGCCGGCCTGGCCGAGGTGGCGAGCGAGGCCGACATGGAAGCGGCCGGACCCGACAGCGAGATCGACCTGCCCGAAGGCGGGCGCCTGATCGCCACCAGCGTGCCCGGCAACGTGTGGAAGGTTGCGGTGAGCGAGGGCCAGCAGGTGCAGGCCGGCGACGTGCTGATGGTGATCGAGTCCATGAAGATGGAGTTCAACCTGCTCGCCCCCGCCAGCGCCACCGTGCACAAGCTCATGTGCGCCCAGGGCGGCTCGGTGGCCGCGGGGCAGAACGTGCTGGTGCTGATCGACGAAGCCGTCTGACCGCCATTCAAACAACATTCAAGGAGCCCTTCATGGACCTGAGCACCCTCTCATTCGACATCGCCAGTCTTCAAGCCGCCTACGCGGGCGGCACCACCGTGCGCGCCGTAATCGCCGAGGCCATGCGCCGCTGCGCCAGCGATACCAACAACGCCTTCATCCACCGCCTGACCGACGCGGAGATCGAGCCCTTCGTGGCGCGGCTCGACGGCGTGGACCCGGCAAGCCTGCCGCTCTACGGCGTGCCCTTCGCGATCAAGGACAACATCGACCTCGCGCACATCCCCACCACCGCCGGTTGCCCCGAGTTCGCCTACACCCCCGGCGAGAGCGCCTTCCTGATCCAGCAGCTGGTGGCGGCCGGCGCGGTGCCGCTGGGCAAGGCCAACCTCGACCAGTTCGCCACCGGCCTCAACGGCACGCGCTCGCCCTACGGCGCCTGCCAGAACGCCTTCAACCCCGAGTTCATCTCGGGCGGCTCCAGCTCGGGCTCAGCCGTGAGCGTGGCCAAGGGCTGGGTCACGTTTTCGCTCGGCACCGACACTGCGGGATCAGGCCGCGTGCCCGCCAGCTTCAACAACCTCGTGGGCCTGAAGCCCAGCATCGGCCTGCTGTCCGGAACCGGCGTGGTGCCGGCCTGCCGGTCGGTGGACACGGTGTCGATCTTCGCGCTCACCGCCGCCGACGCACAGGCCGTGCTGGCGGTGACTGCGGCCTACGACGAGGCCGACGCCTTCAGCCGCAAAGCCGAGCCCTTCGGCGTGGACTTCTCGGCCGGTCCGTTCCGCTTCGGCGTGCCGCGTCCGCAGGACCTCAACTTCTTGGGCAACGACGCGGCCATTGCCCTCTTTGCGCAAAGCATCGAACGCCTGCATGCCCTCGGCGGCACCGCCGTCGAGGTGGACCTCACCCCCTTCCTCGAAGCCGCGCGCCTGCTCTACGAAGGCCCCTGGGTGGCCGAGCGCTACGTGGCGATCAAAGACTTCATCGACGCCCAGCCCGAGGCCGTGTTCCCGCCCGTGCGGACCATCATCGAAGGCGGGCGCGGCAAGACCGCCGCCGAGGCGTTCGCGGCCAGCTACAAGCTCAAGGCGCTCAAGCGCGTGTGCGATGCCGTGTGGAAAGACATTGACTGCCTGCTCACGCCCACCGCCGGCACCATCTACCGCATCGCCGACATGCAGGCCGACCCGATCCGCCTCAACAGCAACCTGGGCTACTACACCAACTTCATGAACCTGCTGGACTACAGCGCGGTCGCCGTGCCCGCCGGTTTCCAGGCCAGCGGAGACGCACAAGGCCTGCCCTGGGGCGTGACCCTGGCCGCGCCCGCGTTCAAGGACGTGCCTTTGCTGCGCCTGGCCGACCGCTTCCACCGCGCGCAGGCGCTGTCACTCGGCGCCACCACCGCAACGCTGGCCGACACACCCGCCATCAGCACCACCGATCTGCCCAAAGGCAGCAACACCGCCGGCACCGTCAAGGTCGCGGTCTGCGGCGCGCACCTCAGCGGCCTGCCGCTGAACTGGCAGCTTACCCAGCGCGGCGCGCGCCTGCTCGGCGCGGTGCAGTCCGCGCCCGAGTACAAGTTCTACGCCCTCGCCGGCGGCCCGGTCCAGCGGCCCGGCATGGTGCGCGTCAACGAAGACGGTGCGGCCATAGCCATGGAAATCTGGGAGATGCCAGCCCAGCACTTTGGCAGCTTCGTGGACGGCATCCCCGCCCCGCTGGGCATTGGCAAGGTGAAGCTGGCGGACGGCAGTTGGGTCAGCGGCTTCGTGTGCGAAGTGCTGGGGGCCGAGGGAGGCTCAGACATCACGGCGCTGGGCAGCTGGCGTGCTTGGTTGGCACGCTGAAACTGACCGAACAACGGCACCGATCTGCTGCGTTCTGGGCGGGTTGACGATCGCCATGTTGATATCCTGTGCTCCGCTGTGCCAATGCGATTGGCGTCATAGGAGCAAGGATCAATGTCGATTCCCACACAAGTTCAGGAGTTGATCGACGGAAGTGGCAACAACTTCCATGCCAAGGTGGCTCGTTGGTTCATGACGGAAGGCTGGAAAGTCAGTGTCAGCCCCTACTACATGGATCAGACGCAGCAAAAGGCCAGAGAACTTGATCTCGTTGTAGAGAAGTCGATGCCAGTGCGGGGAGGTTTTGGCGACCCGGTTGGCGACGTTGTCGTCCGTCTGTTCGTTGAATGCAAGTTTGTCCCCGGATATTCGGTCTTCTGGTTCACCAGCAAGAACAGGAAGGCCGTTGAAGGCGTCGTATGCAACAGTGGCCACTTTCGCGAAAACAACCTGTACACCAACCAACACCACTATCTTGTTGGAGACCGGGTCGCAAAGCTGTTCACGTCATCGAACAACCGTGGTCAAGAGGGCGAGCCCTTCTACAAGGCTTTGAATCAAGCTCTGAATGGGCTCGTCTCTCTTCGCACGCAGCCCGCGAAAGGGAGTCGCCCAGAAGAATCTTCATCTCGAGTCTTGGCCGTTTTGGATTTCCCGATTGTTGTTTGCAGCTCGTTTGCCAACCTGTACTCCGCCGACTTTGATGGTCAACGCGATCCAAGCGAGATTAGAGACAACTTTCAGCTTGAAGTCGAGTACGCATACGTCTCACCTTCTGGCCACGCTGCCGAAGAATTGTTTCTGCTGGATTTTGTAGAGTACGACCAGTTGCCCGTCTTTGCTGCAGCATTGCAGGAGGATGCACAGGTCGCTGGTTTCCTCGCCGCGTGAACGGCACTGCTCACAGGACCGGTCACGGTCCATGAACCCATCTTGGATAGCCGTGACACCTTTGCCGTACGGGAGTCTTCTTTTATGCTGAATCTTGAAAGTTCTCGTTGGTCAGAACTTGAGCACGCCTACGGCCAAGCTTCCGACATTCCGCCTTTGCTCCGCCAACTTCATGGCTTGCCACCGTCTGCCGGGGAGTCGGAGCCGTGGTTCACCCTTTGGAGTGCCCTGGCCCATCAGGGAGATGTTTACCCCGCCTCGTTCGCCGCAGTTCCGCATGTCATTGCCGCGTTGGCAACAGCGCCCTCAAAGGCCGATGCGTCGTTCTTTCATTTCCCTGCTTGGGTGGAAATCTGCCGAGCCAAGCACGGGACGGTGATTCCGGTCGACCTGGCGGGCGACTACTTCGCTTCCCTGAAGCGCCTTCCAGCGCTGGTGGCAGAGGCCGCATCCGAGCGAAACGACCCGGGCTTTGCTGCTTGTGCATTGGCGGCCGTCGCTGCAGCGCTGGGCCAGCATGCAATGGCCGAGGTCATCCTCGAAATGGCGTCTCCCGGACTCGCGCTTGATGTTCTTGGATGGCTCGACGGCCGTTGATGCCCAAGCCACCCTTTCTTCATCCCCTTCAAGAACCCGCCGAACAACCTTCAGCGCCATACGGGAGAACCCCATGGGTGTCGACCTCAACAAAGACCCAACCTTCTTTGATCGAGCGGATGCTCACATCCGGCTCGCCAACGAACACTGCTCCGACACTGGGCGAGGCAAAGTCAGCGCTTCGCTGATGTACGGTTGCGCAAGGTTTCAGGCATGGAACGCCGCAACCTGGGCCGAAGATGTCGAAGCCTTGAAGGCCAAGCGCAACGAGACCGTCAAGTACTTTGTCGAGCAATACCAGGCCATGCTCGAGGAGAACCTCGATGACTACATCGGCAACTTCGAGCAGTACATGCACCCAGAAGAGCAGCAGAAGCCGCCGAGCACCATCCTTGAACGGTATGTCGCAGGCAAGCGCTCGTTTGCTTCAGAGAGCTTTGGCGACGAGGTCCATGACCTGGCAGGCGCGACGTTGGACGACGCAGACTTTTCCGGTTGCTTCATCGTTGCAGACCTCCGGGGCGCCAGCTTGCAGCGGGTCAGTTTCAGGAACGCAAACGTCAAGACATGCGATTTCACCGGAGCCAATCTTCTGAATGCGACATTTGAAGGCGCTGCCATTGATGGTGCGAAGTTTGACGGCGCGTTGCTTTCGGGCGCCTCATTCGCAGGTGCGTCTGAACAAGGTCACATCTATGATCCGAACGAACTTCCTGGGCTGAGTGATCCTGAGCACACGCCTGATACCTAAATGCAAACCCTCAACACCCCATCTCGAACCGATCAGCTCGTAGCGCCGGACAAGCTGTCTGGACGTCGAGTTCGTATCGTCTTCTACGTTTTCCTCTGCTTGGCAGCCTCGCTGGTTCCGCATGTGTTGGCCCTCGCGCAGTACCCGGCTTTGGAGGGTGATGGTGCCGACGTCATTAGAGCAGTGGGAGGCTTGCTCGCGCTTGCAGTTCTCACGTTCCCGGTCGGCGTTGTAGCTGTACTGCTTTGGATCCCGCTGGTCACGTCAGGCGTTGCACCCCCTTTTGAAGCGGTCTCTGGACTTTTGCCCTTGTTTGTATTTCTCGGCTACAAGCAATGGTTCGTGTGGATTCCGAAGTTTGTGCTTCGCAACTCGAAATCGGCCGAACTTGAAAAGCCGGGTTCGGAAGTCTCCTGAGCCAGCTCCTTCCGGTCGTTCCAGGCAGTCGCCCACCGCGAATGCTGTAGCCACTCATCCGTCAACCGGGAGCAGTGGCACCCACCCCTTCGCCACCAAGTGCAGATACAGTCGGTCAGCCAAACCGCGCCAGGCTTCGCGTCACGCGCTCACTCGCCCGGCGCAGCCGCTCCTTCAGCACAGGTGGCTCCAGCACATCAAAGTCCACGTCCAGCGCCATCAGCCAGTAGACCAGCGAGTCCAGTTGGCCTGCGCCGCAGCGCATGAGGCAGTGGGCGTCGTCGATGGCCTCCAGCGTGGCGGCGGATGGGGGAATGGTGCGCAGCATCACCTCGCGCGGCTGGTGCAGCACCACGCGCGCCTGATCGCCCTGGTGCACACCGGCCATCGCCCCGGTGACGTAAGCGCGCAAGTCGCCCGCGGGCGCTGGGCGCGGTGCGAAGTGCGCGCCGGTGCGGGGGGTGCCCTGCACGCGGTCGATGCGGAAGGTGCGCCAGTCGTCGCGCGCCGGGTCCCAGGCCACGAGGTACCAGTGGTTGCCGGTGTGCACCAGCCCGTGCGGCTGCACCTGGCGCACGCTGGCCTGGCCGCGCAGGTCGCGGTAGCTGAACCCCACCTCCAACTGGTCGCGGCAGGCCGTGGCCAACGAGGCCAGCACGCCGGCATCGATGGTGGGCCCCATGCGCTGCACCGGCACGATGGCCGAGCGCAGCGCGTGCGTGCGGCGGCGCAGGCGGGTGGGCATCACCTGTTCCAGCTTCACCAGCGCGCGCAGCGAGCTTTCTTCCACACCGCTCACGGTGCCGGCTGCGGCAATCTGCAGGGCAATGGCCACCGCCAGCGCCTCTTCGTCGTCCAGCAGCAGCGGCGGCAGCGACTGCCCCGCGCGAAACGCATAGCCGCCCGCCACGCCGCTGCTGGCGTGAATGGGGTAGCCGAGCTGGCGCAGCCGGTCGATGTCGCGCCGCAGCGTACGCGGGTGCACCTCCAGCCGCTCGGCCAGTTCGGGGCCGGCCCAGTGGCTGCGTGTCTGCAGCAGCGACAGCACCCGCAACAGGCGCGAGGACGATGAAAGCATGTGTGCACTCTAGCTTTTATTGCGGGCCGAAACTGTCCGCAATGGGCGCGACATTGTGGCCACGGGTTCGGCACGGTGTCGAGCCCGCCACCCACATCTCAAAGGAGCCCTTCATGTCCCACATCGTTCTCTACTGGCACCCCATGTCCAGCGCCACCCCGGTCGCCTGCGCCCTCGCCGAACTCGGCGTGCCGCACGAGCGCGTCAAAGTTGACATCACCACCGGTGAGCAACGCCGGCCCGATTTCCTGGCCCTGAACCCCAACGGCAAGGTGCCCACCTTGACGGTGGACGGCGCGCCGATGTTCGAGGCGCTGGCCATCGAGCTGTGGCTGGGCCACACCTATGGCGTCCAGAGCGGCCTGTGGCCGGCCGGTGGCACGCCGGAACACCTGCAGGCCATGTCATGGAGCACCTGGTCCTACGTGACCTACGGTGCGCAGGTGTTTCGACTGCAGGCCGCGAAAGACATGGGCACACCCGACGACGCGCACGGCACCGCCGCGCACAAGGCCATTGACGAACTGCTCACCGTGCTCGATGGGCGCCTGAGCCAGAAGCCCTGGTTGCTCGGCGATGCCTACACGCTGGCCGACCTGATCGTGGCGTCGGTGATCGGCTACAGCGCCTACATCGGTGCACCGGTGCCTGAGCACCCGACCACGTTGGCGTGGCTGCAGAAGGTGCAGGCACGTCCGTCGATGCAGATCGACGCCTGACCGGAAGATGTGATTCCTGCGTTGTTCCAGCGCCGGCTCAGGCCACCGCCTTGGCTTTCACCGGCGGCTGCCAGCGGAAGAACATGGGGTAGACCTTTTCCACCACCGGTCCGTTGAAGTCCCAGGCCAGGCACTGGCCCAGGTGCATCGGCGGGCGGCCGTCGGCGGTGGGCGCGAACGAAGCCGAGCGGGTCTGGAACGCGGCGGTGGCCAGGTTGAACAGCAGCTCGCGCAGATGGGTGCAGCCCTGGATGCCCCCCAGGTGGCGTTCGATGGTCTTGCGCCAGCCGCGCCCCAGCGTCTCGCCGATCAGGCGGCTCATCGGCTCCATGGCCTGCGGGCAGGGATCGTGCGGGTGCGCGTCCATGGCCACCGCGATGTCGCGGATCACCATCGCGTCGTCCAGCGTCACGCGGATGTGCATGTGGTGGATCGGCTCGTGGGGCGCCCATTCGCCCTCGCCTTCGATCTCGAAGGCATGGGGCTTGGTGTCGAGCATTTCGCCTTCGATGTCCCACAGGCCATCGTCGCGCTGGAACCCGCGGTACTCGACCTTGCGGGTGTGCATGGGTTGGCGGGGCTGGGGCGTGGGCAGTGGCAAAACGGGACCTCTGGAGAAAACGGGGCAGACCGCGATTTTCGCCGATGGCCTCCATTCGCGCAGGCCGCTGGCGCATGCCCTGCCAGCGGTGGCCGCCATAGTTCCACCGGCACCGCGTCCTAGTTCCATCGGGGTATTCAGATCGCGCAAGGCCTGCCGATACAGGCTCCACAAAGCCGTGGAGTTCACGGCAGGGAGGAATTCATGGGAGTGATTTCAAGCTTGCGCATTGGCGCGCGTCTGGCACTGGGCTTCGGTCTGACGCTGTTGCTCATCGCCGGACTGATCGTTTCGGCTTACTTTTCGCTGCAACGCATCGGAGAAGAAAACAGCCAGTTGATCGACCAGGAGCTGGTCAAGGTGTCGGCGGTGTCCGTGATCGACACCACCACCCGGGCCAACGGACTCAACACCACCGAGCTGCTGCTGGTGGAGCCCACGCAGTTGCCCGTGATCCAGGCCCGCATGCAGAAAAACCGCACGGCGATCGACGAAGCGCTGAAGACGCTGGACCGGTTGGTGGTGCTGCCGCAGGGCCGGGCAGCGCTGTCGGAACTGCAAACGGCGCGCGCGGCCTACGTGGCCTCGTTCGTGAAGATCGCGCCGCTGGTGCAGGCGGGCCAGATCGACGAAGCGCGGCAACTGGTGCGCAACGAAACCCTGCCGGCGCTGGNCCGGCTGCAGCAGCCGATCGACACCCTGCGCCAGCTGCAGGACGACCTGGCNCAGCAGCGCGGCGCCACCGTGACGCAGGACATCGTCAGCACCCGCAAGCTCATGCTGGTGCTGGGCGGGATCGCGATGGTGCTGGGTCTGGCTGCCGCGGTCGTGCTCACGCGCAGCATCGTGCGGCCGCTGAGGGAGGGCGTGGCGGTGGCCAACCGCATCGCCGCGGGCGACCTCACGCAGCCGGTGCATGCCAGCGGCCGCGACGAGGTGGCCGACCTGCTGCGCGCGCTCGGCACCATGCAGGCGGGCCTGTGCCGGCTGGTCTCGCAGGTGCACCGGGGGGTGGAGCATGTGGGCTCGGCGTCTTCGCAGATCGCCAGCGCCAACAAGGACCTGAGCGGCCGCACCGAGGCACAGGCCAGCGCGCTGGAGCAGTCGGCCGCGGCCATGGAGCAGCTCACCAGCACCATCGCCCTCAACGCGGACAACGCGCAGGAAGCCCGCACGCTGGCGGTGAACGCCTCGACCGTCGCCGAAGCCGGCGGTGAGACGGTGGGNGCNGTGGTGCGCACCATGCGCAGCATCGACGAGTCGTCGCGGCGCATCGGCGAAATCATCGGCGTGATNGACGGCATCGCGTTCCAGACCAACATCCTCGCGCTCAACGCGGCGGTGGAAGCCGCGCGCGCCGGCGAACAGGGCCGGGGCTTCGCCGTGGTGGCCGCCGAGGTGCGCGCGCTGGCCGGTCGCTCGGCCGAGGCGGCGCGGCAGATCAAGCAACTGATCACGGCGAGCCTGGACCAGGTGAGCTCGGGCACCACGCTGGCCGATCAGGCCGGGCACGCCATGACCGACGTGGTGGGCGCCATCAAGCGCGTGAGCCAGCTGGTGGTGGACATCTCCACCGCCATGCGGGAGCAGAGCACCGGCGTCAGCCAGGTGGGCGAGGCCATCACGCAGCTGGACCAGACCACGCAGCAGAACGCGGCACTGGTGGAAGAAACGGCGGCGGCCTCGCAAAGCCTGGACGATCAGGCGCGCCACCTGGTGACGTCGGTCGGGGTGTTCCGCATCGGTGCTGTGGCACAACCGGCCTGAGGGTGGGGCGATGCCCCGGGGGACTGCGCCAGCGCGGCCAGGCTGGCACACTGGGACTCCCCCGCCAGGAGATCCGCCATGTCACACCCGCACGACCCCGACCACCCGCATTCGCACGGCCATGACCGCGAACCGGCCTGGAAGCACGACGGCGTGCGCGTGGTGCCGGGCAACCAGCTCGACAGCAACGTGCCCAGCACGCCGGGCATGGACCGCAAGGCCGCGATCAACTTCGCGCGCGTGGGTGCGCAGAAGCTCTGGGCCGGCACCGTGACGATNCACGCCAACGCCAAGACCGGCGCCCACCANCACGGCCCGCTGGAGAGCGTGATCTACGTCGTGAAGGGCCGCGCGCGCATGCGCTGGGGCGAGCATCTGGAGTTCACCGCCGAGGCCGGCCCGGGCGATTTCATCTACGTGCCNCCCTANGTGCCGCACCAGGAGATCAACGCCAGCGCCACCGAAACCCTGGAATGCGTGCTCTGCCGCAGCGACGGNCAGGCCGTGGCGGTGAACCTGGACATCGAGCCGGTGGAGAANCCCGAGCAGGTGCTGTGGGTGGATCCGACGCACCCGCACGGCGGGGTTTGAGCGCGGGCGCTCAGTGGGCGCGCGCCTGGTGCCGGTGCAGCAGCCACTGCGCGAAAGCCCCGCACAGCGCCAGGCCCAGCATCAGCCAGCCGAGGTTGAGCGCGCCCTCGTGCCGGAACAGGCCGACGGCAAAACCGCCNACGGCGCCCATCATCTGCTGCATCAGGCCGGCCACCGCNGCGGCCGAGCCCGCCAGCGCGGGCACCAGGCCCACCGTGCCCGCGAGCGCCGGCGGCACCAGCAGGCCGTGGCCGATGCCCACCAGCATCAGCGGCAATGAAAACGCCAGCGGCGTGTTCAGCCCGGCCAACGCCAGCGCCACCACCAGGCCGATGCCCGCCAGCGTGCAGCCCTGGCCGAGCCGCATCATCACGCGCTCGCCGGTGCGGTGTGCCATGTGCGAGGCGAGGTAGTTGCCCACGATGTAGGCGCCCGGTACGCACATGATGTAGTAGCCGATGCCGTCGGGCCGCACGCCGTAGCTGCCCAGCACGATGGGGGCGCCGCCCAGGAAGGCGTAGAAGGTGGCGGTGGTCATGGAGAGCAGGGCCACGGACAGGATGAACGCCCGTTCACGGCCCAGCCGCGCGTACGACGACAGCATGGCGCGCAGCCAGTGCGGCTGCGCGGCGGTGGTCTTCTGGTGGTCGGGCAGGCCGCGCCAGGCGGCCACGAACAGCACCAGCGCCAGCGCCGCCATCACCACAAAGTTGGCCTGCCAGCCCAGGCGCACGTGCAGTTGCCCGCCGATGATGGTGGCCAGCGGCGGGCACAGGCCCATGGCCATGCCCACGAAAGCCATCACGCGCGTGCGCTCGGGGCCCTGAAACAGGTCCTGCACCATGGCACGGCCCACCACCATGCCCGCCGCGGCGCCCGCGCCCTGCAGCACGCGCGCGGCCACCAGCAGCGGCAGGTTGGGCGCCAGCGCCGCCAGCACCGACCCCACGAACGCGACCGCCAGACCGAACAGCAGAATCTTCTTGCGCCCCAGCCGGTCCGACAGCGGGCCGTAGAGCAGTTGCAGCAAACCGTAGGCCACCACAAAGCCGCTGAAGGTGAGCTGCACCGCCGCCTGGCCGGTACCGAAGATGGCGCCCCACTCCTGCATCGAAGGCAAGCAGATGGTCATGGCCAGCAGGCCGAAGGCGAGCTGGGCCAGCAGGTTGGCGATCAGCAGGCCGTGGGGGGCGGTGCGTGCTGGGGAGGGTGGCATGTGAGGGCGTTTCGGTCGGGGCGGCGAACCGCGTAGGCTAACCGCAATGCGCGCAGGGTGCTGTCACCGGGCATCGCNTCGGCNNTCCGGTCCCGATAAGATGCCGCNATGACCCAGTACTGGCTGATGAAGTCCGAGCCCGAAGAGTGCTCGATCGACGACGCGCTGGCCGCCCCGCGGGCCACCGTGCCCTGGACCGGNGTGCGCAACTACCAGGCCCGCAACTTCATGCGCGACGCCATGCAGGTGGGCGACGGCGTGCTGTTCTACCACTCCAGCTGCGCCGAGCCGGGCATCGTCGGCATCGCGCGCGTGGCCTCGGGCACCCGCCCCGACCCGACCCAGTTCGACCCCGATTCGCCCTACTTCGACGCCAAGTCCAAACCCGAAGCACCGCGCTGGCTGCTGCTGGACGTGCAGGCGCTGAAGAAGACCCGCCCGATCGGCCTGCCCGAGATGCGCGCCACACCGGAACTGGCCGACATGGTGGTGCTGCAGCGCGGCAGCCGCTTGTCCATCACGCCGGTGAGCGAAGCGCACTGGCGCTGGATCACGCAGAAGATGCTGGGCGGCTGAACACTGCGGTTTCGTTCAGTTGCGCGGTGCGGCGAAGCGTTGTGCCGACCGCTCGCGCGCCTTGATCGCCTCCACCTCGCGGTTCTTCGGCTCGGCGTTCGTCACCATCGAGCGGATGAGCCGCCGCGCCGAGTCCGCCACCTCGGCCACCGCGCGCTCGAATGCCTCTTCGTTCGCCTTCGATGGCACGCTGAATCCGCTGAGCTTGCGCACGAACTGCAGCGAAGCATCGCGAATCTCCAGCTCGCTGGCGGGCGGCTCGAAGTTGAACAGCGTCTTGATGTTGCGGCACATGGGGCGCTCCTGCGTTGGGGGATGCGCCATGGTACGAAGCCGGCGGCGGGGTTTCAAGCCGGCGGGAAGCGGTGAGATCAGGCGACGTTCGGGGCCTGTCGGTCGATCAAGGCTGTCTGAGCGCAGGCGCCGTTTTCGCGATGCGCTCCCAGTCCCGCAGCGTCTGCTGCAGGCGGTTTCTGGCGTCGGGGTGGCCCGTGCTGAACGCGGCGTTCAGGCGCTTTTTCAGCGCCTCGTCGGGCGACGGCGCGGCCGTGGCCTTGAGCCGGTCGATCAGCAGCATCACCGTCTGAAAGCTCCGCGATTTGAGCGCCAGCTCCAGCATGCCCTGGCCATCGTCGGTGTGGTCGTGCACGTTCGCGCCGTGCTCGATCATGTACTTGAGCAGGCCGGCCTTGCCTTCCCGGCAGGCCCAATGCAGGGGCACCAGCCCCCCATCGAGCCGGGCCGTGAAGTCGGCATCGGGGGCCAGCAGCTCGGCGGCCAGCGGCCAGGCCGAGGCCTTGATCATTTGCTGGTGTTTCCAGTCGGACATGGGATGGGTTTGGGTGGATGCGCTGTGGGTTCAGGGGTGGGGCAGTCTCTCACACAAGTGGATGCAGACAGGCTGCGCGAGCACGCAAACAACCACCTCCCGATCTGCTTCAGATCTCAGTCATGTCACCAGCCAAAATGTTCCAATAATCCGTCAAATATATACAATCGACGTACAAATGGAACATGTATGCGACCCCATGCCACTCGCCGCTGAAGGCCCCACCCACACCCAACGCGTCCACGACCTGGTGGCGCACAAGGGGTTGCTGCGCCCGAGAGACCTCGATGCCATGGGCGTGCCCCGGGTGACCCTGACGCGCATGACCGCTGCCGGTGTGCTGGAAAAGGTGGGTCGCGGCCTCTATCGGCTGCCCGACCATTCGCCGACGGAAAACGAAAGCCTGCTGACTGTGGCCCGGCGTGTACCGCAGGCGGTGTTTTGCCTGCTGACCGCGCTGCAGTTCCACGAGCTCACCACCCAACTGCCGCGCCAGGTGTGGATTGCCATGCCGCGAGGCAGCCATGTGCCCCGGCTCGATTACCCGCCCATCAAGATGGTGCAGTTCACGGGCGAGGCCTATTCGGCCGGCATCGAGGTGGTTGAGCGCGACGGTGTGGCGCTGCGGGTGTACAGCGTCGCCAAGACCGTGGCCGATTGCTTCAAGCACCGCAACAAGATCGGCCTGGATGTGGCGCTGGAGGCCCTGAAGGAAGCGAGGGCTCAGCGCAAGGCCACTGCGGACGATCTGTGGCACTGCGCCAAGGTGTGCCGCGTGGCCCAGGTGATGCGCCCTTATCTGGAGGCCATTGAATGACCCAGGATGTGGCGCAGTCGGTGCGGGCGCGTCTGCTGAATCTGGCCAAGGCCGAGGGCGTGGACTTCAACCAGGTGCTGGTGCGTTTTGCGCTCCAGCGATCTGGCCTCGGTGGTGCAGACCTTCCGCGACGTTTCCAGCATCGTGGTGGACGATGGCATCCGCTTCGATCCGGCGTCGGTGAGCGCCGAAGACATCCGCAAGGGGGCCGGCTATGCCGGAGCGCGGGTCCTGATCAGTGCGGACATCGCCAAGGCGCGTTGCAAGACGCAGATCGACATCGGCTTTGGCGATGCGGTCACGCCCGCGCCAGTGGAGGCGGTCTACCCGGTGTTGATCGCCGACCTGCCCGCCCCTCGCTTGCGCACCTACCCGGTGTACACGGTGATCGCGGAGAAGCTGCATGCGGTGGCCCTGCTCGGCATGACCAACAGCCGCTTGAAGGACTATCTGGATGTGTCGGTCTTGCTGGAGCGCGAAACGCTGGATGCCGGCACGCTGGCGCAGGCCATTGCCGCCACGTTTGAACGGCGTGGCATGGCGGTGCCCGTGGCACTGCCGGTGGGGTTGACCGACGAGTTCGCGAACGACCCCACCCGCCAGGCGCTCTGGCAGGCGTTTCTGAAAAAGAACGGGCTGAGCTTGCAGCCGCTGCCCGCCACGGTGGCGGCGCTGCGCGCAGTGTTGGGCCCGGCGCTGCTGGCCGCCCACGCCCGCACCGCTCAATGAAAATCCCGGCTCTCCGTGGCCAGCCGGCCCAGCAGCGGCGTGAGGTCTTCCAGGTGGCCGGCGATGAGGTTGCAGACTTCGCCTTCGCGCTGCCACACGCCGTGCACGGCCATCAGGCGTGAGCGGGTGAGGGCGCTGCGCTGGCGCTCGCGCAGGGCTTTCCAGACGATGACCTGCACCACGCCGGTTTCGTCTTCCAGCGTCACGAACACCACGCCTTTGGAGGTTTCGGGTTGCTGGCGGCCGGTGACGATGCCGCAGGCGCGCACGAGGCGNCCGTCGGGNGCGTCTTTCAGNGNTGCGGCGGTCATGAAGCGGCGCGCCTGCAAGCGCTCGCGCAGCAGGGCCAGCGGGTGGCGGCGCAGGGTGAGGCCGAGTGACGCGTAGTCCCAGACGATGGCTTCGCCTTCGGGGGCTTCGGGCAGGGCCAGTGTGTCTTCGTCCACCGGCGCTTCTTTCAGCAGCTCAGGCGGGGTTTTGAGGGCGGCGGCGTCCCAGACCTGCTGTCTTCTGTGGCCACTGAGGGACTGCAGCGCATCGGCAGCGGCGAGTTGTTGCATGGTTGGTTGATCGAGCGCGGCGCGGCGGGCGAGGTCTTCGGAGTCCGTGAACGCCGCTTCTTTGCGCGCAGACATGAGGCGCTTCGCTTCGTCGTGCGACAAGCCGCTGATCAGCCGCAGGCCCAGGCGCACGGACGGCATGGTGGGCTGGGGGGTGGCCCTCACCCCTGCCCTCTCCCAGGGGGAGAGGGGGTCAGGCGTCTCACAGGGTGGCGCCACTTCTTCCAGCGTGCAGTCCCAGTCGCTCACCATCACGTCCACCGGCCGCACGTCCACGCCGTGGCGTTTCGCGTCCTGCACGAGCTGGCTCGGTGTGTAGAAGCCCAGCGGCTGGCTGTTGAGCAGGCCGGCCAGGAATTCGGCCGGGTGGTGGCGTTTGATCCAGCTGCTGTCGTAGACCAGCAGGGCGAAGCTGACCGCGTGGCTTTCGGGGAAGCCGTAGCTGGAAAACCCTTTCACCTGCTCGACCACGCGCTGCGCAAACGCCAGCTCGTAGCCGCGCTCGGTCATGCCATCGACCAGGCGGCGCTCGTACTGGCCCAGGCCGCCCGTGCGCCGCCACGCGCCCATGGCGCGGCGCAGGCCGTCGGCTTCGCCGGGGGTGAAACCGGCCGCGATGATGGCGATCTGCATGCACTGTTCCTGGAACACGGGCACGCCCAGCGTGCGCTCCAGCGCGGCCTCCAGGCCCTTGGGGTAGTCCACGGGCTCCTTGCCCTGGCGGCGGTTCAGGTAGGGGTGCACCGCGCCGCCCTGGATGGGGCCGGGCCGCACCAGCGCCACCTCGACCACCAGGTCGTAGAACGCGCGCGGCCGCAGGCGCGGCAGCATGCTCATCTGCGCGCGGCTCTCGATCTGGAACACGCCCACGGTGTCGGCGGCGCAGATCATGTCGTAGGTGGCTTCGTCTTTGTCGGGGATGTCCTGCAGGCGGAATGCAAAGCCCTTGCGCTGACTGATGAAGTCGAACGACTTGCGGATGGCCGTGAGCATGCCCAGCGCGAGCACGTCCACTTTGAGCAGGCCCATGGCGTCGAGGTCGTCCTTGTCCCATTCGATGACGGTGCGGTCGGCCATGGTGGCGTTTTCGATCGGCACCAGGCGCGAGAGCGGGCCGCGCGTGAGCACGAAACCGCCGGTGTGCTGTGAGAGGTGGCGTGGGAACCCCATGAGCTGGCCGGTGAGTGCGACCAGCTGGCGCACCTTCAGGCTGTCCGGGTCCAGCCCGGCTTCGCGGATGCGCTCGGGCGCGAGGCCGTCCTCGCCCCACCAGCGGTGGCCGCTGCCCAGCGCGTCGAGCGCGGCTTCGTCGAACCCCAGAGCCTTGCCCACGTCGCGCAGGGCGCTGCGCGGGCGGTAGCTGATGACGGTGGCGGTGAGCGCGGCGCGCTCGCGCCCGTATTTGCGGTACAGGTACTGGATGACTTCTTCGCGCCGCTCGTGCTCGAAATCGACGTCGATGTCGGGCGGCTCGTTGCGTTCGCGCGAGATGAAGCGCTCGAACAGCACCGAGGCGCGCGCCGGGTCCACCTCGGTGATGCCCAGGCAGTAGCAGACCGCGCTGTTCGCCGCCGAGCCGCGGCCCTGGCAGAGGATGTGCTGCGAGCGCGCGAAGGCGACGATGTCGTACACGGTGAGGAAGTAGTGTTCGTAGCGCAGTTCGGTGATGAGCGCGAGTTCGTGCTCCACCTGCTGCCGCACTTTGTCGGAGGTGCCCGCGGGCCAGCGCTTGCCCATGCCCTCGTCAGTCAGACGGCGCAGGTAGCTGGCCGGCGTTTCGCCGGGCGGCACCACTTCGCTGGGGTACTGGTAACACAGCTCGTCGAGCGAGAAAGCGCAGCGCTCGGCGATCTTCAGCGTCTCGGCCAGCAGTGCTTCGGGGTAACACTGCGCCAGTTCCAGGCGCGAGCGCAGGCGCTGTTCGGCGTTGGGCGCGAGGGCGTGGCCGCATGCGGTCAAGGGCTTGCCGATGCGCGTGGCGGTGAGCACGTCCTGCAAGGCCTTGCGCGAGCGCAGGTGCATGTGCACATCGCCCACGGCCACCAGCGGCACGGCGGTGAGCTCGCTGCTCTGGCGCAGCCGGTGCAGGCGCATCTCGTCGTCCATCAGGCGCAACTGCTCCACGCCGAGCCAGCAGCGGCCCAGGAAGTGCAGCAGCAACCAGCGCGCCACGCTGTCCGTCTGCGCCTGCGCGCTGCCGCGCTGCGGCACGGCGATCACGAGGCAGTCGGCCAGCGCGTCGGCGCTGATGTGCTTCAGTGTGAGGCGGTACGTGCCCTTGGGCGCCGTGCGGCGCAGCCGGGTGATGAACTCGCAGAGGTTGCCGTAGCCGTTGAGGTTGGTGGCGAGCACGACGAGGGTGAAGGGCGCGTCGCTCTGCACCTGGAACTGGCTGCCCACCAGCAGTTTCAGGCCCTGCTTTTTCGCGGCCACATGGGCGCGCACGATGCCGGCGAGTGAACATTCGTCGGTGAGCGCGAGCGCGGTGTAGCCCAGCGCTTGCGCGCGCTCCACCAGCTCTTCGGGCTTGCTGGCGCCGCGCAGGAAGCTGAAGTTGGAGAGGCAGCGCAGCTCGGCGTAGGAGGGGATGCCAGCGGGTTGTGGCGTCATGGTGACCCCTCCGAAGCGAAATGCCCGAATCCAGGATGCGGTGGAATCGGCTTTGCCGGGCCACTCGCATCGCCCCCTGGAAGGGGGTCGCGCGCAGCGCGGCGGGGGTCAGGCATAAACACCATGCAGGTACCACGCAGGCGCCTCGTCCAGCCGCGTCTGGAACACCCACAACACGCCCGCCTGCTGCGACTGCGCGACCCAGTAGTCGCGCACCACGTGGCGCATCTGCCCGGCGGCCTCATCGCGGTCCCACCAGCCGCCATCCACCCGCTGCGGGCCGGCGAGCATTTGCAGCTCGCCCTGGTAATACGGCCGGTTGCCGCGCACCAGCAGCTTGAGCGGCGCGCTCAGGATGAAGCCGGGCTGCGGCAGCTCGCTGGCCATGGCGGGCTTTCGGGGCAAGGGTTCGGCGGCCGGCTGCCAGCGGCACATCCACTCGGGCCGATGGTCTTCGCACAGCACCGGGCGCAGCACACGCTGCGGCCCCAGGCGGGCGGCCAGGCGCTCCAGCACCAGGTGCAGCGTCTCGCCCTGGCGCACGGTGTCGGGCAGCAGCGAGGCGCTGGTTTCTTCCAGCGGCATCACGGTGTCGGCCGTCAGCACCAGATCGCCCACCGGGGCCAACAGCTCCACCCGGGCCAGGTGCTCGCCGAGCAGGCGGCACAGGTGCTCGATGTCGCGCGTGGGTTCGGCCGTGCGGATGGTGATCTCGCCGCCCTCGCCCGCGGCCTTCGAGCGCATCGCGTCGTGCGCCCAGCGCAGGGTGAACGCGGTGGTGCCGCTGTGGCGCGCGGCGAGCCAGCCGCACAGCGAGAGCAGCAGGCGGCGTGCGCCGAACAGCAGGGCCGGGGCATCGTCCACGCGGAACATGAGCTCCAGCCGCTGCGCGAAGCGCTCGGGCAGCGCGATCCAGCGGTGCACCTCGGGTGCGCGGCCGTAGGCCTGGTCGAGCGCGGCGAGCAGCTGTTTGTCGAAGCGCCGACCGATGCCCCCGCGCGGCAGCCGCCGCACGTCGCCCAGGGTCCGACAACCGATGTGCGCCAGCGTGAGGCGGTGCGGCCGCACGGCGCTGAGCGTTTCCATGGGCAGGGCGTCGAGCGACACATCCAGCGGCTGGCGAAAACCGTCGTCCACACCGGCACGCGCCAGCGCCAGCGCGGCCAGGCTGTTGGGCGCCCAGGCGACCTGGCGCACCCCCAGCTCGGCGCCTTCCGACGCCACACGCTCGCGCAGCGCGCGCCAGCCGCCAAACAGGCGCACGCTGGCCGCCAGCTCCATGACCACGGCTTCGTCGGCGACAGCAACCCGGGGCGTGAATTGAAGGGCCCAGATCGCCAGCGCCTGCAGCGCCGCGTCAGTGGGCGAGGCGGTGTCGTCGGGTGCCGGCAGCAGGAGCGCTGACCAGAGCATGGCCGGCCTCACGGGAAAAAGGCGACGGGGCGGTCTGCGGCGCTGGGTCGCGCGGCAGCAGGGTGCTGGGCTTGTGCAGCCGCGGCGTCAGGATGGCCTGCAGGCCGCCGGGCACCGAGGGCAGGTGCAGCGTGGTCTCCAGCGGCGGGCCTTTGCGTTTGAACACGTCGACCAGCAGCTCCCAGTCCACCCCCACGCGGGCGAGCAGGCGCAGCGGCGCGGCCGACGATTCGTGGGCCGCGGTGGCGGGCCGGCACAGAAACACCGGCCCCTCGCAGCTGGACGCGAGCACCTGCAGACGGCGCACCTGCTCGGGGCGCGCCTGGGGCAGCCAGGCGATCAGGGCCCCGCAGGCGTTGGCCTTGACCAGCTGTTCGGCCGACCACAGGCGCTCGGACGCGGTGTCGGCCTGCACCCAGACCAGGTGGCGCTCGGTGACGCCCTCGAACCGCAGGCCCGGCAGATGCGGCTGCCGGGGCGGGCCGACCACCACCACGCTGCGCCCGGCGGCGCAGACCTGGCGCAGCAACGGGCCGAGCAGGCGCCATTCCAGGGTACCGCTCTGGGCGCTCAGGATCTCGGTCACCGCGTGGCCGGGCCAGCCGCCGCCGGGCAGTTGGGCGTCCAGCGCGGCAAAGCCGCTGGGCGACACGGCCGACACCGGGCTGCCCAGCTGGTCGCCGCGCCAGAGCGCCGCCGCCACGGCCGCCGGCAGCTCGCCGGGCTGGCGCGCCGGGCGAGAGGGGCTGGGGGNGGTGGCCAACGGGTCGTCGGCCTGCCAAGCGGGGGCGGCTTGCATGGGGTGGGGTGCTGGGGTGGTTCAAATACTGGTTATGCGTACAGTATATGAAAGCCCGGAGGCTGTCCAGCGGCGGCACCCCATGCCCGGGCCAGCACCACGGGCGCCGGGCGCGCGCCATCAGAACACCTTGGCGCCCCTCCCCCCGCAGTGGCCAGACAGCTACTGGATCTCGGGCACCGTGGCCGAATGGGAGAGTGCGTAGAGCGCGTTGACCTGGCCCGGGCGGGCGCCGAGCTTGGTCAGGTTGTCTTCGGAAAACAGCGTCTGCGCCAGCTCGCCCAGCATCGTGGCGTCGTACCCGCAGGCCACCAGCACCCAGTCNGCGGTCTGGTCGGCGCCGCGGATCTTCTGCTCCGTGGTNGTGGCGATGGGCGGTGCCTCGTGCCGCAGCAGATGCACGCCGGCCAGGCCCGGCAGCCCCATCCACTGGGCCATGCGCGGTTTCAGCGCCGCCAGCAGCTCGGCCCCGCGCCCGCTCGCGGGCGACAGCCGCACCGTGAGCGCCTGGCGGGCCACGCCCGCGCCCCGGCTCGCCAGCACGCGGCACTGGCTGCGCACCATGTTGCGGTGGTGCGGCATCATCTTGGCCGACCAGGGCGACGGCGCGTTCAGCGAGGCCAGGTAGGGCGGCGACGACAGGATCTCGTGCGACGCCAGTTCGTACATCACAAAAATGCCCTCGCCCCCGTCCGCGCTGATCCAGCGGGAGGCGCGGTGAAAGCCGGGAAGGCCCAGGCGCTCGGGAAAGTGTTCGTGCGAGTGCCAGTGCTCGAATTCCGCCCGCATGTCGGCGGCCATGTCCCACCACATCGCGAGGCAGGCTTTTCCGAGAAGAGACATACCGGTCCTCCGGTTGTGAAGTGGCGGTGAAGGAAGCCCTTCGCACACGGCATCCGTCGCGTCCCGCACAAGGTTGAAAGGGGGTTGGATGCCCATCATGCCATCGCCCACCGCGGCGGGAGACCCCGCGCTGGGACCGCCGGACCTCCCGATGGGCGGTCGCCTCACCCTCGCGGGCTTGATCTGGCGCAGCACATCGGACGGGCAAAGGCCTATGCTGTTTGTTCAGGCACAGCCTCATTGGTTTTTCAACAGGAGATGTCCATGAACCCGCTCAAGACCCTGCTCACCGTTTCAACCCTGGTGCTGCTCACCGCCTGCGCCGGCCCCGGCCCCGGCAGGCCCGGCTACGGCCCGAGACACGCCGCCATGGCCACGCCAGGAACCCCGGCCGCCCCGATGGCGGCGATGCAGGACCGCATGAAAACCATGCAGGCCATGCGCGACAAGATGATGAACGCCAAGACCCCGGAAGAGCGGCAAGCGCTGATGGCCGAACACATGAAGACCATGCACGAAGGCATGGAGACGATGAAGGGCATGCAAGGGATGAAGGGCATGGGAGGCATGCCCGGCATGGGCATGGGCGGCATGGGCCAGGGCATGCCCGCCGATCCGGCGCAGCGCCAGCAGATGATGGAAATGCGCATGGACATGATGCAGACCATGATGGAAATGATGATGCAGCGCATGCCCGCTGCACCGGCGCCGGCCAAATGAAGCCGTCATGAAGCCGTCATGAAGCCGTGATGGCCTTGGTCATGGGCAAGGCCTTGCGGCGGCGCGGCGCCACCCGCCGCGCAGACTGAGGGGCGGGGCACCCCGCCCCACAAGCTGGCAGAATCCCCCGTCCTCACGGGCTCGCCACCGCGGCGGCCCGCTGGCCCGGCCGCGCGCCGCGTGCCCGCCCTTCTGCCCCCCTTCCCCGCTTCCCATGACCCCTTCGCCCCAAGGCACCCTCGGCATCGATTTCGGCACCTCCAACTCCGCCATGGCCTGGGCCGACGCCCGGGGCACGGCGCGCCTGATACCGCTGGAGGGCGANGCGGTGTCCATGCCCACGGCGGTGTTCTACAACGCCGAAGACCACCAGACGCACTTCGGGCGCGACGCNGTGGCGCAGTACCTGGCCGGCACCGACGGNCGGCTGATGCGCTCGCTCAAGAGCCTGCTGGGCAGCCCGCTGCTGATGGAGAAAACCGAAGTCAACCACCAGCAGATCAGCTTCCAGGAGATCGTNGCCACCTTNCTCGCGGCGNTGCGCGAGCGCGCCGCGCAGGCGCTGGGCGGCGTGGCNCCCACCCGGGTGGTGATGGGGCGGCCGGTGCACTTCGTGGACGACGACCCCGAGCGCGACGCGCTGGCCCAGCGCTCGCTGCTGGAGGCGGCGCAGTCGGTGGGGTTCGAGCAGGTGTCGTTCCAGCTGGAGCCGATCGCCGCCGCGCTGGACTACGANCGNCGCCTGGTGCGCGAGAGCCTGGTGCTGGTGGTGGACCTGGGCGGCGGCACCTCGGACTTCACCGTGGTGCGCCTGGGGCCGCAGCGCATGGCGCTGGCCGAGCGCGGTGCCGACGTGCTGGCCACCACGGGCGTGCACATCGGTGGCACCGACTTTGACCACCGGCTCAGCCTGGAGCAGGTGATGCCGCTGCTGGGCTACCGGCACCTGGGGCCGCAGCGGCGCGAGGTGCCCAGCCGCGTGTTCTTCGACCTCTCCACCTGGCACCTGATCCAGTGGCTGTACCTGCCGCGCGCGCTGAGCCAGGCGCAGGCGCTGCGTGTGAACTACAGCGACACGCGCCTGCACGAGCGGCTGATGAAGGTGCTGCGCCACCGCGAGGGCCACCGCATCGCCCACGAGGTGGAGCAGGCCAAGATCCGCTGCTCGCAGCAGGGCGAGC
>C687J26845_10000459_pt1 | contig 27227 bp, 21 predicted proteins | sample RifCSPlowO2_12_FD_26845 | JGI IMG/M metagenome (IMG submission 26845)
AATGCGCCTCCATTGCAGACGCGTAGCTCAGTTGGTTAGAGCACCACCTTGACATGGTGGGGGTCGCTGGTTCGAGTCCAGTCGCGTCTACCAAACAAACCCGCATCACGCGGGGCTTAAAGGCCAATCCGAAAGGGTTGGCCTTTTTCGTTTGGGCCCATTTTGGGCAAGCATTGGGCAACGGATTTTTAAGACTGTAGTTTAAGGTCGGTCCCGGCGCGCATGCAGGCCACCTCGTTGGCGCCGTGCCCGGCCTGGAAATGCTCCGTGCGCGGGGCCCAGGCAAACCTGAACCTATTCCTGCGTGAACCCCTGTTGCTGGTAAAGCCATGCGCCCAGCGCCAGTATTGCATGGCGCTCTGGACGCTCGCCGGCAACTAGGGCGCCGTCGTCAGCCAGCATCGGCAGCAGCCTTGGGCGGGTTGCTGCTGGCTTTTCTGCCGCTGGCTGGGCGGCGCTGCTGTCAGTATTTTCGGTTTGGCTATGCGCCGGAAAACTATTCGATGGGTTCGTAGGCTAAGCCGACGTAGTTTTCCGCAATGGTCTTGCGCCCGGCCTCGGAGCCGACGAAGTAGTCCAGTTCGGTCTGCTGCATGCGTTGGCTGAAGGCGTCGGTGCCGGGGAATGTGTGCAGCATCGAGGTCATCCACCAGGAAAACCGCTCGGCCTTCCAGATGCGCTTCAGGCACACAGCCGAATAGCGTTCGAGCAGGTCGGTGCGCCCTTCGCGATAGACCTTGAGCAGGATGTGGTACAGCGTGCTGACATCGCTGGCGGCCAGGTTCAGACCCTTGGCGCCGGTGGGTGGCACTATGTGCGCGGCGTCGCCGACCAGAAACAGATGGCCGTACTGCATCGGTTCGACCACATAGCTGCGCAGCGGCGCGATGCTCTTCTCGAGCGACGGGCCGGTAATCAGGCGTGCGGCGGTCTCTGCCGGCAGGCGGCTTTTCAGTTCGTCCCAGAAACGCTGATCCGACCAGTCCTCGACCTTCTCATCGCTGCCGACCTGCACGTAATAACGGGTGCGGGTGGGCGAGCGCATGCTGCACAGGGCGAAACCGCGTTCATGGCTGGCGTAGATCAACTCCTCGTTGACCGGCGGGGTGTCGGCCAGCACACCCAGCCAGCCGAATGGATAGACCCGCTCGAACTCGGTGAGTACCCCCTGCGGGATCGACTGGCGCGACACGCCGTGGAAGCCGTCGCAGCCGGCGATGTGCTCGCAGTCCAGGCGCACCGGTTCGTCGTTGTGGGTGAAGGTGACATGCGGGCGCTCGCCCTTGAGTTCGTGCAGCTGCGCGTCCGTCACGTTGTACAGGGTGGTGGCGCCGCTGGCCCGACGGGCTTCCATCAGATCGCGGGTGACTTCGGTCTGGCCGTAGATCATCACCGTCTTGCCGCCGGTCAGCTCCTTCAGGTCGATACGTTCGCTGCGGCCGTCGAAGGCCAGTTCGAAGCCGTCATGCACCAGCCCTTCGCGGTCCATGCGATCACTGACGCCGGCTTCGCGCAGCAGGTCGACCATGCCTTGTTCGAGCACGCCGGCGCGGATGCGGCTGAGCACGTAATCGGGGGATTGGCGTTCGATGATGATGTTGTCGATGCCGGCCTTGTGCAGCAGTTGGCCGAGCAGCAGGCCGGAGGGGCCGGCGCCGATAATGGCGACTTTGGTCTTCATTGTTATTGTCCTTGGCGAATCCTGGCGCTGCTGCGCCAGTTCTGTCTTGTTGTAGGTGCCTGTATTTTTGGTGGATAGCTGTCGCCTTTGAAGGCACTATCTGATTATATTTCTGGATTTTTCGAGGATTGTCCTGTCATGCATAAGGCACCCGTCAGCGCCGTGCCGGTGTTCAAGTTGTATGGCGAGACGGCGGTCTGGCCGACTCCGGATCTGCTGCATTGCGAGTCGATTGCCGAGCGCAGTCACCGCCACGACTGGGAGATCAAGCCGCACCGGCATAGCGATCTGGTGCAGCTGTTGTATGTGCAGAGCGGCACGGCCGAGCTGGAAGTGGAGGGCGTGGTCCATTGCGTGCAGCAGGCCTCGTTGCAGGTGGTGCCGGCGCTGAGCGTGCATGGTTTCCGCTTTTCTCAGGACGTGCAGGGCCACGTGCTGAGCCTGGCCTTGCCGCTGGTGGAGCAGCTCGGCGCGCTGCTCGAACACCCGCCGCTGGCGCGCGCCGCCTGTTATCCGGTGGCGGGGCAGCAGCGTTATCTGGATACCCTGTTTGACTCCGTCGCTCAGGAGTACAGCGCGCAGCAGCCGGGGCGCGAGCTGATGCTGCAGTCGCTGATCAGTGCGCTGCTGGTGTGGGTCGGGCGCCGCTCGCTGGACCTCACGCGGGCCGAGGCCCAGGTGCAGGACCGCGGGCGTGAACATCTGCAGGGCTTCACTCGGCGACTGGAAACACAGTTTCGCGAGCACCTGTCCATCGAGCACTACGCCAGCGAGTTGGGCATCAGCGCCGCGCACCTGAATGCCCTGTGTCGGCGTCTGGCCGGCCAGTCGGCGCTGCAGATGATCAATCAGCGCCTGCTGCTGGAGGCCAAACGCAGCCTGGTCTACACCGCCATGACCATCAATCAGGTGGCGGACAGCCTGGGCTTTTCCGAGCCGGCGTATTTCTCGCGCTTCTTCAAACGCAGTACCGGACAGTCGCCGAAAGACTTCCGTTTGCAGCGTTAAGGCCTGCTGTCAGGTCATAACCATTTGGTTGGTTATCGGCTCGTTCGACGTTAGGCTTGCTGCTGTCTTTTCCAGTGCGCAGGGCCACCGTGAATATCGATACCCGGATCAAGTTTCGTCATCTCGTGTGCTTTCTCGAAATCGCGCGCCAGGGCACTTTGGCGCGGGCGGCCAGCAAGCTGGCGGTGAGCCAGCCGGCGATCTCGAAAACCCTCAAGGAGCTGGAGGAGTTGCTCACCGCCAGCCTGTTCGAACGCAGCAAAAGCGGCGTCAGTTTGACCGAGGCCGGGGTGGCCTTTATGCGTTACGCCGGCCCTTGCGTGCAGGCGCTGCGCGATGGGGTGAACAGCCTGCGGGAGGCGCAATATGCCTCGGGCACCTTGCGTCTGGGGGTGCTCTCGACCGTGGAGAGCCTGCTGATTCCCGAGCTGGTGCGTCGCCTGCACGAGCGCCATCCGGCACTGGTGGCCAGCGTGGCCACCGGCTCGAGTGCCTATTTGCTGTCGCAACTGCATGTCGGCGAGCTGGATCTGGTGGTCGGGCGGATGACCGACAGTCCGCAGATCCAGGGCCTGACCTTCGAACACCTGTACAGCGAGTCGATGACCCTGGTGGCGCGCGCCGGACACCCGCTGCTGTCTGCGCCGTTGCTGCCTGAGCGGTTGCAGGACTATCCACTGGTGCTGCCATTGGCCGGCACCACCATCCGCAAGTATGCCGATGCGCTGTTCGTGCAATGCGGCATTCGCCAGCCGCGCCAGCGCCTGGAGACCTTGTCGCTGGCCCTGAGCCGGCGCTATGTGCAGACCAGCGAGGCGTTGTGGATCGCCCCCTTCGATGCGGTGCAGCTGGATTTACGCCGCGGCGAGTTGGTCGAACTCGACCTGGGCAGCCGCGAGCCAGGGGGCTCGGTGGGCATCTGCAGTAACGCCAGCCTGCCGTTGTCGCTGGCCGGGCATTGGTGTGTCGAGGTGCTGCGAGAGCTGGGACAGGCCTACCGTGAGGGTGAGTTTCCATAACCACAGGGTTATGTATCAGGCATTTATTTTCAGTTTTACTCAGGGCTCCGACCTTGGAGACTGCCGCTCAGCTTGCTGCTGAAGCAGCCTTATCACTCCAATAAGAGGAACCCCGCCATGTCCGATGCGCCGCAGAGCCGCTTCGTCATTCGCGACCGCAACTGGCACCCCAAGCCCTATACGCCGGACTACAAGACCTCGATTGCGCGCTCGCCGCGTCAGGCGCTGGTGAGTATCCCGCAGTCGATCTCGGAAACCAGCGGCCCGGATTTCTCCCATCTGCAGATGGGTCAGCACGACAATGATTTGCTGCTCAACTTCAATAATGGCGGTCTGCCGATAGGGGAGCGGATCATCCTCGCCGGACGGGTCTGCGACCAGTACGGCAAGCCAGTCCCGCACACCTTGGTGGAAATCTGGCAGGCCAACGCGGGCGGTCGCTACCGGCACAAGAACGACGGCTACCTGGCGCCGCTGGACCCCAACTTCGGCGGAGTCGGTCGGGCCCTGACCGACAGTGACGGCTACTACAGCTTCCGCACCATCAAGCCGGGCCCGTACCCCTGGCGTAATGGCCCGAATGATTGGCGGCCGGCGCATATCCATGTGTCGATCAGCGGCCCGTCGATTGCCGCCCGGCTGATCACTCAGCTGTATTTCGAAGGGGATCCACTGATCCCGATGTGCCCGATAGCCCGCTCGATCGCCAACCCGGACGCGGTGCAGCGCCTGATAGCCCAGCTCGATATGAACGCGGCCAATCCCATGGATTGCCTGGCCTATCGCTTCGACATCGTGTTGCGTGGGCAGCGTCAGACCCACTTCGAAAACCGTTAAGAACCTGTCCACGATCTGCTGCGCGTCGGCCATACGGCGTTAAAAGTGGCTCTAGCTCGCGAGATCGTAAACAGGTTCCAGGAGAATTCTTATGCCTATCCAACTATTGCCTGAAACCCCTTCACAAACCGCCGGCCCCTACGTGCATATCGGTCTGGCTTTGGCTGCCGCCGGCAATCCGAGCCGCGCGCAGGAAATCTGCAATCAGCTGGCCAAGCCAGGCGCGCCGGGTGAGCACATCAGCCTGATCGGCCATGTCTACGACGGCAATGGCCATCTGGTGCGCGATTCCTTTCTGGAGGTCTGGCAGGCGGACCATGAGAGTCGCTATGACAGTGCCTTCGACTTGGAAAAACCGTTCAACAGCTTCGGCCGTACCGCCACCACCTTCGATGCCGGCGAGTGGACGCTCAGCACCATCAAACCGGGTGTGCTGAACAATGCGGACGGAGTGCCGATGGCGCCGCATATCAACATTTCGCTGTTCGCCCGCGGGATCAATATTCATCTGCAGACGCGTCTGTACTTTGCCGATGAGGCCGACGCCAACGCCCGCGACCCGGTGCTCAAGCTGATCGAGCAACCGCAGCGCCGCGAGACCTTGTTGGCCCAGCGTTGCACTGTGGATGGCAAGCCGGCCTATCGCTTCGATATCCGCATTCAGGGGGAGGGTGAGACGGTATTTTTTGATTTTTAACGGCACTTCGCGCAGCTGAAAAGTCCTAGCGCGTACGAGGAAATTTTTATAAACGCTGCCTGGGCGACGATCTCGCCCCAGCAGCCTGCACGGCCCAAAAAAACAATCTCAATAAACTAGGGGTGTAGTCGATGTCTCGTTTATATAGCGTGCTGCTACTGGCGCTGATGCCACTCGTGGCCGGCGCTGAAGAGGTTATTACGGTCTACAACTGGGAAGGTTACATTGCTCTGCCAGTGCTGAAGAGCTTTGAGGCCGAGACCGGTATTCGGGTGGATTACCATAGCTATACCTCGCCAAAAGAGATTGAGGATGCTTTCAGCAGCGGCGCGGCGATGGATATTTCCGTGCAGACCCACAACGACCTGCCACGGCTGATCAAAAGCGCCAGCATCCAGCCTCTGGATTTCAATCAATTGCCGAATCGCAAGCATTTAGCGCCCCATCTGCTGGGGGTGTTGAAGGCCCTTGACCCCGGCAATCGCTATGCGGTGCCTTACCTGTGGGGGGCTACCGGTTTGGCCATCAATATGCCCCTGGCCGAAGCGGCCTTTGGTGGGCCACTGCCCAATAGCTGGAGCCTGTTATTCGATCCTGAGCAAAGCCGTCGGCTGGCCAGTTGCGGTATCAGCTGGCAGGAAGGTCCCAACGAAGGCCTGACCACCTTGCTGCGTTATCAGGGGCGAGACTTAATGCGCAGCTCAACCAGCCGGATCAAAAAAGCCGGCAAACTGCTGATGGAGTTGCGCCCCAACTTGCGGTACGTCAGCAGCACGCGCTATATCAATGATCTGCGTGACGGCAAGCTGTGCGTCGCCATGTCCTGGGTCGGCGATGCGTTGGCCGCAGCGGCGGCGGGGCAGGATGTACGCTTTGTTATCCCGGATGAAGGGGCGAGTTTTTTTATCGATAGCCTGGTCATTCCAAGCAGCGCCAAGCGCCCGGATCTTGCTCTGCGCTTTATCGATTACTTGATGCGCCCGGAAATAGCCGCGCAAATCACCACTGAAACCCTCTACGGCAGTGGCAATCTCAAGGCTAAGGCGTTCGTCGACGAAAAATTGCGCGAACAACCCGGGCTTTATCCGGATAATCAAACCCGGCGCCGGCTGACGCTCTTGGAGACTATGCCGGCGAAACACGCCGAGGTGGGTAATGCGGTCTGGGCCGAGTTTATCAACGCGCAAGCGCACACCGAGGCATCTGTCGGCGCTGCGCCTTGAGTGCTGTCAGCCGCGCCGTCCGGTTGAGTCAGCTGTGGCGGTTTGTTGAGGAAGCTGTATGAGCGATACACGTCTGCCCCTGTCGACCCTGGCGCCACCGATAGTTGCCTCTCCTGCCAAGCGCATCGAGGCGCTGACCGGCGACCCTAATTTCATGAGTTCACTGGCCCGTGGCCTGGCGGTGATTCATGCGTTCCAGGAGCGCAAGCGCCAGCTGACCATCGCCCAGATCAGCCACCGCACCGAGATTCCCCGCGCCGCCGTGCGCCGTTGCCTGCACACCCTGATCAAGCTGGGCTACGCCACCACCGACGGGCGCACCTATTCGCTGCTGCCCAAGGTGCTCACCCTCGGCCATGCCTACCTGTCGTCGACGCCGCTGGCGGTCACCGCCCAGCCAATCCTCGACCGCCTCAGCGAGCAACTGCACGAGGCCTGTTCGATGGCCACCCTGGAGGGCGATGAGATTCTCTATATCGCCCGTTCGGCCACCCCGCAGCGGCTGATTTCGGTCGATCTGAGTGTCGGCAGCCGGCTGCCGGCCTACTGCACCTCGATGGGCCGCATCCTCCTGGCTGGGCTCGATGACCAGGCGCTGGAGGACTACCTGAGCGACGCCGAGCTGCAGGTCAAAACCAGCCGAACCCTGCACACCCCAGAGGCGTTGCGCGCCAGCATCGAGACGATTCGCCAGCAGGGCTGGGTGATCATCGACCAGGAGCTGGAGATGGGCCTGCGCTCGGTGGCCGTGCCCTTGAAGGACTCTGCCGGTCAGGTGCTGGCCGCGCTGAATGTCGGCACCCACGTCGGCCGGGTGTCGCAGCGGGAGCTGGAGACGCGCTTTCTGCCGGTGTTGCTGGAGGCCAGCAAAGAGCTGAGCACCCGGTTGTTTCACTGAGAGCCTGGCCGGCCGCGCAGCGGCTTTATTACAAGGGTGAAATTCGGGCTAAAGGCACCGCCATGCAGGAGCCAGCTTGCTGGCGATCCGGCCTGGAACAACATCGCCAGTAAGCTGACTCCTATCTATCACCTGCAAGTTAAGAGTTGTTCGATAAACGCCCGCTTAAGCGATTATCGAATTGAAGCCTCGGCGCTCGCTCCGTACTGTCTCTGCAGGCCGTGAAGCTAACGGCCACCCATAAGAACAATAAGAGACCGTCACGACCACACGCCGACTGCCATGGGCTCGCGCCTTATTGCAGAAGCGCTTTGGTCCTGCTTGCTGCTCTTTCCTGTTCCGTTTGCCAGCCCCCGGGCTGCGCCGATGCGAAGCAACAACCACAGGAATCCCGCTATGACCTGCTCTGCCAAACTGCCTGCCATCGGCACCCTGGACGTTCAGTCCTTTATCAACGCTCAACCCCTGTCGCGCTACCAATGGCGCATCGTGTTGCTGTGTTTCCTGATTGTCTTTCTCGATGGCCTGGACACCGCCGCCATGGGCTTTATCGCCCCGGCGCTGAGCCAGGACTGGGGCGTTGAGCGCGCCAGCCTCGGGCCGGTGATGAGTGCCGCGCTGATCGGCATGGTCTTCGGCGCCCTGGGTTTCGGGCCACTGGCTGACCGCTTCGGCCGCAAGTGGGTGCTGGTGGGGGCGGTGTTTCTGTTTGGCCTGTTCAGCCTGCTGTCTGCCTACAGCGGCAACGTCGAGCAACTGCTGGTGCTGCGCTTTCTCACCGGCCTTGGCCTGGGGGCGGCGATGCCCAATGCCACCACGCTGCTGTCCGAGTACACCCCGGAGCGGCTCAAGTCGTTGCTGGTGACCAGCATGTTCTGCGGCTTCAACCTGGGCATGGCCTGCGGTGGCTTCGTCTCCGCCAAGCTGATTCCGGCCTACGGCTGGCAGAGCCTGCTGCTGCTCGGTGGTGTGCTGCCGCTGGCGCTGTCTCTGGTGCTTCTGCTGCGCTTGCCGGAGTCGGCGCGCTTTCTGCTGGTACGCAATCGCGGCGCCGAGCAGGTGCGCCGCGTGCTGGCGCCCATAGCCCCGGCCGCAGTGGCCCTGGCCCGTGACTTCAGCGTGCCCGAGCAAGATACCGTGCAGAGCCGCAACGTGCTCAAGCTGGTGTTCTCCGGCAGCTACAGCGCCGGCACCCTGTTGCTGTGGCTGACCTATTTCATGGGCCTGGTGATCGTCTACCTGCTGACCAGCTGGCTGCCGACCCTGATGCGCGACAGCGGCGCGAGCATGGAGCAGGCCGCCTTTATCGGTGCGCTGTTTCAGTTCGGCGGGGTGCTCAGCGCGGTGGGCGTCGGTTGGGCGATGGACCACTACAACCCGCACAAGGTGATCGGCTGTTTCTACTTGCTGGCCGGGCTGTTTGCCTACTGGGTCGGCCAGAGTCTGGGGCAGGTGACCCAACTGGCGACTCTGGTGCTGCTGGCGGGCATGTGCATCAACGGCGCGCAGTCGGCGATGCCGTCGCTGGCGGCGCGCTTCTACCCGACCCAGGGCCGCGCCACCGGGGTGTCGTGGATGCTCGGCATCGGTCGCTTCGGCGCCATCCTCGGTGCCTGGCTCGGCGCGACCCTGCTGGGGCTGGGCTGGAGTTTCGAGCAGGTGCTGACCGCGCTGGTGCTGCCGGCGGCGATCGCCAGCGTGGCGGTGGTGATCAAGGGCTTGGTCAGTCATGCGGATGCGAGCTGAGTCTGGCGCTCTGCTGATTCGCCTTGTCTGGCTCTAGCTCGCGCGACCTTCTACTGCGCTGCCTGCGGCCGCTAAACGTTCAGCTGGCGATTAAAAACGCCGTTCGATAATCGCACAGATAGTCGATTATCGAATTGTTTGCCGGCGGTCCCGACAGTACCTTGCTTCTCACTGGTGGCCTGCGCCACGCAACCATAAGAGAACCCCCATGGCCGAAATCCTCTCCCTGCGCGAAGCCATCCAGCGCTTCGTCCACGACGGCGACAGCATCGCCCTCGAAGGCTTCACCCACCTGATCCCGACTGCCGCGGCCCACGAAATCATCCGTCAGGGGCGCAAGGATCTGACCCTCAATCGCATGACTCCGGACCTGGTCTACGACCTGCTGATCGGCGCCGGCTGCGCCAAGAAGCTGGTGTTCTCCTGGGGCGGTAATCCGGGTGTGGGCTCGCTGCACCGCTTGCGCGATGCGGTGGAGAAGGGCTGGCCTCGCGAGCTTGCAATCGAGGAGCACAGTCACGCCGATATGGCCAACGCCTATGTGGCCGGCGCCTCTGGCCTGCCGTTCGCGGTGCTGCGCGCCTACGCCGGTTCCGACCTGCCCAAGGTCAACCCGCTGATCAAAACCGTCACCTGCCCGTTCACCGGCGAGGTGCTGGCCGCCGTGCCCAGCGTGCGCCCGGACGTCACCGTGATCCACGCGCAGAAGGCCGACCGCAAGGGCAATGTGCTGATTCAGGGCATTCTCGGCGTGCAGAAGGAGGCTGCCCTGGCCGCCAAGCGCTGCATAGTCACAGTCGAGGAGATAGTCGACGATCTCAATGCGCCGATGAACGCCTGCGTGCTGCCGGGCTGGGCGCTGACCGCCGTGTGCCTGGTGCCGGGCGGCGCCCATCCGTCCTACGCCCACGGCTACTACGAGCGCGACAACCGCTTCTACCAGGCCTGGGACTCGATCGCCCGCGACCGCGAAACCTTCGGCGCCTGGATCGACACCTATATCCGCGGCACTGCCGATTTCGCGGGTTTTCAGCAAAAACTCGGCCAAGCCAAACTCGCGGAGGCCAACTGATGAGCGCCTACAGCACCAATGAAATGATGACCGTGGCCGCCTCGCGCCGCCTCGGCAACCGCGATGTGACCTTCGTCGGCATCGGCCTGCCGTCCAAGGCGGCGAACCTGGCGCGCCTGACCCACGCCCCGGACGTGACCCTGATCTACGAGTCCGGCCCGATCGGCGCCAAGCCCAGCGTGCTGCCGCTGTCCATCGGTGACGGCGAGCTGGCCGAGACCGCCGACTGCGTGGTGCCCACCGGCGAGATCTTCCGCTACTGGCTGCAGGGCGGGCGCATCGACGTCGGCTTTCTCGGCGCCGCCCAGGTCGACAAGTTCGGCAACATCAACACCACCGTGATCGGCGACTACCACAACCCGAAAGTGCGTCTGCCGGGTGCCGGCGGCGCACCGGAGATCGCAGGCAGCGCGAAGAAGGTGTTCATCATCCTCAAGCAGGGCCACCGCACCTTCGTCGACAAGCTGGCCTTTATCACCTCGGTCGGCCACGGCGAAGGCGGCGAGCACCGCCAGCAGCTGGGCCTGCCCGGCGCCGGCCCGGTGGCGATCATCACCGACCTGTGCATCATGGAGCCGGAAGCCGGCAGCAAGGAATTCGTGGTCACCTCGATCCATCCGGGCGTGGGCCGCGAGCAGATCATCGCCGCCACCGGCTGGCCGATCCGTTTCGCCGAACAGGTGGCCGAGACGGCTGTGCCCGAGGCCCATGAACTGGAAGCCCTGCGCGCCCTGGAAGCACGCACCGCCGCCGCCCACGGCCAGACAGGGGGTGAGGAATGAGCCGCGAGGTGTTTATCTGCGACGCCATCCGCACGCCCATCGGCCGCTTCGGCGGCGGTCTGGCAGCGGTACGCGCTGACGACCTGGCGGCCATTCCGCTCAAGGCTTTGCTCGAACGCAATCCGCAGCTCGATCCGCTGGCCATCGACGAAGTCTTTATGGGCTGCGCCAACCAGGCCGGCGAGGACAACCGCAACGTCGCGCGCATGGCGCTGCTGCTGGCGGGCCTGCCGGAGACTATTCCGGGCGTGACCCTCAACCGCCTCTGCGCCTCAGGCATGGATGCGGTGGGCACGGCGTTTCGCGCCATCGCCGCTGGCGAGATGGAGCTGGCCCTGGCCGGCGGCGTCGAGTCCATGTCGCGGGCGCCCTATGTGCTGGGCAAGGCCGACGGCGCCTGGAGCCGCAACCAGAAGATCGAGGACACCACCATCGGCTGGCGCTTTATCAACCCGCTGATGCAGGCGCAGTACGGGGTGGACGCCATGCCGCAGACTGCCGATAACGTGGCCGATGATTACCAGATCAGCCGCGCCGATCAGGACGCCTTCGCCCTGCGCAGCCAGCAGCGTGCCGGTCGCGCCCAGGCCGAGGGCTTCTTCGCCGAGGAAATCGTTGCGGTAACGATCAAGGGCAAGAAGGGTGACACGCTGATTGAGCAGGACGAGCACCTGCGCCCGGACACCACACTGGAATCCCTGGCCAAACTCAAACCAGTCAACGGCGCGAACCAGAGCGTCACCGCCGGCAATGCTTCCGGGGTCAATGACGGCGCGGTGGCCTTGATTCTGGCCTCGCGCGAGGCCGTTAAAAAACACGGCCTGACCCCGCGGGCGAAAGTCCTCGGCATGGCCAGCGCCGGTGTGGCGCCGCGGGTGATGGGCATCGGTCCGGTGCCGGCGGTGCGCAAATTGCTGCAGCGGTTGCAGCTGACTGTCGATGATTTCGACGTGATCGAACTCAACGAAGCCTTCGCCTCCCAGGGCCTGGCCGTGACCCGCGAGCTGGGCCTGGCCGACGACAGCGACAGGGTCAATCCCAACGGTGGCGCCATTGCCCTCGGCCACCCCCTGGGTGCCAGCGGCGCGCGGCTGATCCAGACCGCCTTGCATCAGTTGGAAAAAACCGGCGGCAGGCTCGGCCTGGCGACCATGTGTGTGGGTGTTGGTCAGGGGTTGGCGCTGGCGATCGAGCGGGTTTGAGCGGTGTTTTTATTGCTATGTACTCGTTATGGTTTGCAGACAACAGGTAACGCTCAACATGCAAAACCTGTAGGAGCGAGCTTGCTCGCGATGCTTTCGCTGAGCCTGGATCGCCAGCAAGCTGGCTCCTACAGGGGGCGGTACGCATCTTCAATCTCTCGAGTACATTTGCTAAGCCAGGTCAAACCGCTCATGCCACTACTGGCCGTTGAGCATTCACTGTTATAAAACCCATCTTCTTCCCGTTTTCTGGAGCACCGGCTTGAACAGCCCGAGCAACCAACTTTTCGATGCCTATTTCACTGCGCCGGCCATGCGCAAGATTTTCTGCGACCATGGGCGGGTGCAGGGCATGCTGGATTTCGAGGCGGCGCTGGCCCGTGCCGAGGCGCGGCTTGGGCTGATCCCGGCAGCGGCGGTGACGCCGATTGCCGCGGCTTGCCAGGCCGAACTGTATGACTTCGCCGCGCTGGCCGAAGCCATAATCCCGGCCGGCAATTCGGCGATTCCGCTGGTCAAGGCCCTGGGTAAACAGATCGCCGCCAGCGATGCCCAGGCCGAGCGTTTCGTCCATCTGGGCGCCACCAGTCAGGACGCCATGGATACCGGCCTGGTGTTGCAATTGCGCGCCGCCATCGGCCTGTTGGAAAGCGATCTGGCTCAGTTGGCCGACGCGCTGGCCGTGCAGGCCTTGCGCTACGCGGACACACCGCTGGCCGGGCGCACCTGGTTGCAACACGCCACCCCGGTAACCTTAGGCATGAAGCTCGCCGGTCTACTGGGCGCCGTCACCCGTCATCGTCAGCGTTTGGCCGAACTCAAACCACGGCTGCTGTCGCTGCAGTTTGGCGGCGCCTCCGGCAGCCTGGCCGCCCTGGGCGAGCAAGGTTTTGCGGTGGCCGAGGCGTTGGCCGCCGAGCTTGGCCTGACGCTGCCGGAACAGCCCTGGCACACCCAGCGTGATCGGCTGGTGGAGTTTGCCAGCCTACTGGGGATGCTGGCCGGCAGCCTGGGCAAACTCGGTCGCGATATCAGCCTGCTGATGCAGACCGAGATCGCCGAACTGTTCGAGCCGGCCGCGCCAGGCAAGGGCGGTTCCTCGACCATGCCGCACAAACGCAACCCAGTCAGCGCCGCGGTGCTGATCGGTGCCGCCACCCGTGCGCCGGGTCTGGTGGCGACCATGTTCAGCGCCATGCCCCAGGAGCACGAGCGTAGCCTCGGTCTCTGGCATGCCGAATGGGAAACCTTGCCGCAGCTGTGCTGCCTGGTTTCCGGGGCCTTGCAGCAGGCGCTGCTGCTGGTGCCGGGATTAGAGGTGGATGCCCAGCGCATGCGCCGCAACCTCGACCTGACCCAGGGTCTGCTGCTGGCCGAGGCGGTGAGCATCGCCCTGGCCCAGCGGATCGGCCGCGATGCCGCTCACCAGCTGCTCGAACAATGCTGTCGCCGGGCGGTGGAGCAGGGCGTGCAGCTGCGTCAGGTGCTGGGCGAGACGCCGCAGGTCAGCGCCGAACTATCCGCGCTGGAGCTGGACCGCCTGCTCGATCCGGCCCATTACCTCGGCCAGGCCCGTTTGTGGGTCGAGCGCGCCGTGGCCGATCATCACTCATTTTCGCGTTAGGAACTGTCCATGCCCGCCGTACAACTCGCCGATGGCGAACTGAATTATTTGCTCGAAGGCCCGGATGCTGCGCCGGTGCTGCTGCTGTCCAACTCACTGGGCACCGATTTGCATATGTGGGATGGCCAGATGGCCGCCTTCACCCAGCACTTTCGGGTGCTGCGCTACGACACCCGCGGCCACGGTCAGTCGCTGGTGACTGCGGGTGTTTACAGCATCGAGCAGAATGGCCGCGATGTGCTGGCGCTGCTGGATGCGCTGGAGATTGCCCAGGTGTGTTTCTGTGGCCTGTCGATGGGCGGCTTGATCGGCCAGTGGCTGGCGATCAATGCGCCCGAGCGTTTGCAGCGGCTGGTGCTGTGCAACACCGCGGCGAAAATCGGCACTGCGGATGGCTGGAGTCAGCGCATCGAAACTGTGCTGCGCGATGGCCCGGCGGCGATGCTGGTCCTGCGTGATGCCTCGATTGCGCGCTGGTTCACCCCGGCGTTCGCGGCGGCCGAACCGGCCAAGGTCGAGCCGGTGGTGGGCATGCTTGCGACCACCTCGCCGCAGGGCTATGCCGCCAATTGCGCGGCGGTGCGCGACGCCGATTTGCGTGAGCAGCTCGCCAGCATTGTTGCGCCGACCCTGATCGTCTGTGGCAGTCAGGATGGGGTGACCACTGTGGCCGATGGGCTCTTTATGCGTGAGCGCATCGCGGGCGCCGAACTGCTGGAATTGCCTGCCGCGCACCTGTCCAACGTCGAAGCCGGTGAGGCCTTCAGTCGGCCGGTGCTGGCCTTCCTGCAAGCCTGCAACGGAGCGCCCACGATGGACGAGAAACAACGTTACCAAGCGGGCATGCAGGTGCGCCGCGCGGTGCTCGGCGATGCCCATGTGGATCGCAGCCTGGACAAGCTCACGCCGTTCAACGGTGAGTTCCAGGAAATGATCACCCGCCATGCCTGGGGCGATATCTGGACCCGTCCCGGTTTGCCGCGCCATACCCGCAGCCTGATCACCATCGCCATGCTGATCGGGATGAATCGCGAGGCTGAGCTGAAACTGCATCTCAAGGCCGCCAAGAACAACGGCGTGAGCCGCGACGAGATCAAGGAAGTGCTGATGCACAGCGCCATCTATTGCGGCATCCCGGCGGCCAACGCCAGCTTCCACCTGGCGGAAGAGGTGTGGGACGAGCTGGGCGTGGAGTCGCTTGGTTAGCAGGCCGTTGAAAAATTACCTGCGTTGCCGATACGGCGTTAAAAACGGCCTCACAGCCACAGGCTGAACGCGCTTTAGCGCGGCCCCGAAGGGGTGAGCACCGCGAATCAAATGCTCATTTACAGCACGTAAACTGCGCTTTTTCGGCCGTTTTTGCCTTGTCTCGGCGGCCTCGCCTACATTTTTCAACGGCCTGCTAGCGTTGCGCTGGTTCAGCTGTGCTCAGCGGTAAAGCTTGCCAAGCAGCGCGAGCAATTGCTCGCGCTCGGCGGGGCTCAGTGCGCTGGTGGATTCCAGGTCGCTTTGCTGTACCACTTCCTTCAGTTGCTTGAGCAATACCTCGCCGGCCTTGCTGAGAAACAGGCCGTAGGAGCGTTTGTCCGGGTTGCTGCGAATGCGCATGGCCAGGCCGCGTTCTTCCAGCTTGTTGATCATCAGCACGGCTTGCGGCGGCTCAATCGCCAGGGCGCGGGCCAGCTCGGCCTGCATCAGCCCCGGCGATTGCTCGATGATGGTCAGGGCGGTGAATTGCGCCGGACGTAGGTCATGGGCTTCCAGTCGGCTGGCCAGGTGCTGGAAGAGCTTCATCTGGGCGCGGCGCAGTACATAGCCAACCAGGTTGTGCAGCGAGCTGTCGAGCACGCTGGCGACTTCGCTTTCTGACGCGGTATTGGCTTTACGAGACATGCGGAGCGGACCTGTTGGCAGATTTTTGATTAATCATGGTAACTATTATTGCCGTGCGAGGGTAGATTTAAGCCGGGCTGCTTTACACAGCGGAATGTCCGGGCAAGTGTTGTTGCGCTGAAATCACTGTCACTCCTGCCTGCGCCCTTGGAGCTTCTTTATGAGTCGGACCATCAACAGGCTGGCGGCGCTATTGGGCGGCACACTGCTCAGCCTGTCTTTGCCGGCTGCCGAGGGCAAGACGGTGCGCATCTACAACTGGATCGAGTACCTGCCCGCGGAGATTCTCCAGGACTTCCAGGCCGAGACTGGCATTCAGCCGGTTTACGATGTGTTCGACAGTGCCGAAATGCTCGAGTCCAAACTGCTGACCGGCAACTCTGGGTATGACTTGGTGTTTCCCAGTAGTTCGGGGATTGCCAGGTTTATCCAGGCTGGCGCTTTCGAGCCGCTGGATCGCCGCCAGCTGAGCAACTGGCAGCATTTGGATGGCCGCTTTATGCAGGAGCTGGCCAGCAGCGATCCGGGTAATCAGCATGCGGTGCCCTATATGTGGGGCACCACGCTGATTGGCTACAACGCCGACAAGGTGCGCCAGGCCCTCGGTGCAGACACCAAGCTGGACAGTTGGGAGCTGATCTTCAGGCCGGAGAATATCGCCAAGTTGTCCAGTTGCGGGGTGGGATTTATCGACTCGGCGAGTGAAATCCTGCCCATCGCCCTGCGTTATCTGGGGCTGCCAGCGCATTCGCTGGAGGTGAGTGACTACCAGCGGGCCAGGCAGCTGATGCTGGGGATTCGCCCCTATATCCGTTACTTCAACTCCTCGCGCTACAGCATGGATCTGGCCAACGGCGATATCTGTGCCGTGGTCGGCTGGTCGGGCGGCGTCGCCCAGGCCAGCAAACTGGCCAAGGCGGCGGACCGAGGCGTGCAGGTCGAGATGGTCCTGCCCGCTGAAGGCGCGCCCATGTGGGTCGATGTGATGGTGATCCCCAAGGGCGCCACGCATGTCGATGAGGCCCATGCCTTTATCAACTACATCCTGCGTCCCGATGTGATCGCCAGGATCAGCAATGCGCTCGGTTATCCGAACGCCAACCAGGCCGCGACAGCGCTGGTGGATGAGAGTATCCGCAGCAATCCCGCCATGTATGTCCCAGATGACCAGCGCGCACGGCTCTATCCGCTGCAGGCCTTGCCACTGCCCATTGAGCGCCTGCGCACGCGCACCTGGAACGCTATTCGCGCTGGCCAATAGCTGGGCTTGGCGAGCCGGTTCGGCGTTGGTTCGCTGAGCTATGCAGCAGCGAAGCAGGGCGGGTGCGCTGCTATGACCTGAGGGCGATGAGTGTTGCCAATGTTAATCAAATTAATCTGTTTTAGATGAATGGCAGGCGCTTCTGCGCTCGCTGAAACTCTGGCTGTCTGCTGGTTATTGCCGGGTAAAGGCCATTTATCTGCGATTAATGCAGTGTTTTCCCCGTTAAATCATCCCTTTTAACGACTTTAAATGCTCACCGATAGCGTCGGCTTGCATCTTGAAAAATATCAAACTAGTTAATTGACATAACTAGTTTGTCGGCATAACTTTGCGTCAACCAAACAGACAAGCAAAGGGTGTGGCATGAGCAATTACGAAAATCGTTGGCAAACCGTGAAGGTCGAACTGGAAGCGGGCATTGCCTGGGTGATTCTTAATCGTCCGGAAAAGCGCAATGCGATGAGCCCGACGCTCAACCGCGAGATGATCGAAGTATTGGAAGTGCTTGAGCAGGACGCCGACGCCCGGGTGCTGGTGCTGACCGGCGCCGGTGAGTCCTGGACCGCCGGGATGGATCTCAAGGAGTACTTCCGCGAAATCGACGCCGGCCCGGAAATTCTCCAGGAGAAGATCCGCCGCGAGGCCTCGCAATGGCAGTGGAAGATGCTGCGCATGTACACCAAGCCGACCATCGCGATGGTCAATGGCTGGTGCTTCGGCGGCGGTTTCAGCCCACTGGTGGCCTGCGACCTGGCGATCTGCGCGGACGAGGCGACCTTTGGCCTGTCCGAAATCAACTGGGGCATTCCGCCGGGCAACCTGGTGAGCAAGGCGATGGCCGATACCGTGGGGCATCGTCAGTCGCTGTACTACATCATGACCGGCAAGACCTTTGGCGGGCAGAAAGCCGCCGAGATGGGCCTGGTTAACGAAAGCGTACCGCTGGCGCAGCTGCGCGAAACCACCATCGAGCTGGCCAATAACCTGCTGGAGAAAAACCCGGTGGTGCTACGTGCCGCGAAGATCGGCTTCAAGCGTTGCCGCGAGCTGACCTGGGAGCAGAACGAGGATTACCTGTACGCCAAGCTCGACCAGTCGCGCCTGCTCGACACCGAAGGCGGCCGCGAGCAGGGGATGAAACAGTTCCTCGACGAGAAGAGCATCAAGCCGGGTCTGCAGGCCTACAAGCGCTGAGAACCTGCCTACGATCTGCTGCGCGTCGACTAAACGGCGTTGAAAACGGCCTCGGACTGCTCATTGACTACTAGTCAACTCCGCGTCCTCGGTCGTTTTCGCCACCGTTTATCTCTAGCTCGCGAGATCGTAAACAAGCTCTGAGTCACAGGTGCTGGGACTTAACCCTCGTCCTGATCCTTTTTCCGCAATCGCGTGCTACCCGAGGTGTTCCATGTTCGACGTGCCCCTGCTGATCGCCGGTCAGGCTTGCCCGGCTGCCGATGGTCGTACTTTTGAGCGACGCAGTCCGTTCACCGGTGAAGTGGTGTCGCGGGTTGCCGCGGCCACCCTGGAAGATGCCGATGCCGCAGTGGCGGCAGCCCAGGCGGCATTTCCCGCCTGGGCGGCGTTGGCGCCGGGCGAGCGGCGCTTGCGCCTGCTCAGGGCGGCGGAGTTGATGGAGGTGCGTTCGGCCGAATTTATCAGTGCGGCCAGTGAAACCGGTGCGGCGGCCAACTGGTATGGCTTCAATGTGCAGCTGGCCGCCGGCATGTTGCGTGAGGCGGCGTCGATGACCACGCAGATTCTCGGCGAGGTGATTCCCTCGAACGTGCCGGGCAGTTTCGCCATGGGCCTGCGCCAGCCGTGTGGCGTGGTGCTGGGCATCGCACCCTGGAACGCGCCGGTGATTCTCGGTGTGCGGGCGCTGGCCATGCCCTTGGCCTGCGGCAACACAGTGGTGCTCAAGGCCTCGGAGCTCAGTCCCTTTACCCATCGGCTGATCGGTCAGGTGCTGCAGGATGCCGGCCTGGGCTATGGGGTAGTCAATGTGCTCAGCAACGCGCCGGAAGATGCCGCGGCCATAGTCGCCCGGCTGATCGCCAATCCGGCAGTGCGGCGGGTCAACTTCACCGGCTCCACCCATGTCGGGCGGATCGTCGCCGAACTGGCCGCGCGCCACCTGAAACCGGCATTACTGGAACTGGGCGGCAAGGCGCCTCTGCTGGTGCTGGAGGATGCCGACCTGGATGCTGCGGTCGATGCCGCGGTGTTCGGCGCCTACTTCAACCAGGGGCAGATCTGCATGTCCACCGAGCGGCTGATCGTCGATGCCAAGGTGGCCGATGCCTTCGTGTTGAAGCTGGCTAGCCGGGTGGCCAAGCTGCGCGCCGGTAATCCGCAGGATGGCAATGCGGTGCTGGGTTCGCTGATCGATGCGGCGGCCGGTCAGCGTATTCAGGCGCTGGTGGATGATGCCGTGGCCAAGGGCGCCTGCCTGGTGGCTGGCGGCGATCTGGATGGCAGCGTGATGCAGCCGGTGCTGCTGGATCAGGTGACCGAACAGATGCGCCTGTACCGCGAGGAGTCCTTCGGCCCAGTGGCGGTGGTGCTGCGCGGCGAGGGCGATGAGGAGTTGCTGCGCCTGGCCAATGACTCGGAATTCGGCCTGTCGGCGGCGATCTTCAGCCGTGACGTGTCGCGCGCCCTGGCCCTGGCCCAGCGGGTCGAGTCCGGCATCTGTCATATCAATGGACCGACTGTGCACGACGAGGCGCAAATGCCTTTCGGCGGGGTCAAGTCCAGCGGTTACGGCAGCTTCGGCAGTCGCGCCTCGATCGAGCATTTCACTCAGTTGCGTTGGGTCACCCTGCAGAACGGTCCGCGTCACTACCCCATTTGATTGATCCGGCCTGAGAGGTCGGCCGGCATGGCGCCGCTCGACAGCTCCAGGCGCGTAATAACAAGAACAGGTTGTGCGTCCAACACCTGTGTCCCGCTCGGGGCATCGCTGTTGGCGCTGAAAGAGAGGAAAGGCGCAGTGAATGTTGTTGAATCTGAAGCGCGGGTTGGCTATCGCCAGGTCGCCATCGGCAGTCCTGGCGTAGCGATCACGCAGGCTGACGGGGCTATCTATCTGCGCCCCCGTGAATCTCTGGCGCCGATACCCGCGCGTCTGCTGGACCGCCTCGTGCACTGGGCGACCCTCAGGCCAGAGGCGACCCTGGTGGCCGAACGCGGTGCCGATGGTAGTTGGCAGCGCATCAGTTATGCCCAGATGCTGGCGAACGTGCGCGCTATTGCCCAGGCGCTGCTGGCCTACGGCCTGTCCGCCGAGCGGCCGCTGGTGATTCTCTCGGGCAACGATCTGCAGCATCTGCAGCTGGCATTTGCCGCCATGTACGCCGGCATTCCCTATTGCCCGGTGTCGCCGGCCTACTCGTTGCTGTCGCAGGACCTGGCCAAGTTGCGGCATATCTTCGACCTGCTGCAGCCTGGGCTGGTTTTCGCCGCAGATGCCGCGCCCTTTCAGCGTGCCATCGAAACCCTGACGCCGGTCGAGATGCCGCTGCTGTTTACCCGGGGCGAATTGCCCGGCCGGCACAGTGTCGCCTTCGCCCAGTTGCTGGAACGACCCGGTGGCGCCGAAGCGGAGGCCGCCTTTGCCGCGACCGGGCCGGACAGCATCGCCAAGTTCCTCTTCACCTCCGGCTCGACCAAGTTGCCCAAGGCGGTGCCGACCACCCAGCGGATGCTCTGCGCCAATCAGCAGATGCTGTTGCAGACTTTCCCCGAGTTCGCCGTCGAGCCGCCGGTGCTGGTGGACTGGTTGCCGTGGAACCACACCTTTGGCGGCAGCCATAACGTCGGCATCGTGCTGTACAACGGCGGCAGTCTGTATATCGATGGCGGCAAGCCAACGCCCCTGGGCATGCTCGAGACGCTGCGCAACCTCAAGGAGCTTTCGCCCACGGCCTACCTCACGGTGCCCAAGGGCTGGGAGGAGCTGGTCGGCGCGCTGGAGCGCGACGCCGAGTTGCGTGAGCGGTTCTTTGCGCGGCTCAAGCTGTGCTTTTTCGCCGCGGCCGGCCTGTCCCAGAGCGTCTGGGACCGCCTCGACCGCCTGGCTGAACGGCACTGCGGCGAGCGCATCCGCATGCTGGCCGGGCTGGGGATGACCGAGGCCTCGCCGTCCTGCACCTTTACCACCGGCCCGCTGTCGATGGCCGGCTACGTTGGTCTGCCGGCGCCGGGTTGTGAGATCAAACTGGTGCCGCTCGATGGCAAGCTCGAGGCACGCTTTCGCGGCCCGCATATCATGGCCGGCTACTGGCGTTCGCCGCAGCAGACGATCGAGGCCTTCGATGAGGAGGGCTTCTACCGTTCCGGCGATGCGCTGAAGTTTGCCGATGCGCAGCAACCAGAGCTGGGCCTGATGTTCGACGGGCGGATGGCCGAGGATTTCAAGCTGTCGTCGGGGGTGTTCGTCAGTGTCGGTCCGCTGCGCAACCGCGCGGTGCTGGACGGCGCGCCCTATGTACAGGATGTGGTGGTGGCCGGGCCGGATCGGGAATGCCTGGGCCTGCTGGTATTTCCGCGGCTGGCCGAGTGCCGGGCGCTGGCGGGGCTGGCGGCGGGGGCCAACGATGCCCAGGTGCTGGCCGCGGACGCGGTGCGCGGCTGGTTCGGCGAATGGCTGCAGCGGCTGAACCGGGAGGCTACCGGCAACGCCAACCGCGTGGAGTGGATAGCTCTGCAGCTAGAGCCGCCGTCGATTGATCTGGGTGAGATCACCGACAAAGGCTCGCTCAATCAGCGTGCCGTGTTGCTGGTGCGTGGCGCCCTGGTGGAGGCGCTGTACCGTGGCTGGGAGCCACAGATCATTCGCTACGATGCCGCGCCATGAACCGGTCGCAGGGGCTGTATTCGGCCTTCGTCGACACGGCGATTGTCGCGGCGGTACGCACGCCCTGGGTCGATTGTGGCGGCGCGCTGGCGCAGGTGTCGCCCATCGACCTGGGCATCAAGGTCGGCCGCGCAGTGCTGGCGCGGGCAGGTGTCGATGCGGCGACGGTGGATTGCGTGCTGGCTGGCTCTATGGCCCAGGCCAGCTTCGACGCCTATATGCTGCCGCGCCATATCGGCCTGTACAGCGGGGTGCCGCAGGCGGTGCCGGCCCTGGCGGTGCAGCGGATCTGCGGCACCGGTTTCGAGCTGTTGCGCCAGGCCGGGGCGGAAGTCGCCAACGGCGCCGAGTGGGTTTTGTGCGTGGCGGCCGAATCTATGTCGCGCAATCCCATCGCCGCCTATACCCATCGCGGCGGTTTTCGCCTGGGTGCGCCGGTGCAGTTTAAGGACTTCCTCTGGGAGGCCTTGTTTGATCCGGCACCGGGCATCGACATGATCGCCACGGCGGAGAATCTGGCCTGCCGTTACGGCATTCAGCGCACTCAGGTGGATGCCTTCGCCCTGGCCAGTTTCGAGCGCGCTTTGGCGGCCCAACAGCAAGGCTGGTATGCCGAGGAACTGGTTGCCATTAGCAACGAGCGCTTTGCCTTGCCCGGCTATCAGGATCGCGCTATCGAGCTGCCGCGCGGGGTCGAACGGGTCGAGCAGGACAGCCATCCGCGGCCCACCAGTCTGGAAGCCTTGGCGCGTTTGCGTGCGGTGCATGCCGGTGGCGTGCAGACCGCCGGCAACAGCTGCGCGGTGGTCGATGGGGCGGCCGCAGCACTGGTTGGCAGGGAATCGATGGCTAGTCAGCCGGTGCTGGCACGGCTGCTGGCGGTCACCGCCGTGGGGGTGGCGCCCGAGCTGATGGGCATCGGCCCGGTGGATGCCATTCGCTTGCTGCTGTCTCGCAGTAGCCTGGGCTTGGATGAGATCGACCTGTTCGAGATCAACGAGGCCCAGGGCGCGCAGGTGTTGGCCGTGCAACAGGAGCTGCAGATCGATGCTGAGCACCTCAATCGCCATGGTGGCTCGATCGCTTTGGGTCACCCGCTGGCCGCCACTGGCTTGCGCTTGTGTATGAGCCTGGCCCGTCAGTTGCGCCAGGCCAATCGGCGCTACGGCGTGGCGGCGGCCTGTATTGGCGGTGGGCAGGGGATGGCGGTGCTGATTGAGAATCCGGACTTCAGGCCGGAAAGCAAGAGTGGGGGGCGAACGGCAGCTATAGCCTGAGCCCCTTCGGGGGGCGTTGTCCGGTCTGGCTGCCTTTGCGTGTTGCTTGTCGACTACAAAAACAATAATCGAGGTTCAGATGTCCAGTTCAACTGCTTCTCCGCACCATTCGCTGCGCACCATCGGGCTCTGCTTCTTGGTCGCCCTGCTTGAAGGCCTGGATCTGCAGGCCACCGGGATTGCGGCGCCCTATATGGCGAGCGAGTTTGGCCTGTCGCAGGCGTCGCTTGGCTGGTTATTCAGTGCCGGCCTGATCGGCCTGTTGCCAGGTGCAGTGCTGGGTGGCGGGTTGGCGGATCGGTTTGGTCGCAAGTCGGTGCTGATCGGCGCGGTTATTCTGTTCGGGCTGTTCTCGCTACTGACGGCGCACAGTTTCACTTATGAAGGCTTGCTGGTGGCCAGGCTGGTGACTGGTCTTGGCTTGGGCGCCGCTTTACCGATTCTGATCGCCCTCTCTTCCGAAACCGTGGATGACCATCTACGCGGCACGGCAGTCAGCCTTACCTACTGCGGGGTGCCGCTGGGCGGCGCGTTGGCTGGGTTGATCGGCATGCTTTCGGTATCTGGTGATTGGCGTCTGGTGTTTTACGTTGGCGGTATTGCCCCGCTGCTGATCGCCTTATTGCTCACTTTTTGGTTGCCGGAGTCGCGCGCCTATCAAAGGCGCTCGGATGCCGGTTCGTCGATGCAGCTGCGCACTACGGCGAGCTCGTTGTTCGGTCAGGGGCGTGGGAGGAGCACGCTGCTGCTCTGGGTCAGCTGCTTTTTGACCCTTACCACTTTATACATGCTGTTGAACTGGCTGCCCACGTTGCTGCTGGAGCGGGGCATGAGCCGCCTTAACGTTGCGACAATCCAGGTGCTGTTTAACCTCGGTGGGGCTGCTGGCACGCTACTGGCGGGGTTCCTGATGGACAAGCAGAAGCCGTTTATGGCGGTCGCATTAGCCTATCTCGGGATGCTTGTTTCGCTGGCGGCACTAGGGACTGCCGTTCAATTGCAGTGGCTATTGTTGGCGGGTTTGTTGGCTGGAGCCTGTGCGGTAGGAGGGCAGTTGATCCTCTACGCGCTAGCGCCGCGAATGTATCCGGCCGATATTCGCGCCACAGGGGTGGGTATTGCTGTTGCCGTGGGGCGCCTCGGCTCAATGACCGGGCCGCTAGTTGCGGGCCAATTGCTGGCTGCGGGTACTGGTGTCGGCGGCCTGTTGCTCGCGGCTTCCCCTGTGGTGGTGCTCGCGGCAGTGACTGCCGCCGGGCTTATCAATCGTAATGGCGCTGAAATCGGGCTCGCTGTGCTGCCAAAAGTTTAAGCAAGGTGTTTGTCCATTCTCATTTTCTGGCTCTGGAATGAGAGTGTTTTTCCGCGTGAGCGCTTCAGTTGCTGCCTTCGTGGATGCAGCAACTGAAGCGCTTAGGCGGATTTTTTATTTATTACTGCATGAAAATACAACCCTAAGGTGTTGACTCTTTTATGCTAGAGTGGCGCACTTTATGAAGTACTGGAAAGTGCTACTTTCCTTTTATTTCAATGACTTAGGTGTGATTTACTGTCGCCCTGAGAGGGTGGGGCTGGTTTGAGTTCAGCCGTACCTCGCAAATTTTTAAAAGGGTCGCTTTAGAACGGCCCTTTTTTATTGGCCGCAAACGCAAATAGTATGGCGGCTGTTGAAGACATCTTGTTTTACCACCTCCAGTGACTCTGTTTCGGTACGGTTAGCCTGAGTGCTGCTGCCATTGTTCGGCAGATCAACCGCCGCAACGGATACTGGCTCATCCCAACCCATGTGACCTCTGGTACGGGTCACCACTAGGAGAGGAGGCGCCATGCCTATCATCACTCTGCCAGACGGCAGCCAGCGTTCGTTTGATCATCCAGTTTCGGTGCTTGCAGTCGCTCAGTCGATTGGCGCAGGTCTGGCTAAGGCCACCTTGGCCGGTAAAGTTAATGGTCTGTTGGTCGATGCGTGCGACCTGATCGACAGCGATGCCACGCTGCAAATCATTACCCCTAAAGATCAAGAAGGCCTGGAGATTATTCGTCACTCCTGCGCGCACTTGATTGGGCATGCGGTGAAGCAGCTGTATCCGACCGCCAAAATGGTGATTGGCCCGGTGATCGATGATGGCTTTTATTACGACATCGCCTCCGATCGCCCCTTCACCATGGAAGACGTGGCTGCCATCGAGCAGCGCATGCAGCAGCTGATCGACCTCGAATACGACGTGATTAAAAAGGTCACGCCGCGTAATCAGGTGATCGAGCTGTTTCAGGCCCGTGGCGAGGAATACAAGCTGCGCCTGATCGAAGACATGCCCAATGAGCAAGCCATGGGCCTGTACCACCACGAAGAATACGTCGACATGTGCCGCGGCCCGCACGTGCCGAACACCCGTTTCCTGAAAGCCTTCAAGCTGACCAAGTTGTCCGGCGCCTACTGGCGCGGTGATGCCAAGAATGAGCAGTTGCAACGCGTGTATGGCACGGCCTGGGCCGACAAGAAGCAGCTGGCCGCTTATGTCTTGCGTATCGAAGAGGCCGAGAAACGCGACCATCGCAAGATTGGTAAGCGCCTAGGCCTGTTCCATACCCAGGAAGAAGCGCCGGGCATGGTGTTTTGGCACCCCAATGGCTGGACCCTGTATCAGGTGCTTGAGCAATACATGCGCCAGATTCAGCGTGAGAACGGCTATCTGGAAGTTCGTACTCCGCAGGTGGTTGATCGCATTCTCTGGGAAAAATCCGGGCACTGGGGTAACTACGCCGAGAACATGTTCACTACCCAGTCGGAAAGCCGCGAATACGCGATCAAACCGATGAACTGCCCCTGTCATGTGCAGATTTTCAATCAGGGTCTGAAGAGCTACCGGGAGCTGCCACTGCGCCTGGCGGAATTCGGTTCCTGTCACCGCAATGAGCCGTCTGGTGCCTTGCACGGCATTATGCGGGTGCGCGGCTTCACTCAGGACGATGCGCACATCTTCTGTACTGAGGGGCAGGTTAGTCAGGAAGCGGCCGATTTCATCAACTTGACCCTGCAGGTCTATGCCGACTTTGGCTTCAGTAATGTCAAAATCAAGCTGTCGACTCGCCCTGATAAGCGTGTGGGCGACGATGCCTTCTGGGATCGTGCCGAGGCGGCTCTAGCCGGTGCGTTGGATGCTGCGGGCTTGCCTTGGGAATATCTGCCGGGTGAAGGGGCTTTCTATGGGCCGAAAATTGAGTTCACCCTGCATGATTGCCTGGGGCGTGCTTGGCAGTGCGGTACGCTGCAGTACGATCCCAATATGCCGCAGCGCCTGGATGCCACCTATGTTGCCGAGGACAATAGTCGGCAGACTCCGGTCATGCTGCATCGCGCGATCCTGGGTTCCTTCGAGCGTTTCATCGGCATGTTGATCGAGCATTACGAAGGTGCATTCCCTGCTTGGCTGGCGCCGACCCAGGCGGTGATTCTGAATATCACTGATAAACAAGCTGATTTTGCCCTCGAAGTTGAGAAAATCCTCAATCAAAATGGATTTCGTGCCAAGTCTGACTTGAGAAACGAAAAAATAGGCTTTAAAATCCGCGAGCATACTTTGCTCAAGGTTCCCTATCTTTTAGTTATTGGAGATCGGGAGGTTGAGATGCAAACCATCGCCGTGCGTACGCGAGAGGGAGTAGACCTGGGCTCAATGCCCGTCGCCCAATTCGCTGAATTCCTTGCGCAGGCGGTTTCCCGGCGTGGTCGCCAAGATTCGGAGTAATAACTATTAAGCGTGAAATGAGACAGGATAAACGAGCTGCCCCGAAGGCCCCGATCAACGAGAATATCTCGGCACGCGAGGTTCGCTTAATTGGCGCTGAAGGCGAGCAGCTTGGAATTGTGTCGATTGAAGACGCGCTTCTGAAGGCCGAAGAGGCCAAGCTTGATCTGGTGGAAATCTCCGCCGATGCAGAGCCACCTGTTTGCAAGCTTATGGACTACGGCAAGTCGATCTTCGAAAAGAAGAAGCAAGTAGCTGCAGCGAAAAAGAATCAGAAGCAGATTCAGATTAAAGAAATCAAGTTTCGTCCAGGGACGGAAGAAGGGGATTACCAGGTAAAACTACGCAACCTGGTACGTTTCCTTAGTGATGGGGATAAGGCCAAGGTATCGCT
>C687J26845_10000473_pt1 | contig 26826 bp, 23 predicted proteins | sample RifCSPlowO2_12_FD_26845 | JGI IMG/M metagenome (IMG submission 26845)
CTGTGTCTGGGCATGTATGGCGATCCTCCTTCGAAGAAGGATAGCCAGAAAAGTCCAGCGTGGCAATATTATACGTAGCCATATTTACGAAAACAGGTACTTAGGCGAACTTGGCCCGCAGCGCGGGAGTCTCATCCCTTATCGCTCGCGCGCGCTCCTATTCAGTGCGTGCGCCGGTGGCCTTGATGACCTTGCCGTACCGCTCGTATTCGCTCCGCAGGTGCGCGGCAAATTCCTTCGGCGTGCTGCCCGCCGGGTCAGCGACGAGCGCGGTCAGGCGCGCGCGGTAGTCGGCCGACGTCACGACCGCGACAGCCTCGCGCTGGAGGCGGTCGATGACGGCCTTGGGTGTTTTCGCCGGGGCGCAGAGGCCGTACCAGCCGCCGGCCCTGTACTGGGGCCAGCCGGCCTCCGCAAAAGTCTGCACGTTGGGCAGGTCCGGCCAGCGCGCCGGACGCGCCAGCGCGAGCGCCGTCATCCGCCCCGATTTCACGTGGGGGGAGACCGTGGGCGCGCTGTTGATCTGGATGTCGATGCGCCCGGCGATCATGTCGCCCTGGAAGTCGCCGCCGCCCTTGTACGGCACGTGCAGGAGATTGATGTTCGCCAGCGCCTTGAAAATCTCCGCAGACAGGTGCGACACCGAGCCGACGCCGCCGGACCCGTAGGTGAACTTGCCGGGTGATGCTTTCGCGGCATCGACCAGGCCCTTGATGCTGGTGATGCCGTTGATGTTGTTCGAAGCGGCGAGGACCGGCGTGGTGGCGAGCAGCGTGACCGGTTCGAAATCCTTGAACGGGTCGTACGCCACGCGCTTGAAAAGCTGCGGGCTGGTGGCGTGCGTTGCCGTCGAGCAGAACAGGATCGTGTAGCCATCGGGCGGCGCCTTGGCCACGAGCTCGGTACCGATCATCGCCCCGGCGCCGCCGCGGTTATCGAGTATGACCACGACGCCCAGGCGCTCGCCCAGCATCTGGACGAACGGCCGCGCGAGATTGTCGTTCGCGCCGCCGGGCGGGTAGGGCACGACCAGCCGGATCGGCTTGTACGGATAGTCCTGAGCGGCTTGCGCCGCCAGGTTGCTGCACGCCAGGGCCGCCGCAATCAGCAGAACGTTCCTCATATGCCCTCCGGCAGGTTTGGTGAAAAAAGGAACTTCAATTCGGCCGCGATCCCGATTCGCCGAGCCGCGGCGCCGGGAGTAGATGCGGACGAGGTCCCGGACTGTGCGTAATGGGCCTTGCGTTCATGCTTGCTTCCGCCTCCCTGGAAGATGACCGCGATCCGGGCGGGCCCTCTTTGAGAGCCACTGTCACTCAAACCGCAACCCGCTCTCCTTGATGATCTGCCGCCACTGTTCGATCTCTGCCTTGATCTTTGCCGCGAACACTTCCGGCGTCGTTCCACCCGTTTCCACGCCGGATTGAAGAAGCTTGCTGTGGACGTCTTCGCTCTTCAGAACCTGCACGATCTTATGGCTCAAGCGATTCACGATGGGCGGGGGCGTTTTGCCCGGCGCCTGGAAGCCGATGAACGAGGTATATTCGTAGCCTGGCAGGCCTGAAGCCGACACGCTCGGCAAGCCGGGAACTAAGGGCGACGGCTCGGGCGTGGTTACAGCGAGCGCTCGGATCCTGCCTGCCCTCATGTGCGGCATCGCTGTGCCTGCGCCTACGAACATGACCTGCACTTCGCCAGCGACGAGCGCCATCGCGGCCGGCCCCGTCCCGCGGTAGTTGATCCGTACGATATTGACCTTCGCCTGGTGCTTGAACAATTCTGCGGCAAGCAGCGGCCCCGTGATGGTCGCTCCCGTTCCGTAGTTGATCTCCCCGGGTCTCGCCTTCGCGAGCGCGATGAATTCTTTGACGGACTTCACGGGCATCGACGGATGCACCGCAAGTATCGTCGGCTGCGAGCAGCCCGTGGAAATCGGCGCCAGATCGCGCTCGGCATCGTACGGCATCTTTCTGAACAACGGCGTGAGCCACGCCGCGTTACCGAAGAACAGGATGGTGTATCCGTCGGGCGCTGCCGATCTCGCCACGTACTCGGGCGAGATACCGCCGCGGTTCTCGACGATCGTCTGCCCCAGGCTCGCGCTCAGACCGTGTGCCACCATGCGTGATACGAGATCGTTGGTGCTGCCTGGCTCGGAGGTGACGATGCGGATGACTTTCGTGGGATAGTCGTCGCTGCTGAAGACCGGGCCGGCGATCGACGCGATGACGGCCCCCAATGCAAATGCAATGCGCCAAGAAGAAGTCATTTTTGTTCCTCCTCCAAGACCGGCTTCGCATATGGTACATCAATCGCTGTGGTGAACATTGACTTTCGCGGGTCAGACCTAACCAAACGATTGGTGTCGCATCAAGACACACCTCGAAAAGGCTCGGTTTTCGGCCTTAGACGCGTGTTTTCGGCCGTAAAAATAAGCGATCTAAGAATGCCTTCGAACCACGATGAGTGAAGTTCCGCTTCGGGTCGAAACGGTGATCTCGCGTTTTCGCTAAGCAGACGCTCAGAATGCAGGAAAAAGATTCTCGTCAGCGAAACGCGACTGTCCGGAGTGGCCGAAATGCCGCCGCACAGGTGAACTGCCGCGGCCGTCCACTCCTCGGCCAAAGGCGACGCAGGTGTTTCGATACGTTCCGTCCGCAGTGGACGCTACACCGGACACTGCCTCGGCTGAGCAACGTGACCGGCTGCTCTGATTACTTCCGTCGGCAGGACCCGACCCGAAGCGGACGTTCGGAGACGCTATTGGTTAGCGCCCCTCGTCGAGCAGCGCCGCGTAGACCGCGGCCGGCGCCTGGTCGACGAAGCGCGCGCTGCGCAGCTCGGCGAGCACCGCTTGTTGTTCATGGATGGCCAGTGCACGGGGGTGGCCGCGTTCGGCGCGCGCCTCGATCACCAAGCCGCGCGAGCGCTTTCGATGCCGGTACAGCGTTGCCCGCACCACGCCCAGTGCTCGGCACGCCGCCAGCGTACCGCTGGTGCTCGACAGTTGCTCGATCGCTTGCATCAGGCGCTCCCGTCGTCGTCGTCGTCCGGGCTCCTGAGCGGGATCTCCAGCAGCCGCGAAGCTTTTTTTGGATATCCAAGAGCAGCTCAACTTGTTCGAGCCTGCGCTCGAGCCGCCGCTTGTCGCGCTCGAGCTCCACCACCCGCTTGGCAAGCGGATTGACCGCCTTCTCCTTGCGCCCGCGGCGCTTGGGCGACAGGCCGGCCAGCTCGCCCCGCTCGCGCGCTCGCCGCCAGGTGACAAGGTGCGAGGAGTACAGCCCCTCGCGCCGCAGCAACGCCCCAATCTCGCCCGCATCGCGCGCCGCATCCGCCTCGCGCACAATGCGCCGCTTGTACTCGGCCGGAAATCGCCGGCGCCTTGCCTTCTCCGGCACCTCCGGATCGAAAGCGCGCTTGCGCTCAGAGTCGCCGCGCGCGGGCAAATCTCCGGTCGCCCTACGGGCTCCCTGCGATTCCCCCGCGCTCACTGCCTGTTGCTCTTCCATTGCTTCGATTTGTTCCATGGTTGTCTCCACCGCCCTCTACACTAATTTCAAGGAAGGTCGGTGTCTCACTTATATTGGCAGAGAGGGCTGACGGACTTTACGTAGGTCATCCAAAGTCTTTTCTCATCCTACTAAATTCATCGCGCTCATGTTTCTCTTTCAATTGTCGAAAGTCGATCCATTACCCTACGTCGGACCAGCTGTAGAGTTTGGCATCCTCAAGTACGCCTGATAATTTGTCGATGACTTCAACATATAGCTTCGCCCTTCAATCACAAAGCCGTCCAAATTGTGCTCTATCGTATAGGCTGAGAGATCGGCTACGTTGTTTATGAATCCCCTCCCTTTGAAATTCAGGGAGGTATTACACAAGACACCGTAACCGGTACGTGCCTTGAATGCCATAAGCAGCTCATGCAAATGGCTGTTAGTCACAGAGGACACCGTTTGAATGCGCGCCGTCCCATTGACATGTGTCACCGCAGCTAGCGCATCCGTAGAAACGCGCTGCGTGTAAAGCATAAATGGGCTCGGGTGATTGCAGCCAAACCATCTTGCAGCATCTTCTTCGAGGCAGACGGGCGCAATCGGACGATACTGTTCGCGCTGCTTAATCTCATTCAGCCGCACCCTAGTGCTATCCTGGAATGGCGAAGCAAGAATCGAACGATTTCCCAGCGCGCGTGGTCCGATTTCGTATCTTCCATTTACCCATCCGATGATCAGGTTGCTAGCAAGCATGTCGGCAATCGTTGCGTAGTTCGTTTCGTACTCATCAAATAAAGATACGTCGAATGCGTCATTGGCTATAAACTCAAGACCAGTGTAGACATTCCAATCTATCTTAGGGTTCCCTGTAAAGTGGAACTGCGCGTCAATCGCCGTGCCGATCGCCGAGCCTGAATCATTGGCGACAGGTGACACGAATACCTCGGAAAAGAGACTGGTCTCCTTCCACTTCGTGTTCCAATCACAATTTAGCCCGCAGCCCCCAGTGATCAGCAACGGCATGCCTCTCTTCATGTTCGACTCGGCAAAATGATAAAAGCGATCGAATATTCTGTCGCTGACAATACCTGCGAAATTACGAAACTCCGGATCATCCAGCCCTACGTTGTAGTGTTGGCAATGCCTTAACACCTCACACTCCTTCGGCTTTAGGTGCGGGCAATCCTGCATGAGAAACGCGATTATTTTCTCCTCTTCATCCGAAGGCTTACTTCTCTTCGAAAATGAAGCCAAAGCCATGAGTTTTCCCGCGTCAGAAAATCGGGAGAATTCTGCAACACTTTTATCAAAGGTTGGGTCAGCCAAGCCGTAGAGCAGGGCATAACGATGTCCAGGTTCAGGCATGACATCGGCGAGCTTTGTCAAATTCAACTCGGAATCGATTTTGTAGAATGAGCCGATTACTCCTTCCCAAAGTAATGCATAGCACGGGGTGCCCTTGGGCAGATTCGACGTGCCAAAGGCACAGAGAAGATGGGAACGTTCGTGGGAAGATGAGAAGTATTCAACTGTCTTCCCCAATAGGCGTTTTTGACCAACTATAATGTCGCTGTTACTTATGCCATGGTATCCAGCAAGAAAGTGCTGCTCCGACAGATGCGTGTCGCTAGGCCACCAGCCACCTCTGCAAAGCACGTCGGGAACTTCTTTGAGTTCACCGAGAACGTTGAACACGTCCGCAACGGACAGTGGTGAGTGTCGATAACGGGAGTGTTTCTCAGCCTCAATTGAGGCTACTAAATGTCCGTCCTCAAGATAAGCGAATGCGCCATCGTGGCCCGGATTGAAAGATAGAATTTTCATTGTGCTAGCTGACTCGAGTTAAAACTACCCAGCCTAATTTGACCGGCGTAGATCATAAGACCCGGGCGGGGGAAATAGCGGAATTCGCCTCCAGAGCGATTGATCTTACTATTGTGGTTGCTGGGAGCCGTCGGTTGTTGATTCGCCCGGCAAGTTTGGTAGAACGGGATAGCCAACTGTTGACATGGAGTGTCATTGGAAGGTGCGGGATTGGTGTCGGATCCCAGATCGCACGCCTATGGACAAGATTATCATCAACTAACCAGCGGATCTCGCACGGGCTCCATTCAATTGCGAGGCGGTGGCTTGCTTTGGATGCGTCGAACCCGAGTTCAATATAGCTTGGAGCACCTCTATAGCCATAGTCAAAGTTTGCTCCTTCGCCACCTGGGTTGTAGAAGACATTCACCAAGAGGCGGTCTGGTCGATTCCCCGCGATCTCGATATCTATTTCCTGTCGTGGTGAGTTACGGTGGAGAAAGAATCCGGTGACCACCCCGGGCACATTTGATGCTTGGATGGTCGCTTCGAATTTTCCGAACAAGTATTGGCCCCGACTGCATAACGAAGCGGCGGTATAGTCTCGAACGCCTAGGGGCTCCCTTTTAACGGAAAGCGCAGCCCCGATTCCAGAACTGAACTCGATGTTCGCGGGGCGAAACAACGCCAAATTGTCCGTGAAAGTGTCGCTTCTTAGAAACCAGCGTCTCGTGTCGAGACATTCCAAACAGTCGGTGATTCTAACGAACGTTCCAGTGTCCGCCTGCCCATTCTCTGTCGGGACAGAGCTAATTCCTTGCCACCACTTACGGGGCTCAACAACCCATGGCGACTTATCACGCCTAGGGCTTTTGCATTTTGGGACTTGGTCCGCTTCAATGGTTCCGTCGAGAATTGGTCTTTGACCAAGGTCCTTCAGCGCAGGGTAGGAGCAGGTGGGCGGCGCACATCTGAGATGTTCGCAAACAACTTGCCATCTATTCGGTGCCTCTGAATGAAGCACAGCGATGTCGGCACCATTGAGGTCGTCCTCAACACTAAGGAAAGTGCCATCTGCAGTGATGCCCTTGGCTGCGGTAAGAATAAACTTTGCCTTCGGGTAGCGATTCCGGAGTTCCCTGACACGTGCGTCCAAAGATCCTATGTTTACATATGCGTCAAAAACCCGATCGCCTCTTCCCTCAAGAAGCCGTTCTAGTTCAGGAGCTGGTAATGCCTGGAGATCGCTGCAGCATCTGTAACCTAGCATGGACAAAGCCATTGCAAGCGATGAATGTCCGGAGCCTTCAGGCCCAAAAGCAAACACTGGTTGCTCAGTTGGGCGGATGTTAAATAGGGATGCTCCTTCACTAGTGATCGCGCCAATTGTAGTGAGAGTGGGAAGTATTGAATATGAGTTGGTAGATCTAGCGTCGCGTCGTTGGCTAATAAGGGGCCGTTTAGTCGCGCGTACATCCAGCACTTCGAACTGGTGATTTATCCAGAGGTCAATGGGGCCACGACAAGGAAGCAGGCGAAGGAGTTTCTCAGCACCCTCGCGGGAAAGAACATATCCGGACAGATGCCAGAGCCCGCGCACTGGGCGGAATACGTTACTTGAAAGAAATGTTTTTGGCGCACCGTGCTTCACTTCGAGATACGACACATAAAGAACGTCGAATCTGCCGTTCTTATCATATTCGGCCACGACTTCGTCCCACGCCTGGCCCATATATTTTGCAAACCCGGAATGAAACCATACGTCGTCTTCAAGGATAAGTGCGTACTCATGATTACTCGCCGCAACCTGCCTCCAAACATTGATGTGTGATCGAGCGACTGCGATCTCAGCTCGACTCATTCGAATCGGAGTATTTAGTTCGAGACGCGTGGGAAGAACTAACGGTTGGGGTTCTACAAAAAGCTGATCTCCAAGCGTATAAAATGGATCAATGTCGGCATCCTTGGGTGGCTCCTGCGAGAATTCATTAGCATCGACGGCGACATGCCGCTCAGTCAGGCTCAAGAGTTCAACTCCCAACGAGTCCAATATGTGCCTGAGCTCTTGCTCCATCTTGGACCAGCGGCCCGGTTCACGATCGAGGTTGATGACATAGACCTTCTCAATCCCAGGGCCTTTCTCCGCACCTTGGACACCGAATGTTTGACACTTCCGCCTCGGCAGGAGCCTCCGAAGAGTCAGCCAGAATCGGAAAACGTGATTGACAGCTGCTAGTGGAGGGCGCGCTAAGTTCATCGCTCCTCCGCGCGCCGTGAGGCCCGATACGCTTCCTGATTCGAAAGCCTCCAGTTTCTCTTATCACTCCGGTAACTGAGTGGCCACTTACTGGTGGAAGTCTTCTCCCAATCGTGCACAACGAGCAGCGCTTCCTCCGGGCAGCTTTCACCAGCGACCACTTCGAATATGGATCTGGTGAGGTTGCCGGGGCCAGTGGTTGCCTGGACTTCGGGCAACTCGCCTTTTGATTCTTGCTCAAGCGCCGACGTAGCGTTCAGCAGTGCACGCTCTACAATAGGATGATTGCGAACCGCGATCAAAGGGGTGGTGTTGAAGTAGAAAATCCAGCTCAATTCGTTTGCCTCCGGATTGACAAAAACTGAGGGCGGAACCATCTGAGCTGTCGCAATGTCGTAGCAGAACGGTTGAAGCTTCAACCGCCCATCTGTGAAGAGGTGATCGATTGTCGTTCCATGATAGACGTCGTCAGCGTCAATATAGAAGCCCCCCTCTACGAAGATGTAGGAGTAACGGAAGTAGTCTGACTTCATTGAAGGGTGATAGCACTTGTCAAATGCGCTCACATATCGCGAGCCCAAGTGGATCCGGATAAATTCCCTCGCAGAGCTCTCGTCGAAAACCTGAAGCTCGAATCCGGATTGCTCGAGTTTCTTCCAGGACTCCATGCACTCCCTAACGTCCCGGGGCAATCGTCCAAGATCATCCCAGAACTGCACTATGCGTCTTGGAGGTGTGCCTAGGTGCGTTGCGGGCACCCGGACTGGTTCATTGGAGCGTTGTACCAACTCCCGGACGAAATTGGAGCGAGCACGGTCCTCCTTTCCTAGGGGATCTGCTTCACTGGATTCGTGCACATTCATGTGGTCGTTCATTGTATGGGTGGCCTCCACAGGCGAACTTAGGAAAGAATGGTGCACGCGGATAGTCGACAATCCCTTACGTTCAGAGCCACAGGAGGGGAATTGTTACAGGTTCTGGCCGGTTGCCGAAGCTTAGCAAAATGTAGCCAGCGGCCGCAGTCCATCCGAAACCTGACGTTCCAGGTAAGAACATGAATTTCGCAAGACGAGCGACCGCTTCCGCTATTTTGGAGTTTGCCGCGAACGTCCGCTTCCCATTTTTTGTCGGCGTCCGGAATGGTCTGATGCGGCAATAGCCTGAAGTGCCAAGCAGTCGTTCGAGCCGACTTTTTCTCCTACGACTGCTGACCGGTCCATTGCGGCCGTTGGTGGCTCAGAACCACAATGACAGCTGTGGCCGAGAACCGGTCATTTACGAAGTGCTTGTTATATGACCGCAATAGGTCGATACCGGCCGGTCATGTTTCCCGAAAGCGGTCAGTACCGCTTCCCAAAAGCAGTCTCTCAAATACGGTCACGCACCTGCGGGTCGATTTCTGCTGGTCGCAGTCGCCAAACTCAGACACTGCCCGTCAGTTCAAGTCGCGACTACGACATTTCAACACCTCTTCCCGTCACCACGTCACGCCTCACCACGTCACGCCGTATCAGTCATTCTTTTCAATACCCCTTCTTCTCAATACCTTCTTTTCAACACCCCCCTTGAGGGGTGCGCTTGACGGGTACTTGAGGGGGACGCTCCATCAGTCACTGGATTTCCATCCTTCCTCATTCACCGTTCACCAACCATTGGCAGGCGGGCCTGACCGCGCTTCGCAAGCTGCCGCGCCGGAATGATTCCAAGGAGCGCGACCATGCCAAGGCTCGCGAACGCGAGTCCCCAGGCCATGACCTCGCCGCGTCCTCCGGCAAGGTCCAGGACCACGCCGAATACCGTGGGTGAGATGAACCCTGTCCCGGAACCCACCAGGGAGTGCACGGTCATGGTGGCCCCGCGATGGGCAGGCTCGGCAGCGCTCACCACGCCGGCGGTCATGACTCCGGCATCGATACTGACGAAGCACATGTGCACCGCCGCGAACACCAGCAGTGCTATCCACGGCGAGCCCGCGAGGAAGCCGATGATGCAGCTCGCGGTCGCCGACAGCGCCGGGCCGACGGTCATCATGCGCGCCCGGCCGAAGCGCAACGCCAACTCGTTGCCGCTCACGCTGGCCAGCGGCCCGAGCAAGTAGATGAACGCGGCCATCAGCGCCACGGAACCGGGTACGCTGTCGGCGCCGCCCCACAGACCGGCGGCAAATGTGAAGAACGCCACCAACCACGCGCGCGTCGCGTGCAGCTCCCAGGAGTGCGCGGCCGAGCCGAACAGGTACGGGCGCACGGCTGGATTGCGGAACACGGGTCGGAAGTCGAGCAGCGCACGGCGTGCCGCCGCTCGCGGTATCGACCGTTCCAGCGCGAGCACCATGATCGCGGCTGCCAGCAGCGGCCCGGCGCTGGTCACCAGGAAGGCGGTGCGCCAGCCAAAGGCATCGGCAATCGCGCCGCAAAGGACCAGCGAGGCGCTGGCTCCGACGCCAAAGGTCGCGCCGTAAATGGCCGCGCCGCGGCTCTGCCATGGACCCTGCAGGCGGTCGGTCAGCGCCTTCATGCCGGGAATGTAGGTTCCCCCCAGTCCGACGCCGATCAGCGCCTGGCACAGCAACGCTGACCAGAATCCGCTCGCCAGGAACGAAAAACCCAGTGCGCCGCCCGCTGCAACGATCGCGGCCACCGCGTACACCCGGCGCGCGTCGACCCGGTCGGCGAGCGGCCCGAGAAAAGGCACTCCTGCCACGTAGCCGCCAAGCACGATCCCGCCGATCAAGCCGGCCTGGGAATTGTTCAGCCCGAACTCGGGCACCAGTACCGGCAGCAGCGTCACGAAGCCGGAAAACGCCGACATGCTCAGCACTTCGGCGAAGCAGATCGTTGCTATGAGGCGTCCGGCGGGCGTGCTCTCGTGCAAATCAGTTCTCGCTTTGGTGTACCCACCTGAAACGCCCAAACAGGGTCGCACCCGCTCTTGTTGAGACGCGCAAAGTTACCCTGACATCGAGCTGTCAGCGGTCTCTCTCCCGCTCTCCCGCCGTCACGCCCCACGAATAATTATTGCGCATTACATATCCGCGTGACACTCATCCACACCACCCCGCCTCCTGTGGAGGCACCCCTCCTCATCAGAGGAGGGGAGAATTTCTTCCCCTCCTTCGATAAGGAGGGGTGGACGCGAAGCGGACGGGGTGCTTTTCCCCTCCTTCGATAAGGAGGGGTGGACGCGAAGCGGACGGGGTGGTTGCGCCATGCGACATGCTCTTCTTGAACGTCACGCAGTGAGGCGATAGTCAATAATTACCTGACCCTCTCAGTTACTTTTCCGCGGCTTGATCTTCAGCAGCTTCGCCGCGTTGGCGCCGATAATTGCATCCTTCTGCGCGCGCGCCAGCGATTTCGTGCCGTTCACGAAATCAACCGGCTTGTAGTAACCCATGTCATACGGGTAGTCCGTCCCGATCACCACGTGGTCCGCGCCCCACAGGTTCACCAGGTGCTCGAGCTGCGTCTCGCCGAAGACCATCGTGTCGTAGTAAATCTTCTTCATGTAGTACGAAGGCGGCCGCTTGATGTGATCGTGGCACTCCGGCCGCACTCTGTAGGCGTGGTCCATGCGCGCCGGATAGTGTCCGAGATAGCCCCCGCCGTGCGCCGCAACGAATTTCAACTTCGGGTAGCGCTCCAGCACGCCGCCGAAGACGATGTGAGACAGCGCGAACGTGGTGTCCAGCGGATTGCCGATCACGTTGGTGAGGAAGTGCGGGCCCAGGCGGCTGGTGTCGGTGAAACCGCTGGGGTGCAGGAAGATGACCGCGCCCAGCTCCTGCGCCTTCGCAAAGAGCGGGTTGAAGCGCTCGTCCGAAAGCTCGACCTTGTGCACGTTCGTGCCGATTTCCATGCCGCGGAAGCCAAGCTCCTTCATGCAGTATTCAAGCTCGGCCACGGCGAGCTTCGGCTCCTGCATCGGCACCGTGCCCAGGGCGACGAAGCGGTCGGGATGCGACGCCACGATTTCCGCGAGACGCTCGTTGATCACGCGCGAAGTCCGGCGCCCGAGGTCCGGCTCGAGCCGGTAATAGTACTGACCGGGCGAGGTCGAAATCGCCTGGACGTCGATGCCCATCTTGTCCATGTCGGCCAGCCGCTGCTCGATGGAGGTGAGCTTCTTGTCGAGCTCCGTGCGGAGCTGTTGCTGGCGGTCTGCGGTGCGCTGGCTTCCGTGCTGGACGATGGGATCGGGTTTCGGCGCGGCGCTTTGCTGCGCGATCGCGTCGGCGGCGGGCGTATGGACGTGGCAGTGCAAGTCCACCGCCAGGCTCTTGTTGCCCCGCTTGACGACTTTGCGGCTCGCAGGCCGGGTCGCCGCGACGCTGCGCGGCGCACATGTAAATAGCATGATTTTCCCCTGGTTGGTCGGAGCCGCGATGTTAGCATTAAACCAGTGACGACTAATGAGACAATAGCGTCGTTGCGAACGACCACGCGGGCGGGTAAATTCAGATCGGAGATTAACCAAGCATGCGCATTGAGGTGATTTGCACGGGCGACGAAGTGCTCACGGGGAAGATCGTCAATACCAACTTCAGCTACATCAGCCAGAAGCTGGAGGACTTCGGGCTCTCGGTGCGATGGGAAACGACGGTGGGTGACGATCGCGAGAGCCTGCTGCTCGCGTTCCAGCTTGCCGGGCAGCGCGCCGACGCGGTCGTGGTCAACGGCGGGCTCGGCCCCACGGTCGATGATCTGTCCCAGGAAGTCGCGGCCCGGGCCGCCGGCGTCGAGCTCGCGCTGAGCGACGAATGGCTGTCGCGGATGGAAGAGTACTTCCGCCGGCGCAGCCGCGTGATGCCGCCCAACAACCGCAAGCAGGCCATGCTGCCCGCCACCGCAGAAGTGATCGACAATCCGATCGGCACCGCGTGCGGCTTTGCGGTCGACATCGGCAAGGCGCGCTTCTTCTTCACACCCGGCGTGCCGCGCGAGCTGCGCCGCATGCTCGAAGAGCAGATCATTCCCCGGCTGCTCGCCAGGAGCGGCATGCAGACGGCCATCCACCTGAAGCGGTTTCACTCGTACGGGATCGGCGAGTCGCACGCCGACACCCTGCTCTCGGGCGTCGAAGACCTCGTGCCCGACGGCAGCGTGAAGCTCGGGTTTCGGGCGCATTACCCGCAGCTCGAGACGAAGCTCACGGTGCGCGGCAAAGACATGGACGACATACGGAGCAAGCTCGCGCCGGTCGAGCAGGAAGTGCGCCGGCGCCTGGGCAACTTCATCCTGGCGGAAGACGATCAGACGCTCGAGCGGGTCGTCCTCGCGGAGCTGGCGCGCCGTCAAGCGTCGTTGTCCCTCGTGGAAACCTTCACCAGCGGGCAGATCGCTGCGCGGCTCGCGCCTCTTCCGGGCGCCGAGACGGTCATACGCCGCGGCATCGTGGCCCTTGAACTTGCCGGCGTGTGCGACGCGGTCGGGCTTGACAGCACGTCGGCGACTGGCGGCATCACGCGCGAGGCAGCCGAGGCGGTGGCGCGTGCCGTTCGACAGCAAACCGGCTCGACGCATGCGCTGGCGGTCCTGATCGATCTCGACGAAGGTCCGGACCGGATCGATTTCGGCGGTACCGTCTGCCTTGCGATCGCGACCGAGCATGACGTCGCCTCGCGGCGCAGTCGCATTGTCGGTGGCCGGGAGTGGCTGCGTCTGGGCGCGGTCGAGATGGGTCTCGATTGCCTGCGCCGCTATCTCCAGGGCTTGCCCGTGCGCGAGCGTATCGACTTCGAGAAAGTAGAGCCGCCCGTCGAAGAGGCGGGCGCCAAGCGCTGAGGGGAGACGCGTCGTGGACGATATGTTCGTGTTGAACGCAGACCAGGAGGCCATCCTGGAGACGGTCCGTCGCTACGTCGAGCAGGAGGTCAGGCCACGCTCGGCGCTGCTGGACGCCAGGCAAAACCCGGAGGAGTGCTTCTCGTGGGAGCTGGTGGAGAAGGCCCACCAGCTCGGCATCCGCACCATGACCCTCGCGGAGAAGTGGGGCGGGCTCGGACTCGACTCGCTGACCACGGCAATGGTCGTCGAGGAGCTCGCCGTCGGCGACATGGGCGTCGCGGTCGTCATGGCCCAGACCTTCAAGATCGCACAACTCATGCAGCAGACCCTTAACGAGGAGCAGCAAGCCCGGGTACTGCCCGCCTTCGCCAGAGATCCCCGGGGCGTGCTGGCCATCGGTATGTCCGAACCGGGCAACGGTTCGGACAAGCACACGAACCAGCCGGTGCCGTTTCGTACCAGCGCCGAGCGGACCCGCGGGGGCTGGATCGTGAACGGCATGAAACACTTCATCTCCAACGGCAACCGAGCCAGCCATTACCTGGTGATGGTGCAGACGGACAAACAAAAGACCATGGCCAACGGGGCGACGTGCTTCCTGCTCGAGCGCGGCCACCCCGGGTTCACGATCGGGCGGGTCCACGACAAGATGGGCGAGCGGCTGGCGAACAATGCCGAGCTCATCTTCCAGGATTGCATCATTCCGGACGAGAACGTGGTCGGCGCGGTCAACAAGGGCTCGGAAGTATTCGGCCGGTTCTCGCCGCAGTCCAACGCCTATGCCGGCGCCACTGTGCTCGGGGTAGCCGTGGCGCTGCACCGCAAGGCCGTCGAGTGGGCGAGGCTGCGGGTGCAGGGAGGAAAGCGGCTGGTGGAGCACGACGGCATCCGGGCGCAGTTCGCGGAAATGCGCATGCTGATCGATGCCTCGCGCTCGTACATCCACCGGGCCTGCTGGTTCGCCGACCGTCCACAGCGCGGCTGGGACAAGACGCTGGGCGCGCTGCCCAAGGCCATGGCCGCGCAGTCCGCGTGGACGATCGCCACCTGGTGCCTCGAGATCCACGGCGGCCACGGTTACATGAAGGAGACGGGGGTGGAGAAACTGGTGCGGGACGCGGCCGCGTTCCTGCACTCGGACGGCGTCAACCGGACGCTTTTCCTGAAGGCGGCGAACGCCATGTTCCGCGACTGACAGGCTCTACGGATTCAAATAAAAGCAGGATTGGTTCTTCCCGCATGCGGCGCCGGAAGTTGCTCTTGTCGAGCGGATGATCGTTCATATGAGAGGAGAGAAGCGATGAATTCCAATACCTTAAGGTTTCTCAAGGTGGCGATCGCCGTTTTGAGCCTGTGGCCGGCCACAGCACAGACTCAGCCCTGGCCGGGCAAACCGATACGACTCATCGTTCCGTTCCCCGCAGGCGGCGGGGTGGACTACATCGGGCGCATCGTCGGCAAGGGTCTTGCCGATCGCCTCGGCCAGCAGGTGGTGATAGACAACCGCCCCGGCGCCAGCGGCATCATCGCCGTGGAAGTCCTGAAAGCATCAGCCCCGGACGGTTACACCATCGCAGCCGTCTCCGCTGGACCGCTGGTGATCAACCCCCATATTTTTGCGAAGCTGCCTTACGACAGCCTGCGGGACCTTACGCACATCGCTAATATGTCGACCTTTCCGTACCTGCTGGTCACGCACCCGTCGCTGCCGGTCAAGAACGTGAAGGAGTTGATCGCGCTCGCCAGGGCGAGACCCGGCGAGATCGCCTACTCCTCGCCCGGCACAGGCAACGGGCAGCACCTTGCCACGGCACTGTTCGCTTCGCTGGCGAAGGTGCAGCTACTTCACATTCCATACAAGGGAACCGCGCCGTCCGTCGTGGCCGTGGTGTCCGGCGAATCCCAACTCACCCATAGCAGCATCCCGTCGATACTGCCTCATGTGCGCGCTCGCAGGGTCAGGGCGCTGGGCGTCGCCACCGCCCAACGCATCCCGTCGCTCCCCGAGTTTCCGACGGTCGCCGAAGCCGGCCTGCCCGGCTTTGAAGCCTCTGGGTGGGCCGGCATGGTGGGGCCGGCGAACATGCCCGGGGACATCGTGCAGCGGCTCAACAAGGCAATTGTCGACACGCTGAAGCAAAAGGATGTCATCCATCGGATGCTGTCGGACGGCGCCCTGCCTACCCCCTCCAGCCCGGAGGAATTCGCCGCCTACATGAAGGCAGAGCTCAAGAAGTGGGGCGAGGTCGTGAAAATGGCGAACGTCAAGGCCGAATAGGCGGGTCATCAGCCTTCCGTAACCTGAGACAAGCCCGAGGAGATTACCGACATGGCAACACGCTCTTTTTTGACTGCGCTGTTCGCTGCGGCAGGCTGCCTTTTTCCCGGGCCCCCGGGCGCGCTCGCCCAGAAAGAGGCTCCGGCGGCGGATTATCCCAACCGTCCGATCCGGATCGTGGTGCCGTTCACCCCGGGCGGCCAGCCCGATATCTACACGCGACTGATCATCCCGGGACTGGTCGAGTCGTTCAAACAGCAGGTCATCGTCGACAATCGCCCAGGCGCCGGGGGCATGATCGGCTCGCGAATCGTCGCCGAGGCGGCGCCGGACGGCTATACGCTGCTCTCGGTATCCAGCGCGCATTCCATCGGGCCTTTCGTACAGAAACTCCCGTACGATACGCAGAAGGATTTCGCCGGCATCACCCGAACCTACAGCGCCGCCTTCCTGCTCGTGGCGCCGATGACCCTCAGCGCACGCACCGTGAAGGACCTCATCGCGCTCGCGAAGGCCAAGCCCGGCCAACTAAATTTCGCGTCGGCGGGAACGGGCAGCGGCACCCATTTCGCCGGCGAGATGTTGAAGTACAGCGCCGGGATCGACGTGGTGCACGTCCCCTATCGCGGCATACCCGAGTCGTTGACCGACATCACCGCGGGCCGCGTCCAGTTTTTCATGGCGCCGATAGGCAGTTCCGCGCAACTCGTGCGCGACGGCAGGATTCGCGGGCTTGGCGTCTCCACGGCGAAGCGTGTTCCCGCGCTTGCGGACATCCCGACGATCGCCGAGTCGGGCGTGCCGGGATTCGACTGGGATGCCTGGGGCTCGATGTTCATGCCGGCCAAGACCCCGCGCGCGATTATCAACCTGTGGAACCAGGGGGTTCGTCGCGCGGTGAGCGCGCCGGACGTCCAGGTGCGCCTGCGCGCGATCGGCATGGAGGCGGCCCCAAGCAGCCCGAAGGAGCTCGATGCCCTCGTGAAAGAGCAGATGGCCCTCATCGGGAAACTCGCCAAGGCGGCAGGTCTCAAGCCGCAGTGATTCAGGACGGCCGGAACGGGTCGATTGCGACCCTTGGTCGATGGTCGCTGATCGGCCACTTCCGGTCACTGGCGATCGAGCTATATAGCGGACGTTCGCGGGCCGCCACGGCTCATTTAATCACCTCATCCGCTTGCAGCAGCAGCGACTGCGGAATGGCGAGGCCGGCTCTAGCGCCGGCTCCGTTTCGCGGTTCCGTCGTAGGCCTGAACCCGGTCCAGGTTGTCGTGGATTTGGTGCTCCATCGCCTGGAGGCGCAGCATGGCGAAGGTCTTTGCTGTGTCGAGGAACCGGAAGCTGTAGCGCCCGTGGAAGGCCTTGCGGGCCGCTTTCATCTTACGGTAGAGCTCGATAGCGTCGCGCTGGCGAAGGATCGCAGCCTTGCTGGCTTTGCGATAGCCCGGACGTCCCGGCTTGATCTTCTCCAGGACGACGCCCTTCGCATCGATGATCACGCTGAATATCGGAGAATGGTCGTTCACGGCTGTTGGTTCCTGTCAAATGGGGCGCCTAATAGATCTCGGGGACGAAGTTCTGGGTTTCCAGGGGTGGGCGGGCATAGCCGTCGCGCAATTCGGGTTTCCGTTTGGGAAGCTTCAGCTTCTCGCGCATCACGTCCTTGTACGGCAGCAGGTTCAGGAAGTGAGCAATGCAGTTCAGGTGGGCCCGCTTCTTGTTGTCCGAATTGACCACGTACCACCTTGCCTGGTCGATGTCGGTGTGGACAAGCATGTCGTCCTTGGCACGAGAGTACGCCTGCCAACGGTTGCGTGCTTCCAAGTCCATCGGCGAGAGCTTCCAGCGCTTGGTCGGATCCTCGACCCTGGACTTGAAGCGGCGCTCCTGTTCCTGATCGCTGACCGAAAACCAGTATTTCACGATGGTGATGCCCGAACGCACCAGCATGCGCTCGAATTCCGGACAGCTGCGCATGAACTCCCAATATTCCGCGTCCGTGCAGAAGCCCATCACGCGCTCCACGCCGGCGCGGTTGTACCAGGAGCGGTCGAACAATGTCATTTCGCCCGCCGCTGGCAGCTCAGCAGCGTAGCGCTGAAAATACCACTGGGTCTTCTGGCGCTCGGTCGGTGTTCCGAGCGCCACCACGCGGCAGGCACGCGGATTGAGTGGTGCAGTGATACGCTTGATGACGCCCCCCTTGCCAGCGGCATCGCGGCCCTCGAAGATAACCACCAACTTGCGGCCTTCGTGCCTGACCCATTCCTGCAGCTTGACCAGTTCGATATGCATGCGGCGCAGCTCGCGCTCGTAAAACTGGTTGCGCGTCTTCTTCTTTACTTTGGGATCGCTGAGGGGACTCGCCGCGTTCATCTCCGGCACCTTCGTGCCCAGCGCCAGAGGAGTTGCTTGGGTCTTCTCAGTGGGGACGCGCCCAACCTTGCTCTTTTTTCGTTTGCCCATGACAAATCATCCCGATTCCACTGTATGGTCATCGCCGACCCTCAACTGAGGGTGCATGCCCTCAAAGGCAGGCTCGCTTCCCTGCAAGAATCGATAATTTACCACTAAATTCGCTCTGATCGCTCCTCTGCGGGGGCGTGCGCAGGGCGAGTGAGTGCGGCTGAGGTTAGACGTTGAACCGGAAGTGTACGATGTCCCCGTCCTGCACCACGTACTCGCGCCCCTCCAGCCGGTACTTCCCGGCCTTCTTGGCCGCGACCTCGCTGCCGAGTGCTATGAAGTCGTCGTAAGCGATGACCTCGGCGCGGATGAAGCCCTTCTCGATGTCGGCGTGGATGGCGCCGGCGGCGCGGGGGGCCGGGGTGCCGCGGCGGATGGTCCAGGCGCGGCACTCGTCCTCGCCGGTCGTAAGGAAGCTCACGAGCCCGAGGGCCCGGTAGACCTCCCGGACCATGACGTCGAGCACCGGCTCGCGTACGCCGAGCATCTCGCGGAAGTCCTTCCGATCCCCCTCGGGCATGGCCTGGATCTCGCCCTCGGACTTGGCGCAACAGGCGAACGTCGGGATGCCGGCTACGGGCAGGCGCAAGCGCACCAGGACCTCGGCCGTCGGCTTCGGGATGTCGTCCTCGCCCACGTTGACCATGGCCAGGATGGGACGCGCCGTCAGGAAGGCGTAAGTCCGCAGTTCGGAACGGGCCGCGAGGTTCGCATCTTCGTAGATGCGCTGGCTGTTATCGAGGATCTTGTGGCAACGATTGAGTGCATCGCGCTCGTCGCCCGGCATGCCGGGCTTGCCCTTCTTGTGCTCAAGGTCGTCGCGTTCGAGGCGCGTCTCGACCAGCATCAGGTCGGCTAGGATCATTTCGGACAGCAGCGTGTCGAAGTCCGCGCGCGGGTCGTTCAGGCCCTCCTCATCGAAGGCACGCACGACGAGCAGGAAGGCGTCCATCGGCTTGACCAGGTTCAGGAACCCGGCGTCCAGGGCCGACTTGTTCGCCTTTCTCTGGTCCTTGTGAGGGGCGTGCGCCTCGACGAGCTCGATGACGGCGTGAGTCGTCTTCTTGGGCTGGTAGATCCCGGACAGCTTGTCCACGCGTGCGTCCGGGACCTTCACAGTGCCGAGCGTGATCCCGGCCTTCTCGCGGCTCGGCTCGGTGCCGGTCAGGGCCTTGAACAGGGATGTCTTGCCACTCTGGGAAAGCCCGACGAATGCGACTTTCATGGGGTTCTCTTCTTCTACGATTCAATGACTGGCGAGTTCATATGAACGCGCCTGATCGGGTCGAGCTAACGGGATTGCGCCTGTCAGCCCTCCCACACCACCGGACATGCGGCTTGCCACATCCGGCGGCTGAGCCAGTGGCCGTTTGTGCGGTCTGCAAATCCCATGGTAGCCCAAGTCCATAACCGGCGCGCAGAAACTCAGTACCGAGAATCTTTTCGTCGAACTCCATGTTGTGGGCGACGAGTACTGATGCCTTCCCGATACGCGCCGCGCGACCGGTTCGTCCCGTCCAGGCTTCGCGCGCCGCAATATGCGTTGACGCAGCTAGTTCGTGTCCCAGCGCAACGCGGCGCGCACCGCCGCGGCGTCATGAGCCTCGTCGACACGACGCGAGCGGCTTTCGTAAGCCTGCCACGTCGCTGCGTCCCAAATGCGCGTGCTCAGGCGAGCCTTGAGCAGCTGACGCACGCGAGGTAAATCGCCTAGCTGCAAGGCAGCCATGACCATGATCTGGTCATAGAGGTCTTGTTGGAGGTGGCTCGCACCGAGTTCACCGTGGCGCTGGCGTACGGCGAGCATCCGCTCAAGCGCTTCGCGGGGCTTGCACCGGCCGCGATCACCCGCCCGCGCGCGCATTGTGTGGGCGATCCGCATTCTCGGGCCCCCGTTGCGCTTGCACACACCTGTGATATAAAACGCAGGACACGCGGCTCGCAGGAACAGAGGAGTGGTCATGGACGCAGGCGATCCCGAACGTTTGCTCGACCCGCGCGGCAGGCTCCGTCTCGCACGCATCACGCTTGCGCCCCGCCCGGATGCGTCCGCGCTTGCGGCAGGCACCGTCCTCTTTTACGACAACGAGAAAATGGATGTAGGCCATTACGGCCTCATCTACGCGCGTATCAAGGAAGGCTTGCGAGGCCGGGGCATCTCGCGGTTCTGCGATCGACGCGCATCGATCCGCGGGAAGACAAGCGCCGACATCGCCGCCATGGCGCGCGACTTGAGCCAGCTCGGCGCGTCCGCGGCGGTGATCGCGCTCGCGGACATGGGCGTGAGCCCGGCCATGGTCGCGCTCGCGATCGAGATGGAGCGGCTCGGGTTGGGCGCGCGGTCAACCTCGCGCTGCTCAACGTCTGCCGGCCGGTGCCGGGACATGCGGATCTCGCCTGTCTTTCCTCGCCCGCCGAGTACACATACTGCATGGCGGAAGACGCCGCTCTCAGCCCATGGCCAGCGATCAACGAGGAGCGCTTCGATCGCGCAACGACGTGTGTCATGACGCTGAAGGCCGAGCCGCATCATGCAGTAATGGATCTCGTCAGCACGACGGCCTCTGCCCTCATGGACACAATCCTCGATTGCTGCACGACGCTCGGCAGCAACAACGCTTACGTGGCCGGCTGCCTCGTCCTCGTGCTGAACCCGGATCATGCGCGGCTACTCGCCGCAGGGGGTTACGACAAGGACCGGCTTCGGCGGGAGGTCCACGAGCGCGCGAGGATTTCAGGCGAGCAGGTGGCAATCCGCGGCATCGTCGGCATCACGGCGAAGGTCGGGGCTGACGGCTTTCACTACATAACGCGATCGCCCGCGGACGTCGAAATCGTCGTCGCCGGCGGGGAAGGCGGCCACTCGGGGGTCATTCTGCCGTGGGCGCTGCACAGCGAAGCCGTCTACGAGCCCGTGCGGCTGCCGGGCGGGAGAATCGCAGAGTCTCTCGAACAATTTCTTATGAGGCGGTGAAATGAAGATCTCGAGGACAGCGTCTCGCGCCGCGCTCGGCGTCGCATTTGCTGGGGCATTGGCGCTCGCGTTCGACGCGCCGCTCTACGCGCAAATCTATCCCGCAAAGAACGTCACCGTTATCGTGCCCTACCCCCCGGGCGGCGGGACGGATCTCTTTGCGCGCGTGATCGCACAGGATCTCGCGAGGCAGTTCGATAAGCAGATCATCGTGGATAACCGCAGCGGAGCGGGCGGCAACATCGGGGCGGAGTTCGTCGCCAAGGCGCCTCCTGACGGCTACACCATCCTCTATACCGCCTCGCCGATCGCACTGAGCCGGGTCCTCTCGAAAACCGTGCGCTTCGACCCGCAACGTGATCTGCGTCCGATCTCGATGACGATCTCCATTCCGCTCGTGCTCGCAGTGCATCCGTCGCTGCCCGTGCGCAACATCAAGGAGCTGATCGCGCTCGCAAAGGCGAAACCGGGCGCACTCACCTACAGCTCCTCGGGTCCAGGCGCGAGCGGCCACTTCACGATGGAGCTCTTGAACTTCATGGGCGGCATCGATACGCGCCACGTGCCGTATCGCGGTGCCGCCCCGGCGCTCACGTCCGTGATCTCGGGTGAGACCCACATGGCGTTCCTCGTGCCGCCGCTGGTGCAGGCGCATGCCGCGAGCGGCAAGCTGCGCGCGATCGCCGTGTCGAGCCGCACCCGCTCGTCGGTGTTCCCGAACGTGCCCACCGCGCAGGAGCAGGGGCTCCGCGAGTTCGAAGCGCTGCAGTGGCACGGTTTCTTTGCGCCGGTCACGGTCGCGGACGCCGTAATCCAGGTGCTGCACGGCGCCGTCGTGAAAGCCCTCGCAGGTCCGGAGGTTAAATCGAGGCTCGCGGCCGAAGGCGCAAGCGTCGTCGGCAGCTCTCCGGCCGAATTCGCCGCCTTTTTTCGGAGGGAGATCGCGAAATGGACCGAGATCGCGAAGCGCGCAGGCGTACAGCCGGAGTAGCGCACGGCGCAAGGTGCGACGCCGCTGACGGTTACAAACCGGCCAAGAGCGGAAGTCCGTCTCTCAATCACACCGAGCGCTATTGAATCCGGGACGCTGCCACGATCGGCCCGCTGGACGGCGTCAGTTCGATAGGCTATCTTTTGGCCGTGGCTGCGCACGATCACGATCATGATGGCGGCTCCACTCTTTCCGAGATGGAGCTGCGGGTGCGCGCGCTCGAAAAAATCCTGGTCGAGAAGGGTTACGTCGAAACCGCGGCGCTCGACCGCATCATCGAGTCCTACGAGACCAAGGTCGGCCCGCACATAGGCGCCCGCGTCATCGCCAAGGCGTGGAGCGATCCCTCGTTCCGGCGGTCGCTGCTCGAAGACGCGACCAAGGCGGTCAGTACGCTTGCCGAAGTGGGCCGCGTCGGGGAACACCTGGTCGCCGTCGAGAACACGCCGCAGTTGCATAACATGGTCGTGTGCACGTTGTGCTCGTGCTATCCATGGGATGTGCTCGGCCTGCCGCCGGTCTGGTACAAGTCCTTCGCCTACCGTTCGCGAGTCGTGAAGGAGCCCCGGGCGGTGCTCGCCGATTTTGGCGTCGTGCTACCCGCTTCCACCGAAATTCGCGTTTGGGATTCGACCGCCGAGACGCGCTTTCTCGTCGTGCCGATGCGTCCGGCTGGAACCGATGGCTGGAACGAAACCAAACTCGCGAGTCTCGTCACGCGCGACTGCATGATCGGCACCGGCCTGCCGAAAAATCCCGGCGAGGTGGCATGATGGACGGCATCCACGACATGGGCGGAATGGATGGTTTCGGCAAGGTCGCGCCCGAGCCGAACGAGCCGCCCTTTCACGAACCCTGGGAAGGCCGCATGCTGGCGATGAACCGCGCCGTCAGGGGGCTCGGCGCCTGGAATATCGACGTGGACCGCTATGGCATCGAATCGCTTCCGCCGCGCGTCTACCTGACGAGCTCCTACTACGAGAGGTGGTTTCTGCGAACCGTGCGCCTCCTCGCCGAGCGCGGACTCGTCGGAGCCGATGAGATGGAAGCCGGCCGCGCCCTGCGTCCGGGCAAGGACATGGGCCGCGGCGCGTTCGCGCCGGCGGATGTGGAACGCGTCATGCGGCGCGGCTCATATGGACGGCCCGCGCAGGCGCCGGCGCAGTTCAAGATTGGCGACCGCGTGCGCGCCAAGAACATTCATCCGAAGTCGCACACGCGCCTGCCGCGTTACGTGCGCGGCCACGTGGGCGTCGTGGAGCGCGTTCAGGGCTGTTGCGTATTTCCGGATGCCGTCGTCGCGGGCAAAGGGGAGGACCCGCAGTGGCTGTATACGGTGCGCTTCGACGCCCGGGAGCTTTGGGGAGCGGATGCCGACCCGACCGTGAAAGTTTCGGTCGAGGCGTTCGAACCTTACCTGGAACATGTCTGACACGCCGTTCATCGAGCCGAATGCCGCCCGGCGCGCGACCGAGGCTGTTCCCGGCATTCCACGCGACGAGGGCGGCCCGGTCTTCCGCGAACCCTGGGAAGCTCATGCGTTTGCGATGGCGCTGGCGCTGCACGACAGGGGCGTGTTCACCTGGCCCGAGTGGGCCGCGAAGCTTGCCGAGGAAATCAAGAAAGCGCAGGCGGCCGGCGATCCCGATACCGGAGAAACCTATTACCGCCATTGGCTCGCAACGCTCGAACGCATGGTCGCGGAAAAGGGCGTGACGACCTCGAAGGCGCTTGCCGACTATCACGACGCCTGGGAGCGCGCCGCGCAGCGGACGCCTCACGGCACGCCGATCGAGCTCAAGGCGGAAGACTTTCGCAGGTAACAAAACCTTCTTCAGGTGGCGTCAGTCCGCCGTCGAGGCGATTTATTCCGCGCTGGAATTTTCCACCACCATACACTGGAGACTCGCCGGTGTCGTGCTGCTGGTCCTGCGCGCTGCGGTGATGGCGCGTGGGGCGCCGCTTGCGTGACGCGATTGATTGTTGAGCGGCAGCGTTTATGCAGACGTCCGGATACGGCCATAACCGGTCGCTCGATCACCTTGTCGGCGCGCAGGAGGATCGACGCTGGGATCTTAATGCCGAGCGCGCTGGCGGCCTTCAGGTTGATGACCAGCTCGAATTGGATAGCCTGCTCGACAGGCACGTCGGCGACGTGTGCACCTCTGAGGATCTTGTCAGCGTGCGCCGCCGCGCGCCCCGGCGCGCTCGCCGGAACTCATCCACGCGGCCTGATCCGAAAGCGCCACAACGGCTCTGCGACCCAGGCCGGCGACCCGGCTCGGCCCGCGGATGCGCGAAACGCCCAAACCGCCCTGACGTGGGCTGCCTCGGGCGGGTGAAGAAGTCAGAATAAAACCGAGGGAGCGACGTTTTTCAACGCGCACAGAGCGATTGATCCCCGAACTGGCGCGCGATACAGTGACGGTCAGCGAAAAAGGTGCTTTAAAAATCCTATGCCCCAAGAGCGGCCGAATTCGAGGATGCGGCAAATCAACTATTGTAATTGGATCAGAGCGAGGAGACCGATATGATGAGCCGCGTCCGCCTGAGTTGCATCACGAACGCCATCGCCCTGCTTGGCTTTTGCATCGCCGCCGGCGTCGCGCAGGCCGCCGATTCCGCGTATCCGACCCGCCCTGTCCGGCTGGTCGTCCCGTTCGCGCCCGGCGGCGGTGTCGACGCGACAGCGCGAATCATCGCCCCGAAGTTGAGTGAGTCCATGGGCCAGAACTGGGTCGTGGACAATCGCACGGGTGCCGCTGGCAACATCGCGAGCGAGATCGTCGCCCGCGCAAATCCGGACGGTCACACGGTGTTATTGGCGCTCGACACCCAACTCACCGCGAATCCGAGTCTCTACGATCTGCCGTTCAGCGTCGAAAAAGACCTGCAGCCCGTCGTCATACTTGCCGTAAGCGACCAGATCGTGGTCGTGCATCCCGGGGTTGCGGCCAAGACGCTCAAGGAGCTCATCGCTCTGGCCAAGCAGAAGCCCGGTGCGTTCCGCCATGGATCGGCCGGCGTGGGCAGCTCGAACCACCTTGCCGCCGAGCTGTTCAAGAAGGTTACCGGGACCGACATCGTGCACGTCCCGTATAAAGGGGCGGGTCCCTCGATCGCTGCCATACTCGCGGGCGAGATCCAGATGAACATCAGCTCCACCGCCTCGACGATCGGGTTCATCAAGGCTGGACGGCTGCGCGCGCTGGCGAGTACCGGTGCCAAGCGCGGCAAATCGCTGCCGGAGTTGCCGACAGTAGCGGAGTCCAGCTACCCCGGATTCGAGGCGATTCAGTGGTATGCCCTGGTCGTGCCGGGCGCGACGCCGAAGAGTATCGTCGCGCGCATTCACAAGGACTCGCTCAAGGCGCTGCAAACTGCCGACGTGCGGGCCTCGATGGAGCGCCTGGGTCTGCAGCAAGAGCTCACCACGCCGGAGGAGCTTGTCGCGCGCATCAAGAAGGAGACGGCGACGTGGGCCGCCATCATCAAGGACGCGGGGATCCGCCTTCAATAAGACGCGCAACGCATCCGGCATCGCGTCGCGGCTGTGTCCCCAACATCCTCATCGAATCTCTTCCCGGCGTGCCGACGCAGCGCGAGTCCGGTGTCACCGGGTTCGACTTCTCGGGATGGATCGACGGAAAATCAATCCGCGCGTTGTCGGAGTGCCCTTGCTGATTGAGCCTGTCGCGAGCTCTGAGGCGGCCCCCGGGGAGGCCTGCTCGGGACTCAGTGCCAAGCTTCAGGACGGGTTCGGCAGCCGAATCGGCGCCTATCAGTCGCGCCGCGACGGACCTTAAGGCAAATCATGCCCTTGCCGGGCGAGCCCAGTCAACGGCAGGGCTAACTCGCTCGCACTCAGGCGATGTGGGAAACCGAGTGATTGGTCAGCGGAAGAATGGTGTACGGCGGCCAGCTTGCGGGACCGAGCGGCGGACTCCGCTCCGCGGGGCGGGCGTTAGTCTGGACACCGGCCTCTGCCGGTGTGACGGGTTAGCGGCGTCGCTTGTGCGCGGCTTTGCGCGGCGCTTTCGGCTGCTGCGATTCAGCGATCGCTTCGCCGCTCTGACCTTCGAGCTTGGATAACCTAGCCCTTCTTCGGCGACCAGCCATAGGCCTTGGCGCAGGCACCGCCCATCAGCATCGCCCGTTCGCTCTCGCTCAGGCGGTCGGTCTTAAGGAAAGGCTCGACGGCCTGCTCGGCGAGATCCGTTGTCGCAAGCGACGAAGCCAGACGAGTCGCCGCATCATTGCGTTACTGGATCCTCAGCAGTTTCGCTGCGGTTTCACCCAGGATCGCGATGCGCTCGTCGTCGCTCAGGCTCGGCGTGTTGAGGATGTGATCCACCGCCTTGTCCTCCCACGGGTAGGGGTAGTCTGTGCCGAGCATGATCTGGCTCGAGCCCACGTTCGCGGCGAGATGCCGCAACGCTTCGGGCGTGAAAATGAGCGCGTCGTAATAGAGCTGCTTCAGGTACTCCGTCGGCCGTTTCCTGAGCGTGCGGTTGCAGCGATGCGGGAACGTGAGGCAGCCGTGGTCGGACCGGTCCATATACGATGCGAGGTAGCCGCCGCCGTGCGCGGAGCAGATCTTCAGCCCCGGGAACAGGTCGAGCGTTCCTTCGAAGATCAGATGCGAGAGCGCGATCGTCGTGTCGAGCGGGTTGCCGATCACGTTGTCGAGCACGCCATTGCCTTTCAGGCGCCGCGCCAGGTCGGGCGTGCCCTGCGGGTGCAGGAAGATGAGAATGTCGAGCTCCTCGCA
>C687J26845_10000474_pt1 | contig 26824 bp, 29 predicted proteins | sample RifCSPlowO2_12_FD_26845 | JGI IMG/M metagenome (IMG submission 26845)
GATGGCCGCGTAACGGATTTTCAGGAAAAGCCGGACCGGCCGGCGCCGATCCCTGCAGAGCCGAAGCGGGCATACGCTTCCATGGGCAACTATCTGTTTAACCCACGTGTCCTGGCGGAGCTGCTGCAGCAAGCGCACCAGCATCGAGAAACCGACTTCGGCCGGCATGTATTGCCTCGCGCGCGATGCAGCCATCGCGCCTTTGCTTACGATTTCGCCAGCAATCGTGTACCCGGCGTTCGACGTCACGAAGAACGCGGTTACTGGCGCGACGTTGGCACCATCGAAGCTTATGCGGCCGCGCGGCAAGATGTTTCGGGACCGAAACCACGTTTCAGCCTCATAAATAACGAGTGGCCTATTTACGCCAGGAGTTACCGCCGGCGCGCGCCCGAGCTCGGGGACCGCGCGATCAGCGACGCCAATCAGGCGCTGGTGCGTGAATCCGGCAGAACTTCGCACATTGTCCAGCCGCAAATGGGAAAGTAACACCGGGAAACTTTTCCGGTGCTTGTCACGGAGCGACTGTGCGTCGGGTGATATCTGAGCGCTGGAGCTATCGAGGAAGCCTGAATGCAGCGTCAGGACGGGGAATGATATGCGCGCATGTGCTGCGAGGTGGCTCCGTATTTTGCTGCTGGTTGCATCGGTCGCAGCACTTGCAGCCGAATTGGCCGCTATCACGGATGCCCAAATTGCCAAGTTGGCGCAGCAATTCGGGCCAATCGCCAAGGAACGACTGACTGGCTGGAAGGATCTGCTCATCAACCCGAAATACAAGAAGTTGTCCGAACGAGACAAGCTCGAACTGGTGAACGATTTCATGAACCAGCCACGGTTCGTGAGCGACATCGACCATTGGGGAAAGGAAGACTATTGGGCGACTCCAATCGAGTTTATGTCCACCGACGGCGGAGACTGCGAAGATTTTTCGATCGCGAAGTACTTCACCTTGCGGGCGCTGGGGGTTCCCGACGAGAAGCTGAGACTCATCTATGTCAAGGAGCTGGTGATATACAGGCAGGCCCACATGATATTGGCGTATTCGCCCACTCCCGACGCCGATCCTCTGGTGCTCGACAACATCAACAAGACCATACAGCTCGCGTCCACCAGAACCGATTTGCTGCCCGTCTACAGCTTCAACGGTTCCGGGCTGTGGCTGGCGAAGGAGCAGACCGGACGCGCCCAACAGGTCGGCGGATCAGATCGCATCGGCCTGTGGCGCGATCTTCAGGCCCGGATGCGTGCGGCGAATTAATAGCCGGGTGACTTGACTTACCTCAACAGCGCGAAGCGCGGCGTGGCACAAAGTGAGGACCATGGCTCTGATGATGAAAAGCGTCAGACGTGCGCCAAGCGTGAGGAGAACATTGTGAAAGACAGGTTTTTATCAACGCACCTTATCAAGGCGGGGCTAACAGCCGTCGCCGTCATGATCGTCAGTACGAGCCCGGCCTTCGCCGCGAATTACTACAAGACCGCGGGCAACGTCGCGGTTTACCTGGGCGTGCTGCCGGCCGAGATGGTACTGGGACACGCCCCGGAACACCCCGAAAACAAGATGCACGGCGGGGTTCCGTCCGCCAAACGGCAACACCACGTGGTCGTCGCCATTTTCGACACGAAGGACGGCAGCCGCATCGGCAACGCCGCGGTGACGACCCGCGTGGCCGAGATCGGGTTCGGGTCAATCGAAAAAAAGCTCGAGCTCATGACCATCGACAAGGCGGCCTCGTTCGGCAATTACTTTTCGATGGGCAGCCCCGGCCCTTACCGCATCGATATCGAAATCCGCCGGCCGGGCGCAACCACACCGGCGAAAACAAGCTTCGAATTTTCGCACCCGCGTCGGTGATGCAATCTACTTACAGGAGCTACTGATGAACCACGATCACCGGCACGAGCCGGATGGCGGCAAGGAAACGAAATCCAGGACGAAATGGGTATTTATCGGTTTCGCCCTCATCGCCGCGTATTTCCTAATTACCGAGCACAGGGCACACCTCTCCAGGTGGCTATCGTCCTATGGGATATGGTTGTTGCTGCTCGCCTGCCCGCTTCTGCATCTGTTCATGCACGGCGGACACGGCGGGCATGGCGGGCACGGCAGCCATCGCGATGACAGCGGTGAGGCGTCAGACAAACAACGCAAGGGACAAGACAAATGAACCCATCGGAACCTTCGGCCTACGGCCTGTGGTCGCTGGTCATCATCAATTCACTGGTTTTTATCATCTTCGCGTTCAGCTTCGCGAAGCCACAGACTTCGCGCGATTGGCGTTCGTTCGGCGCGTTCTCCGCGTTTCTGGTAGCACTGTTCACGGAGATGTATGGATTTCCGCTGACGATCTACCTGCTCTCCGGCTGGCTGTCGAGCAGATTTCCCGGCGTGGATTTTCTCGCGCACGATTCCGGACACTTGCTCGAGGTCATGTTCGGCTGGCGCTCCAACCCCCATTTCGGACCGTTTCATCTGCTGAGCGCCATTTTCATCGGCGGCGGGTTCATATTGCTGGCCTCCGCGTGGAATGTGCTTTACCAGGCGCAGCGCACCCGTCAACTGGCGACAACCGGCCCGTATGCCCATATACGACATCCTCAATACACAGGGTTCATCCTGATCATGCTCGGATTTCTTTTTCAGTGGCCGACACTCATCACGCTCGTGATGTTCCCCATCCTGGTTTACATGTACGTGAGGCTGGCGCGCCGGGAGGAACGCGAGGTTGCGGCCGAGTTCGGCGAGGAGTACTTGCGCTATGCCAAGCGAACGCCCGCGTTTTTTCCGCGGTTGGGCGGTCTGTTCACGCGAACCCAGGGTAACTGAACGGGGCCGCAATGACCGCAAGGACAGCGTTATGACAGCTCCGGTGAAAGGCCTGCGACTGAAGGACAGGACAACGACGTGGAGCCAAATGACCCGTATGGAGAACCACAATGAGCCAGTTTGACCGCAGGAAGTTCCTCATCACCGGCGCCGCGATCCTCGGCGCATCGGCCGTCGCGGGCGGCGTGGGCTGGTGGTATCGCGCGCGGCACATGCCGTCCACCGCGATGGAACCCGGCGCTCACGCAGCGGGCGAGTTTCCCAACCCGCTCCGCCTGCCGGGCTCGAGCGGCGTGCTCGGTGTGTTGGATGTTTCCGCACCAGTCACCATTGTCGCGAAGTCGGTGCAGCACGCCATTTACGAGCGCAAGTCCGCGCCGCTGCTCGTGTACGAGGTCGAGCAGGACGGCAACTACTGGCTCAACCCTGTTTTGCGGATGCGCAGCGGCGCGACGTTCCGAGCGAGGCTGTCAAACGCGCTCGATGAGAGCACCATCATTCACTGGCACGGGCTCAAGGTGGACGGCAAGAACGATGCGCACCCCAGTTTCGCGATCGCCGCTGGCGCCACCTACGACTACGAATTCCAGGTCCCGAACCGTGCCGGGACCTACTGGTACCATCCTCATCCCCACAAGCTCACTTCGAAGCAGGCCTATCTCGGCCTGGCGAGCCTCTTCATCGTGGAGGACGGCGAGGCGCTCGCGCTGCAGAAAGCGCTCGACCTGAAGCTGGGCGTGACTGACATTCCAATCGTCATCCAGGACAAGAAATTCGATGACCAGGGCCGGCTGGTCTATGCGCCGAGCGACGAGGAGAAAGTGAATGGCTACGTCGGCGATACCGTGCTGGTGAACCTCACGCCGCGGCCGTATTTCAACGCGGCGACGCGCCTCTACCGCTTCCGCATCCTGAACGGCTCCAACGCCCGTACCTATCGCCTGGCTTTCACGCGGGGTGGCTTCCAGTTGGTGTACGCCGTGATCGGCGCCGACGGCGGTCTGCTCGACCGGTCCTACCACACGAAGGAAGCCTTTCTTGCACCGGGTGAACGGCTCGATGTGCTGCTCGACCTGAGCGGCGCGAGTGTCGGCGATGCCGTGATGTTGCAAAGCCTCGCCTTCGACCCGATGCATGCCGAAGGCAGCATGGCAGGCATGGCGATGGGCGCGGGTGCGAAGGACCAAAAGGGCGAAGCACCCTCCCCGCACGCCGGCATGGCGATGGGCGGTGAGCCAAGCGGCGCGCAGACGCCCCACGGCGCGATGCTCGCCGACGGTGCCGCGATTGATCTCATGCGCATCAACGTGACGAGCAAGATGGCCTACGAGCCGCGCGTGCCGGCGGTGCTCTCCACGCTGCCGCCGGTCAAAGCCGCGGACGCCAGGCCGCGCGAGTTCCTGCTCGACCTCAAGGACGGCCGCTGGCGCATCAATGGCGAGACCTTCGAAATGAAGGAGACACCGGTGACCGTGCAGCGCGGCGCCAAAGAGATCTGGGAGATCCGCAACGACAAGGCGAGCATGCCGCACCCGATGCATCTGCACGGCGTCCCGTTCCGCGTGCTCGCGCGCAGCGGCAGCCCGCAGCAGGTGGCGCCGGGCGTCGTGAACGAACAGGGACTGACCGCGACCGATCTGGGATGGAAGGACACCGTGCTGCTGTGGCCCGGCGAGACGGTGCGATTGGCGGTGGATTTCTCCCACCCCTATCCCGGCGACCAGGTCTATCTGTTCCACTGCCACAACCTCGAGCACGAGGACCAGGGCATGATGATCAACATCAAGGTGCAAGCATGATCCGCATGGTGCCGTTAAAGGGAGAGAAACGTGATTATCGAGTATGAACAGGCGTACGGCCTGTGGTCCCTTGTCATCATCAATGCGCTGGTTTTCATCATCTTCGCATTCAGCTTCGCCACGCCGCGCACGGGACGGGATTGGCGCTCGCTCGGCGCATTTTCCGCGTTTATCGTGGCGCTCTTTACTGAAATGTACGGATTTCCACTTACCATTTATCTTTTCTCCGGATGGCTGGAAAGCCATTACCCCGAGATCGACTTCCTCTCCCACGACGCGGGTCATCTTCTCGAAGTTCTTCTCCAAGCGCTCTTCGGCTGGCAAATGGACCCTCATTTCGGCCCGTTCCACGTCACGTCGTATGTGCTCATCTTCGCCGGCTTCGTCCTGCTCGCGAAGTCTTGGGGCATCCTGTATGAAGCCCAGCGGCGGCACGAGATCGCGGCAAGCGGCCCGTACGCCTACGTCCGCCATCCTCAGTACGTCGGGTTCATCGCGATCATGCTTGGCTTTCTGCTGCAATGGCCGACGCTCGTTACCCTCGTCATGTTCCCGATATTGGTGTGGATGTATGTGCGCCTTGCCAGGAAGGAGGAGCAGGACGCGTTGCGCGAATTCGGAAACGAGTACGCGCAATACGCCGCCCACACTCCCGCGTTCTTCCCCCGCTGGCGCACAGCCCGCAGCCAGCCGAATTGAATCCGACAATGCCTTGCGAGGTGCGATGATGCTGAAGCGATTCTGGCTCTTGCTTGCGCAGGCGGTTACCGTTGGCGTCGGACTGATGCTTGCTTTCACCGCACTCGGGCCCGAACGGCAAACCGCAACTCGCGAGGCGGTTGTGGTGCGCGAGGCGCCGCCCGCCGTGGCCCCGAGCGCGCCGGGCACGGAAAGCTACCGCGAGGCGGTCGTGAAAGCGGCGCCCTCGGTTGTCAACATCTACACCGCAAAAACGGTCCGGTCCCCCCTGACTGACGACCCACTCTTCCGTTTCTTCTACGGCGAGCAGCAGCCCGAGCAGGCCACCAGCCTCGGCTCTGGCGTCATCATCTCTGAACAGGGTTACATCCTCACAAACAATCACGTCGTCGCGGAAGCCGACGAGATCGCGGTCGCGATCGGCCGCGACACCGTCGCCCCGGCGAAAATCGTCGGCACCGACCCCGAAACCGACCTCGCGGTGCTCAGGGTCAAGGCCTCCGGCCTGCGCCCGATCACTTTCGGAACATCCGACGCGCTTCAGGTGGGAGACGTCGTGCTGGCGATCGGCAACCCGTTCGGCGTGGGACAGACCGTGACCCAAGGCATCGTCAGCGCGACAGGGCGCAACCGGCTCGGGATCAACACCTTCGAAAATTTCATCCAGACCGACGCCGCAATCAACCCCGGCAACTCGGGCGGCGCCTTGATCGACACGCGCGGCAATCTCGTCGGCATCAATACGGCGATTTTCTCCCAGAGCGGCGGCTCGCAGGGTATCGGCTTCGCCATTCCAGTAACCCTCGCCCGCCAGGTATTCGGACAGATCATTGAAAAAGGCGGCGTTGATCGCGGCTGGTTGGGGGTGTCCGCCCGCGACGTCGCCGAAACCGGCGCGCGCGGCGCCCTGATCATGGGCGTGCAGCGTGGGGGACCGGCGGAACGCGCCGGCATGCGTCCCGGCGACATCATCGTCGCCGTCAATGGCAAGCCGATATCCGACACCGGCGCGCTGATCAATGAAACGGCCGCACTCGCGCCGGGCACGCGCGGAACGTTCGACGTGCTGCGGAACGGGAAACCGCTGCCAATCCCGGTGGAAGTGGGACGGCGCCCACCGCCCGCGCGCACCGGGCAGGCTGTGCCGCGTTGACCGTGGAGAAATTATGGATCATGGAGCGACGGCCAAGGAGTTGGATCATGGTATTTGACGTGAGCGGAATCAGTATCGCACCTTGGGTTCCGCTTGCCTGGGGGATTTTGGTCGGTCTTGTATTCTCAGCGGTGGGAGCGGGCGGCGGGGTTCTCGCTTCGCTCGGACTTATCTCGGTGCTGGGCCTGACCGACGCGAACCTGGTCAAGCCGATGGCGCAGATGCTGACGCTTGCGTCGCCCCTCGTTGCCGTGCCCAGCTATTACAAGCAGCGCCGACTCGTCCTCGGCCTGGCAGTATTGCTGGGAGCGGGCGGCGTGGTCGGGGCGCTTATCGGAAGCAATCTATCGGTGCGGTACCTCGGTGAGTTACGAATATTCAAACCGGTATTCGGTTTGTTTATCCTGTTGATCGCCCTGCAACTGGGGTGGCGGCTGGTTGGTCAGAAACGGTCGAGCGACAGCCGCGCCGAGCGCGCCGCGGCAGCCTTTGAAAGACGAGTCCGCGAAAGAGGAGTGCCGGAAACACTCGGCGTAGAGCAACTCCGCTCTTCCGCGGTTCGGTTCGAGTTCCGCTTCGGCAATGAGCGCTTCCGTTATAGCCCCTGGATCCCTTTTTTGGTCGCGCTCGGCATCGCTGTGATCTCCTCGGCGCTGGGGGTGGGCGGCGGGTTCTTGCTGGTGCCCTTCATGTCGATCGCGTTGGGTCTTCCCATGACGATCGTTGCGGGAACAGCGGCGCTCGCGATCTTTATCAGTTCGGTCGCATCCATTAGCAACTATGTGTTTCTCGGCGTGCGCCTTGACATTCCCCTATTGGCACTGCTGCTCGCGGGAACCGCGGCGGGATCCTACCTGGGTCCGCGGTTAAGCAAATACATGCATGAGACGTGGCTCAGGGCCATGCTTGCCGCCGTGTTGTTCCTGATCAGCATACGTTATTTGGGTCCCTGGTAGGCGCCTGAGAACGCCTTGCCGCACAGCCGAACCGCGAAGGCAGCAACTTGGAGATCGCAATGGACATGAATACCAGGGGGATAAACCAACCCCAGACCATGATTCATTTGGTGGAAAAAGCGAAGGAAGCCGTGCGCCGCGTATTTCGATCCTACACGGGCAGCCTTGCCATACGGTTCTGGAATGGCGAAACGGTGGAACTGGGCGCAGGCTCGCCCCGCGCGACCCTGGTCTTTCGCACTCCCGGACCGTTTCGCGATCTGGCGCTGTTCCGCGATCCCCTGCGCCTCGCGGAAGCTTATATCCATGGGCTGGTGGATGTTGAAGGCGACCTCTTCTCGGTCTTGGAACAGAAGGAACATCTGCAGTCGCTTTCGTTCTCCGCTCCGGAGAGATTTTCGTTGCTGGCCGCTGCCCTCCTGTTGGGAAACGGCCCGGACGAAAGGGGCGACTGTCCAGTCGAGGTCAAGCGATCGAAGGCGTGGCCGGTTCGCTTTTCGCGCAAGCATTCAGAAGCGGCGGACCGCAAGGCCGTTGCATTCCATTACGGCGTCTCCAATGATTTCTACGGTCTTTGGCTGGACGCGCAAATGGTTTACTCCTGCGCCTACTTCGAAAACGACAATGACGGTCTGGATCAGGCGCAGCGCAACAAGCTCGATTACATCTGCCGCAAACTCCGCCTCAAGCAAGGCGAACGCCTGTTGGACATAGGGTGCGGCTGGGGCGCTTTGATTCGCTGGGCGGCGAGGCACTATGGCGCGCAGGCGCACGGGATAACATTGAGCCGCAAGCAATATGAGTATGCGAAGGAGAAGATCCGTGAACAGGGCCTGGAAAAACAGGTGACGGTGGAACTCCGGGACTACCGCAACGTACCCGGAGAAGCGGTTTACGACAAGATCGTAAGCGTGGGCATGTTCGAGCACGTCGGGCTCAGGAACCTCCCGCTTTATTTCCGGACGGCACAGCGCCTGCTGAAGCCGGACGGGCTGTTTCTGAACCACGGCATCACCCACGACGAAGAAGGCTGGCGCAAGAGCCTCGCTACGACGTTCATCAACCGTTACATTTTTCCCGACGGCGAACTCGATACGGTGAGCAACGTGCAGCGTGCGATGGAGCGGTCCCGATTCGAGATATTGGATGTCGAGGCGTTGCGGCCGCACTACGCCCTCACCTTGCGGCATTGGGTCAGCCGGCTTGAAGAACGCAGACAGCAAGCGTTGCGGCACGTGAGCGAAGCGATGTATCGCGTGTGGCGCCTCTACATGACGGCCTGTGCCCTGGAATTCGAGAGTGGCGGGACCGGCGTTTATCAGATCCTCGCATCCATAAAACGAAAAGGCGTAGCCGCCGTCCCCCTCACCCGGCGTGACCTCTACGACCATCCTTGGGGCCGCTCTCAAGCAGATAGCTCGGTGCATCGCCACTAATATTCGACGCTGCTCTGAATCGATAACTTGAACGGGATACATCATGGAACGTAAACAGCAGTTTTCGATTTGGTACTTCATCGGCGTTTTCCTGATGCTGATCGTCTTCCAGAATTTCTTTGTCCAACAGCACGTGGAAACGCTTGCCTACAGCGAGTTCAAAGCGGCGTTGAAGGCGGGCAATGTCATCGAGGTAACGCTGAACGATGCAACCGTCACGGGCAAGCTGACGCCGGACGGACTGAGCGGCGCGTTGCCCCGCGAGAAAGCATCCGAATCGCAGCGCTCCGGCAAGGACCCGGGCCCGCACGTCTTCGCCACGGTGCGCGTCAACGATCCCTCGCTGATTCAGGACCTCGAAGCCGCCAAAGTACGTTTTTCCGGCCAACTCGAGAACAAGTGGCTCGCCACCATTCTCTCCTGGATAGTGCCGGCCGTGATTTTCGTCGCCCTGTGGGGATTCATCATGAAGCGCATGGGCGTCGGCGGCGGCATGATGGAGATCGGCAAGAGCAAGGCGAAGGTTTACATGGAAAAGCAGACCGGCGTCACGTTTTCCGATGTAGCGGGCATCGACGAGGCGAAGGCCGAATTGATGGAAGTGGTCGAGTTCCTCAAGACGCCCGGTCGCTACCGCCGCCTCGGCGGCAAGATTCCAAAGGGCGTACTGCTGGTCGGTGCGCCGGGAACCGGCAAAACGCTGCTCGGCAAGCCCTCGGACCGGGACCGCACATCGTGGTACTTCCAGCGTTACGCTCCGTATCTGCCGGCGGCCCAGGAACTCGTGCTCTTCAATCGCAGTTGGTATAACCGCGCCGGCGTCGAGCGGGTGATGGGCTTCTGTACCGAGGCTGAGTATGCGGAATTCATGAGCTCGGTGTCGAACTTCGAAAACATGCTGGCCCGCTCGGGCATCAAGCTCCTCAAGTACTACCTCGACATCACCAAAGCCGAGCAGAAGAAACGTCTCGAGGACCGGAAAACGGACCCCCTCAAGCAATGGAAAGTCAGTCCCATCGACGACCAGGCAATAAAGTACTGGAAGCAATACAGCGCGGTCCGCAACGAGATGCTGGCGCGCACGCACAATCCCATGGCGCCGTGGACGCTGGTGCGCGCCAATGACAAACGCCGGGCGCGGCTAAATATCATCAAGGATCTGCTCAGCCGGCTTCACTACGCAGACAAAGATGAGCGGCTGATCCGGCCGGACCCGCGGATCGTATTTGCATACGATGCGTCCAATCTCGACAACGGCCGGCTTGCGAAACAGTCGGAGATAAGACCGTGACCGACTTAAAGACGATCAAAGCCAAGGCACGGGGGTGTAGCGACCACTACAGTGCCGAACAAATGACGGCAAGTTGGAAGGAGAATGCTTTATGAACGAACCGGCGATACAACGCGCGGCCGGAGCCAGTGAGCTTTCCCCCGAGGAACTGCGGCAAATAGACGCGTATTGGCGAGCGGCGAACTATCTCTCGGTCGGGCAGATTTACCTGCTCGACAACCCGTTGTTGAAAGAGCCGCTAAAGCCGGAGCACATCAAGCCGCGCCTGCTCGGGCATTGGGGTACGACGCCGGGACTCAACTTTATTTACGTCCATCTCAACCGCGTCATCAAGGCGCAGAACCTGAATGTCATTTACGTGACCGGGCCCGGTCATGGCGGACCGGGACTTGTTGCCAATACCTGGCTCGAGGGTAGTTACAGCGAGCTTTATCCGAACGTGCCGCAAAGCGAAGAAGGCATGAAGCGGCTGTTCCGGCAGTTCTCGTTTCCGGGCGGCGTGCCCAGCCACACCGCACCGGAAACGCCGGGTTCGATTCACGAAGGCGGCGAGCTCGGCTACGCGCTTTCGCACGCGTACGGCGCCGCCTTCGACAATCCCGATCTCATCGTCGCCTGCGTGGTCGGCGACGGCGAGGCCGAGACCGGACCGCTCGCGGCGGCGTGGCATTCGAACAAGTTCCTCAATCCGGCTGCGGATGGCGCGGTGCTGCCGATTCTCCATCTCAACGGTTACAAAATTGCCAATCCAACGGTGCTCGGGCGCATCTCGGACAAAGAGCTCGTGAGTCTGTTCATCGGCTACGGCTACAAGCTCCGCTTCGTCGCGGGCGATGAACCCCAGGCCATGCATCAGGCGATGGCGGCCACGCTCGATACCGCGATCGCCGAGATCCGTTCGATCCAGCGCGCGGCGCGCGCGCCGGGCGCAATGAACGAGCGCCCACGCTGGCCGATGATCGTCCTCAAGACTCCCAAGGGCTGGACCGGACCGAAAGAGGTGGACGGGAAGAAAACCGAGGGCTCTTGGCGCTCGCACCAGGTGCCGTTCGGCGAACTGACCAAGCCGGAACATCGGAATCTGCTTGAACAGTGGATGAAGAGCTACCGGCCCGAGGAACTCTTCGATGACAACGGCGCGTTGAAACGGGAGTTAGCGGCGCTGGCGCCCACGGGCAATCGGCGAATGGGCGCCAATCCGCACGCCAATGGAGGCTTGCTGCTCAAAGATTTATATCTGCCCGACTTTCGCGGCTACGCCGTCGCCGTGCCTGAACCAGGCGCCGTAATGGCCGAGGCCACGCGCGTGATGGGCGTGTTTCTGCGCGACGTGATGAAACTCAATCTCGATGCGCGCAATTTCCGTGTCGTCGGGCCCGACGAGACCGCCTCGAATCGCCTGGGCGCGCTTTTCGAAGTCACTGACCGGGCGTGGATGGCCGAGCGCGTTGCGGATGACGACCATCTCGCGCCCGACGGACGCGTGATGGAAATTCTCTCCGAACACACCTGTCAGGGCTGGCTCGAAGGGTATCTCCTCACCGGCCGTCACGGCTTGTTCTCCTGTTATGAGGCGTTTATCCACATCGTGGATTCCATGTTCAACCAGCACGCCAAGTGGCTGAAGGTATCGCGCGAGATTCCGTGGCGGCGGCCGGTTGCGTCCCTCAATTATCTCCTGACCTCGCATGTCTGGCGCCAGGACCATAACGGCTTCTCGCATCAGGATCCCGGGTTCATCGATCACGTGGTAAACAAGAAGGCCGACATCATTCGCGTCTATTTGCCCCCGGACGCCAACACGTTGCTCTGCGTCACCGATTGCTGTCTGCGCTCGCGCAACCTGGTCAACGTGATCGTCGCCGGCAAGAACGACCAGCCGCAGTGGCTCGATGTGGACGCCGCGATCAAGCACTGCAGCGCCGGTATCGGTATCTGGGAATGGGCGAGCAACGATAGCTGCGCCGAGCCCGATGTGGTCATGGCCTGCGCTGGCGACGTGCCAACCATCGAGACGCTCGCCGCCGTGGACCTGCTGCGCCAGCACGCGCCTGAACTCAGGGTGCGCGTGGTAAACGTGGTCGATCTCATGACGCTGCAACCAAGTGAGGAGCATCCGCATGGGCTCTCGAACCGCGACTTCGATACGCTCTTCACCACCGACAAACCCGTTATCTTTGCCTACCACGGCTATCCGTGGTTGATCCACCGCCTTACTTATCGGCGCACCAACCACAAGAACCTGCACGTGCGCGGCTACAAGGAAGAAGGCACCACCACGACACCCTTCGACATGGTCGTGCTGAACGATCTCGACCGCTTCCATTTGGTGATGGACGTAGCCGATCGCGTGCCCAAGCTCGCCGGCAAAGCCGCGTATCTGAAGCAACACATGCGCGACAAGCGTACCGAGCACAAGCAGTACATCGTTCAGCATGGCGAGGACATGCCCGAGATACGGAACTGGAAGTGGCCGTACGAGGCGCGTGGATGAGGAATAGCTATCAAACTCTGAACAGATGCTCAGTGACATCTATCGCGGGAAATCGAACCATGCATAAATCCTTCACTCATCGACCGCGCCTCGCATACTTCTCCATGGAGATCGCGCTGCGCAACGAAATCCCAACTTACAGCGGCGGCCTCGGCGTTCTCGCCGGCGACACCATACGTGCGGCCGCCGACCTCGACCTGCCGCTGGTGGCGGTGAGCCTGGTGAGCCGCAATGGCTACTTCCGCCAGGATCTTGACGCGCAGGGGCGGCAAGTGGAACGCGCAGATCCGTGGGAGCCCGTGCGCTGGACGACCCCGCTCCATGCCAAGATCACGGTGCCGATCGAAGGACGCGATCTCTGGGTCGGTGGCTGGCTCTACGTTCTGGAAAGCCACATGGGCGGGAAGCAGCCGGTGATTTTACTCGACACCGACCTGCCGGAGAACAACGCGGCCGATCGGGAGCTCACGCATTACCTCTACGGCGGGGATGCGACCTATCGGCTCAAACAGGAGATCGTACTCGGTATCGGCGGTGTGCGCATGCTGAATGCTCTTGGCTTTTCGGTGCGCCAGTACCATATGAACGAAGGGCACTCGGCCTTGCTCACGCTCGAACTTCTATACCGCCACGCCTATTCGGCGAAAGACGTGCGTCCCGGGGAGCTCCCCTATGATGTCCCGCAGGTACGCGCGCTCTGCAATTTCACCACGCACACGCCGGTCGAAGCCGGACACGATCAGTTTCCATACGATCTCGTACAGCATGTGCTCGGAGATTTCATCGAGCTTACGACGCTAAAATCTTTTGCTGGGCAGGAGCGCCTCAACATGACGCACCTCGCGCTTAATTTGAGCGATTACGTCAACGGTGTCGCCAAGCGCCATACTGAAGTGTCGCAGAAAATGTTTCCAGGCTACCGTAAGCAAGTCGGAAAGGAGAGAGATCATGGAAAAAGATCCCGTATGCAGCATGTCGGTGGAAAGCTGATGCAATGAACGGAATCGCGCAATCCCGCGTGCGCACGGTCGCAACCACGCCGTTCGACGATCAGCGGCCCGGCACTTCCGGTCTGCGCAAGAAGGTCGCGGTGTTCCGGCAACCGCATTACCTGGAAAATTTCGTCCAGTCGGTTTTCGACACACTGGCGTTGCCACCGGGCAGCGCGTTGGTGCTGGGCGGCGACGGCCGTTACTACAATCGCGAGGCGCTGCAGGTCATCCTCAAGATTGCGGCGGCGAACGGGATCGGCCGCATGCTCGTGGGACGAAACGGAATCTTGTCCACGCCGGCAGCCTCCTGCGTGATCCGCAAGCGCGGCACGTCGGGCGGCATCATCCTGTCGGCGAGCCACAATCCGGGCGGACCGCAGGGCGACTTCGGCATCAAGGTCAACGCCGCCAACGGCGGCCCCGCGCCTTCAACGCTGACCGAGGCGATCTACGCGCGCAGCCGGACGCTGCAAACCTATCGCGTTCTCGACGCGCCTGATGTCGTGCCGGACCAGTTCGGCGCATCGGTGATGGGCGAGATGACAGTCGAGGTCATTGACCCGGTGGCCGATTACGCGGCATTGATGGAGTCGCTGTTCGATTTCGCGGTGCTGCGGACGCACTTCGCGAGCGGATTTCGTCTTTGTTACGACGCCATGCACGCGGTCACCGGTCCTTACGCCAAAGAAATTCTGGAACGGCGTCTTGGCGCCCCTGCGGGCAGCGTGATTCACGGCGAACCGCGGGCTGATTTCGGCGGCGAACCACCCGATCCCAACCTGGTCCATGCGCACGAGCTAGTGGATGTGATGAACAGGTCCGATGCGCCGGATTTCGGCGCAGCCTGCGACGGTGACGGAGACCGCAACATGATCCTGGGGCGGCGCTTTTTCGTTACACCCTCGGACAGCCTCGCCGTGTTGGCTGCTAATGCCACACTCGTGCCGGGCTATGCCGTGGGCCTCAAGGGTGTCGCGCGCTCCATGCCGACGAGCCGGGCGGTGGATCGCGTGGCGCAACAACTCGGGATCCCGTGCTACGAGACGCCCACCGGCTGGAAGTATTTCGGCAATTTGCTGGACGCGGGAAGAATCACCCTCTGTGGCGAGGAAAGTTTCGGCACCGGCTCGGACCATGTGCGCGAGAAGGACGGCCTGTGGGCAGTACTGTTCTGGCTGAACATCCTCGCGGCGCGGCGCCAGCCGGTGGAGACCATTGTAAGGGAGCATTGGCGAACGTATGGACGCCATTTCTATACGCGCCACGATTACGAAGGGCTGGATCCGGTAGCGGCGGAATCTCTGCTGAACAAGCTGCGCGAGCGGCTTGGCCGCCTGCCAGGACAGCGGATCGGCAATCGACGCGTGCGTGAGGGCAATGAGTTTCAATACACCGACCCGGTGGACGGCGGTCTCGCTTCCGGTCAGGGTCTGCGCATTCTGTTTGAGGACGGCGCGCGCATCGTGTTGCGCCTCTCCGGCACCGGCACCGAGGGCGCGACGCTGCGCCTATACGTCGAAGCGTTCGAACCCGATCCGGCGCGGCACCATCTGGACACGCAGGAGGCCTTGGCTGAGCTGATCGCGGCAGCGTTGGCGCTCTCGGAGATTCCCGGGCGCACCGGGCGCCGTGCGCCGAGTGTCATCACCTGAATCGGCTGGCATGAGAAACGGTATCGGAGCGAATATGACTTCATCGTCAAGGCCATCGTCTCGCTGGGCGGCGACGGAAGGACTGCCGTTCCCGTTGGGCGTTAGCTGGATAGAGGATGAGCGGGCATTCAATTTCGCGCTCTACTCCAAGCATGCGGAGAGCGTAACGTTACTGTTATACACCGAGAGCGACATCGTTAATCCTGTATTCATCTATGAGTTCGATTACCTCAAGAACAAATCGGGCCGGATCTGGCATGGCCGGTTTCCACTGACAGCGATGAAGAGGGCGGCGTACTACGCGTACCGTATCGACGGTCCGAGGCCCGCAGGCCGGTTCGAGTGGCACTGCTTCGATCGCAACAAAATTCTTCTCGACCCTTACGCGAAATCGGTTTTCTTTCCGCCCACGCTCGATCGGCTCGCCGCCATTCGTTCGGGTTCGAACGCGGGCAAGGCACCCTTGGGCGTCATCACCGGCGATAGCGAGCACTTCGACTGGGAACGTGACGACTGCCCGCGACATGAGGCCGATGCGGTCATCTACGAGCTGCACGTCGGGGGGTTTACCAAAAACCCGAACTCCGGGGTGAGGGCGGATGCGCGCGGAACGTATGCCGGCCTTATCGAGAAGATTCCGTATCTGAAGGAACTCGGCATCACCGTGGTGGAGTTGATGCCGGTTTTCCAATTCGACCCTTCCGATGGCAACTACTGGGGCTACGCGCCGCTGAATTTCTTCGCGCCGCACAACGGCTACCTCGGCAGCCGCGGCCTCAAGGATCAACACAACGAGTGTCGCGAGATGGTCAAGGCGCTGCATGAAGCGGATATCGAGGTGGTCCTCGACGTCGTCTACAACCACACCGGCGAGGGCGATCACACCGGCCCGATCTACAGCTACAAGGGGATCGACAACAGCACCTACTACCTGATATCGAACCGGCCCGGCGAACCCTACGAAAACTTTTCCGGAACCGGGAACACGCTCAATTGCGTGAACCGCTCTGTCCGGAAAATGATCATGGACAGCGTCCGCCATTGGGCGTGCGAAATGCACGTGGACGGATTTCGCTTCGATCTCGCTTCCGTCTTCACCCGAAACGCGGACGGCTCCGTCAATGCAAACGACGCGCCGCTGCTGAGCGACATGGCCTCGGACCCGGACCTCGCGGGCCTGCGGGTGATTGCCGAACCCTGGGATGCGGCCGGGGTGTATCAACTCGGCCGGGCGTTTCCGGGAATCACGACGTGTCAGTGGAACGGAAGATTCCGAGACGATATCCGACGCTTTATAAAGAGCGATCCCGGGATGGTGCCAGCCCTGATGCGCCGGCTGTATGGCAGCGACGATTTGTTCCCCGACGATCGGCTGAACGCCTATCACGCCCATCAGAGCGTCAATTACATCGCCTCTCACGACGGATTCACCCTTTACGACCTGGTTGCCTACAGCCAGAAGCGGAACTGGGCAAACGGCCACGGCAACACGGACGGCATGGAGGAAAACCATAGCTGGAACTGCGGCTGGGAAGGGGATGAGGGTGCGCCACTAGAAGTGGTGAAGCTGCGCAAGCAACAGATCAAGAATTTCTGTTGCCTGCTGTTCCTTTCGAACGGAACGCCCATGTTCCGTGCCGGTGACGAGTTCATGCACACGCAGGCCGGCAACAATAACCCGTACAACCAGGATAACGAGACGGCCTGGATCGATTGGAGCCGGCTGCATGCAAACCCGGACATCTTCCGCTTTTTCAAGTTGATGATCGCGTTCCGCAAAGCGCATCCCTCCCTGGCCAGGAGCCGGTTCTGGCGCGAGGACGTCCATTGGTACGGGGTCGGCCGCGATACCGACCTTTCATTCGATTCCCGCAGCCTCGCTTTTGCGCTGCAAGGCGCCTCGCAAACGGACAACGACATCTACGTGATGGTCAACGCCTACTGGGAAGACCTGGGTTTTCAAATCCAGGAAGGCGCGGCTGCCGAATGGCGGCGCGTTATCGACACCAGCCTGGATAGTCCGCTCGACTTTCTCGAACCGGGCAACGAAAGCCCTTTGCCGTCTTTGCACTACCGGGTTGCGGCGAGGTCGGTCGTGACACTGGTTCGAAATAAGGGCGGAGATCCACTGGCGACTTCAACGACGCAGATCTAGGACGGAAGCCATGAAAACCACCACCATCGACGTTGCCGGCTTGCTGTCGCCGCTCTGCGCGCAGGGCGTCGAGAAGCAACTGTGCAAGATGCCGGGCGTCAGGCGCGCCGACGTGAACTTCGTGTCGGGCAGCGCGACGGTTGAGTACGACGAGTCAGCCGGTGCCACGATCAACAAGAGCGGCAGCTTCCGCTATCGGGCCACCAAGGTGGGCGCCGACACCGCTCTCGCGCAGATCGTGAAGCTGGTGCAGGAGGCGCAAAACTCCAAGGCACCCGCTCAGCTTCTCGCCGATAAGGCATCGCAGTGGCTGGTACTGATTGCAATCGTCATCGGCGTCGCTACGTTCGTGACGTGGTACTGGGGCATCGGGCAGACGCTGCTTCTTGCTCTCACCCTCACCATCACGGTTTTTGTCATTGCCTGTCCCGATGCGCTCGGCCTGGCAACGCCCATGGCGGTGATGATCGGCACCGGCCGCGGCGATGGAGAAGCATTCCGAGCATCCGCTCGCGCATGCGATTCTCGAGCGCGCCGGCGACAAGGCGACGCCGGCAGCCGAGCGCTTCACCAACGTGGACGGCATGGGCGCCAAAGCTGTGCTGGATGGCGATCCGGTGCTGATCGGCAACCGCCGGTTGATGGATGCCGAGAAGATCAATCTGGCGGGCCTGGAACGGAAGGCCGCGGAGATGCAGGGTGCTGGACGCACCGTAGTGCACGTCGCCCGTGCCGGAAAACTCTGGGGTCTGATCGCCATCGCCGATGCGGCCCGGGCGACCGCAGCGGCCACCGTGCGTGACCTGCGCGCCCGCGGCGTCAAGGTGGCGATGCTCACCGGCGACAATCAGGCCACCGCCCAACGTATCGCCAAGGAACTCGGCATCGACATCGTGCTTGCCGAAGTCCTCCCTGGACAGAAAGCCGACCAGGTCAAGGCGCTTCAGAAAAAAGGCAACAAGGTCGGCATGGTGGGTGACGGCATCAACGATGCGCCGGCGCTCACCCAGGCCGACGTGGGCTTCGCCATCGGCGCCGGCACCGACGTCGCAATGGAGAGCGCCGACGTGGTGCTCATGAAGAGCGACCCCTACGATGTGGTCGGCGCGATCGAACTCTCCCGCCACACGTTGCGCAAGATGCACCAGAACCTGTGGTGGGCGGTGGGTTACAACGTGGTCGCATTCCCGGTGGCAGCGGGCGTGTTCTATCCGCTCACCATCAGTCCTGAAATCGCGGCGCTCGCCATGTCCGGCAGCTCGCTGCTGGTGGCTGTAAACGCCTTGCTCCTGAAGCGCACCCCTATCGCAGGCGTCAGATGAACACAACGGCCATGGCACTTAAAACGTGTGCGCTCAGGCTTGTCGTACCAGTCCGCCACCAATGAAAGGAGAAGGCCAGTGAAAGCTAAGGACATCATGACCAAGTCGGTTGTTTCCGTCGGCCCCGACACGAATGTGCAAGAGATCGCGCGGTTGCTCCTCAAGCGCCGCATCAGCGCGGTGCCCGTCGCAGATGATCGCGGTCGCGTCATCGGGATGGTCAGCGAAGGCGACCTCATGCGGCGGCCGGAGTCGCGGACGGAAGGTCACGCCTCGTGGTGGCTCGACCTGCTGGGTGGGCCCGAAGAGCGGGCACGTACGTATCTCAAGTCCCATGGTCTGACGGCCCGGGATGTGATGACACGCAAAGTGATCACCGTAGCGGAGACAACTTCACTCGAAGAAATTGCGACGCTGCTCGAGCGCAACCGTATCAAGCGGGTCCCAGTGCTCAGCGGTGGGAAGCTCGTCGGCATCGTGAGCCGCGCGAACCTGTTGCACGGGCTGGCCGCAGCCCGCGGCAAACCGGCCAGACGCACAGTGTCATCGGATTCCAGCCGGGTTCGTGATGCCGTGATGGCGGAGCTGCGCGAGGCCGGCGTGCAAACCCTGTACATGAACGTCGTGATCGCGGACGGCATTGTGCAGTTGTGGGGTTACGCCGAATCGGCGGCGGAGCGCAGGGCGGCCGCCCTGGCGGCCAGACGCACTCCCGGCGTGAAGAAGGTGGAAAACCACCTTGCCGTCCTGACTCCTCAACTCATCGGATCTTTGGGCGCGCAGTAAGCGCCGAACAGGTCGCTACGAGTCCTACACTGACGACACCACCAGAGGGCATCACCATGAAAGTCAATGATCTCCCTGCCGCAAGCGCGCTTGCGGCACACGATGGAAGGCCGGATAGTTCGGCTTCCGCTACGACGCCATGGGAGCAGGCATGGCGCTACCAAACCGACCTCCTGCAACGGACCGTGCTCTTTCTCGACATCCTTCGCGAGCAGGAGCTGAGCAAACAGATCTCCGCCGGGCTGGACAGCTACCGCAAACGCAGGGACGAGTGGGCCGAGGCGGTTTTCAAGTGGTTATACGGCTGATCAAGCGTCGCGGAGCACGCTGCCATTATGAGCCTGATACACATCAAATCGGAGGGCGCCGCAAGGCGCATATTGTGACGATGAATTTCGAATCCCATTCCACGGCCGCTGGCCGCATGGCAATGCAGACTCCCGCGGCGCCGGCCCATCCTCACGAGACCATGGATGCCATGGCGCCTTCGGGTGCCGACGCGCTCGACAGCGAGCAGCAGGCGCGCGAGCTCGAGTACCGCAGCCTCATGCGCAAGTGGTGGTTCGCCGCCCCGGTCGGTGTGTTCACCATGATCATGAGCTATCCCTGGCTCATTCCGGTGCTGCGCGACTGGTTCCCGCGCGGCAGCCCGGAGCTCTGGTACGTCTGGGCGTTCATGGGGGTAGCCTCGGCCGCCGTGCTGCTCTACAGCGGCAACCAGTTCTTCACCGGCGCGTGGCAGGCGCTCAAGCACCGCTCGGCCAACATGCATACGCTCATCGCGCTGGGAACAGGCGTAGCGTGGGTGTATTCGACGATCATCCTGCTCTTTCCGCAAGTGCTGCCCTCCTCCGAGATGCTCGAGGTGTACTACGACGTGACGGTGGTCGTCACCGCGCTCGTCGTGCTCGGCCTTGCCATGGAGCTGAAGGCGAAAGGCCGGACCTCGGACGCAATCAAGAAGCTGATCGGCCTTCAGCCCAAGACCGCGCGCGTCGTGCGCGGCGGCATGGAGCTTGACATCCCGGTCGAGGAAGTGCTGGTCGGCGATCTCGTGGTAGTGCGCCCGGGAGAGAAGATCCCGGTCGATGGCGAGATTGCCGAAGGGTCTTCGGCGGTCGACGAGTCGATGGTCACCGGCGAGTCGCTTCCCGTCGAGAAGAAAGTCGGCGACGAAGTGATCGGCGCGACGATCAACAAGACCGGTGCGTTCAAGTTCAGGGCGACCAGGGTCGGCAAGGACACGGCGCTCGCCAGCATCATCCGCATGGTGCAGGACGCGCAGGGCTCGAAAGTCCCGATCCAGAGGATCGTCGACGTGGTGTCGGGCTACTTCACACCCACGGTCGCGATCCTTGCCATCCTCGGCTTCATGGCCTGGTACACGTACGGGCCGGAGCCGCGCATCGTGTTCGCGCTGATCGTCGCGGTGACGACGCTCATCATCGCATGCCCCTGCGCGCTCGGCATGGCGACGCCGATGTCGCTCACCACCGGCGTCGGGCTGGGCGCGCTGAACGGCATCCTGATCCGCGACGGCACGGCGCTACAGACCGCGCAGAAGCTCCAGAGCGTGATCCTCGACAAGACCGGGACGATCACGCACGGCAAGCCGGTGCTGACCGACGTGGTGATGAGCCCCGGCGTCGATGAGAACGAGATGCTGCGGCTCGCGGGCGGCGTCGAGAAGTCCTCCGAGCATCCGCTCGCCGCGGCGATCGTCGAAGGCGCGGCAGCCCGGGGCCTCGCGCTGCCCGACGCCGAGATCTTCAACGCGATTCCCGGCAGGCGATCCGCGCGCTCAAGGAGATGGGGCTCGAGGTCGTCATGATCACCGGCGACAACGAGCGCACCGCCAAGGCGATCGCGCGCCAAGTCGGGATCGAGCGCGTGCTCTCGGAAGTGCTGCCGCAGGACAAGGCGCACAACGTGCAGAAGCTGCAGCTCGAAGGGAAGCAAGTCGGCATGGTGGGCGACGGCATCAACGACGCTCCCGCGCTTGCGCAGGCCGACGTGGGCTTCGCCATCGGCACCGGCACCGACGTCGCAATCGCGGCCTCCGACATCACGCTGATCAAGGGGAGCCTCCACGGCGTGGTGCTCGCCATGCAGATCAGCCGCGCCACGATGCGCAACGTGTATCAGAACCTGTTCGGCGCGTTCATCTACAACACGCTCGGGCTGCCGATCGCTTTGGGTGTTCTGTATCCCTTCGTCGGCATCCTGCTCTCGCCGCTGCTCGCTGCGATCGCCATGGCGTTCAGTTCGGTGACCGTCATTTCCAATGCCAACCGGCTGAAAAGATGGAGGGCAGCATGACCTGGGACAGAATCATCGTCGATCTCGTGGGTCTCGGCCTGATCGGCGCCATCGTGTGGTTTTTCTGGCTCGTCAAGACGAAAGGCGTCAGGGCGGCGCGCACGAGCAGCGGCTATCAAGAGCAGATGGTACTGGTGAAAGGCGGCTACACGCCGGATGTCATCGTGCTCGAGCGCGGCATGCCGGCGCGGCTGAATTTCGTCCGCCAGGAATCGTCCTCGTGCAGCGAAATGGTGCTGATTCCGGCGTTCAACAAGAGCGCGCAGCTCCCGGAAGGAGAGACGGTCGCGGTCGAGTTCATGCCGGCCGAGCCCGGTGAATACGAGTTCGCCTGCCAGATGGGAATGCTGCGCGGCAAGCTGATCGTGGAGTGAGGCGCGCCATGTCAGAAAGCATCGAGTCAACCTAACCGAAAGGAGAACCAAATCATGACACTCACCGATCCCGTGTGCGGAATGAGCATCGAGTCGGAAAAGGCCCATGCCAGCGAAAGCTACCAGGAGCGCACCTACTACTTCTGTTCGGCGCAGTGTCAAGGCTCGTTCAAAGGGGACCCAGCGAAATTCGCGGCCAAGGCCGGGAGCGAAGCGGGTCACGGCGGGCACCGCCACCACAGCTGACCCCGAGCCCGGAAGTCCGCTGACGCTTTAGGGACGCAAGGTGTTCGAAATCGCGCTTTTCTACGCCTTTGCAGCGGTGCTGGTGGTGTCGGCTATCGCGATCATCACGGCGCGCAATCCGGTGCACGCGGTGCTGTGCATGGTGCAGTGCTTCTTTACCACGGCGGCTCTGTGGCTGCTGCTGCGCGCCGAGTTTCTCGCCATCGTGCTGGTGCTGGTATACGTCGGCGCGGTGATGGTGCTGTTCCTGTTCGTCGTGATGACGCTCGACGTCAACATCGAGCGGCTGCGCGAGGACATCTGGAAGAACCTGCCGCTCGCGCTGGCGGTCGGCGGGGTCATGGTGCTCGAGATGGTCGCGGTACTCGCGAATCGCTATTTCGGGGCGTCGCCGGCCGCGCTGCCGCCCGGCTACAGCAACACCAAGGCGCTCGGGCGGCTGCTATACACGCAATACGTGTACGCTTTCGAGATTGCCGGGGTGATCCTGCTGGCGGCCATCGTGGCTGCAATCGCCCTCACGCTGCGGAGGCGCAAGGACAGGCGCCGCCAGGACCCCTCCGAGCAGGTGCGAGTACGGCGCGAGCAGCGTGTGCGGCTCGTTTCGATGACGGCTGAAGGCGACGAGTGATGGGCCCGCTCACGCTCAACCATTTCCTGGTGCTCGGGGCGGTGGTGTTCGCGATCGCGGTGGTCGGGATCTTCTTCAATCGGCGCAATATCATCATCCTGCTGATGGCGATCGAGCTAATGCGATAGGCGCGATTTCGCCTTTCTTCAACATAGCGCAAGGAGACATGTCATGAGCTGGCTGGCACAAAACTGGGTTTGGGTTCTTATTGCGGCTGCAATCGCGTGGTTCGCTTTCCGTGGCCGCCTCGGCGGTCATGCGGGCGGGCACGGTGGATTGGGTAGCGGTCATGGAGGACATGGCGGCGGGCTGGGAGGCCTGCTCGGCGGGCTGGGGCACGGCGGTCATGGCGGCGGGCACGGCGGTCATGGCGACCAGCCGGAGACCCGGGCGGAGGCGAGCGCGCCGGAAGCGGCTGTCGATCCCGTCGGCGGCGAAGCGGTGCGCACCGCGCAGGTGCTGACCTCCGTTCACCAGGGAAAGATCTACTACTTCGCCTCCAAGGAAAACCGCGACCGCTTCGAATCCGCGCCGCAGGAGTACGCGCACAAGGCTGCCGGCCATGCGGTGCGTCCGGCCGAAGCTGCGCACGAGCGCCCGCGCAGGCGCGGCGGCTGCTGACGGGCGGAGCGAAGCATGAAGAATCTCGGAACGACCGAACGGTTGTTGCGCGTGCTGCTGGGCGGCGCTCTCGCCATCTGGGCGTTGTGGCTGCTCCTCGGCGGCGGGACGCTGTTGCAGGTGTTGCTCTACATCGCCCTGATCGCGCTGGGGGTGGATTTCGTGGTGACCGGCGCCCGCGGCCATTGCCCGCTGTACAAGTGGCTGGGCTGGAGCACCGCCCGCCCATAGGAAGGATTCACGATGCAACACGAGCCGGACGACGGAAAGCAAGGCGGCTGGAAGCATTGGTTCTGGATGCTCCTCTGCTGCGTGCCGATGGATTAAGGAGCAAAACATGAGAGAAGTTTTCCTGTTCGTTCACCCGGCTTTTGGTGTCCTCGGCGTTCTTGCGGCGCTTTGGGTCTACGTGGAGGCATACAAGCTCGACGAGAAGCGGCTTCGGCGCATGAAGGTAGCGAGCCTCGTTGTTGCGGGATTCATGCTGCTCACCTGGTTCTCAGGCGGCCTCTGGGACAGTTTCTTCTACGAAGCCGATCGGGCGGTGATGGAGAAGGGATCCTGGGCCCTCGTGGGCGATACGACGATGGAACTGAAGGAGCACCTGTTTGTCGTCGTTCTCCTGCTCGCCCTGTACCTGCCGATCCTCACCTTCGCTACCGACCTTCGGCGTGACGAAAGCACCAGGCTCTCCACCCTGACCGTGTCGGCCCTCATCGTGCTTCTCGGGCTCGCCATGGACGGCGCCGGAGTGATCCTCGCCGGTTCCGTCCATGTCGGCATGACCGCGCTGCTCGGATCGTGACGGGGGTCCCAATGGAACGTTACGTGCATTCCTTCGGCGCATCCTTCGCCGTCGCCGTTTTGCTGACGGCTTTCGTATTCGCGATCAAGGCAGTCTTTCCCGAACTCGAAGAGTGGAGCGAGGAACTCTTCGGACATGCATGGCTCTACATGGGAGTGCTGGCGCTCGTCGTGTTCGTCGGCCTGGGTCTCTCGCCGGTCCGGTTGACGGCAAGCAGCCGCGGTCTCGCGACGCTGGTTGCCGGCGCGGCTGTCATCGCCGGCGTGGTGATTGCAGTGGCCGCGGCGGTGGCGGCGTTCGGGTAAATCCGGCGCCGCCGGTGTCGCGAATTGCCATTTGTCGCTGCGATATGACTTTGAAAGGAACCCTGGCAATGAGAACTCTATTGTTACTCGCGCTGCTCGGCACCTTTGCTTTGGGCACGCCTTATGCCGCCGCACAGAGCGCGCCCAAGACCCCATCCAAGCCGCCCATGACGGCCGCCGACATGGACAGGCAGATGGTGCAGATGCAGGAAAACTTGAAGCGCATGGAACAGCTGATGGACCGGATCCATCAGACCAAGGACCCGAAGGAGCGCCACGAGCTGATGGATGAGCACGCGAAGACCATGCAGGAGAACATGCGGATGATGCGCGGCATGGGCGGGCCGATGATGATGGACACGATGGGCGGCGGCCAGAAAGGCGGCATGGGGCCCGGCATGACGGGCGGTGGCCGGATGGGGGGCGATCCCATGGCGGGGATGGATCCGAAGCAGCAGCAGGAATTCATGCAGCGCCGCATGGACATGATGCAGATGATGATGGAGCAAATCATGCGGCATCAGCTGCTGATGCAGGCAGCGCCGGCAAAGTGACGAGCTACGAGGAGGACACGCATGCGAAACAATTGTCATACAAGCCTGAAGGACAGCGTAAGCGCCAATTGGGAAGTCGATCTGAAAGAGATCGTCATGGGTCTGCACTGGCATCCGCAGGAACCCGGCGCTAGCGCCGGCCGGGGGCCGGCAAACCTGGATGCGTTGTGTGTGCTGTTCGACCAGGAAGGCCGCGTGCTGGAGGTCATACATCCCGGCCACCGGAGTAACGCCAACGGCAGCGTCCTGCATACCGGCGACTCGCCAACGGGAGCGAGCGAATGGGATGACGAGAGGATTTTCGTGTTCTTGGAGGCGCTTCCGGATTCGGTTTCCGCGCTTGCATTCGTCGTGGAGAGCGCCAACGGCCATGTCTTCAGCGAGATTCCCGGCGCATCCTGTCACGTGAGCGATCGCGTCACCGAACGCGAATGGATCCGCCTCGACCTGACCGCGCTCGGAAAGCGCACGGAATATCGGATCGCCACACTGCGCCGCAGGCCGGCGGGATGGCAAATATCACCGGACGCGCAAGCCGCCCGTGAGCTGCACCAAAACCCTTACGGAAAGGAGACAGACCATGCCGACCTATGATCCCGACGATATCGTCGACGAATTGCGGAGGCGCGCCGCCGCGCTCGGCGGCCAGCGCATCACCATTATTATCGTGGGAGCGCTGTTGCTGACCTTCCTCTGGTCGACCTGGTTCACGGTGCAGCCGGAGGAGACGGGCATCGTTCAGCGCTTTGGGGCGGTGGACCGCACGGCGGGTCCGGGCCTGCACTTCAAGTTTCCTGACGGCATCGAGAGCGTCCGGCTGGTTCCCACGGCCCGGGTCCTCAAGGAGGAATTCGGGTTCGGCACCGCTGTCACGGTTGCCGGCGGGCGAACGCAATACGCGGCTGACAAGAAGGGATTCAAGGATGTGTCGCTGATGCTTACAGGCGACCTGAACGTGATCGACGTGCAGTGGATCGTCCAGTACCGGATCGAGGACCCGGTCCGCTACCTGTTCCGGGTCCGCGAGTCCCCGCAGACGATCCGGGACATCGCCGAGGCAGTCATGCGCCGGGTGGTCGGCAACCGCTTGGGGAGCGATGTCCTTACCGTCGGCCGGGTGGCCGTGTCCACCGAGGTCAAGGAGGAGATGCAAAAGATTCTCAGCGCCTACGAGACCGGCGTTCGCCTGGTCACGGTGGAGCTTCAGGACGTGACGCCTCCGGACACCGTCAAGCCCGCCTTCAACGAGGTGAACGAGGCGCGCCAGGATCGGGAGCGGACGATCAACCAGGCGCAGGAGCAGGCCAATAAGGAGATTCCCAAGGCGCGCGGCGAGGCGACCCGGACGATCACCGAGGCCGAGGGCTACGCCGTCGAGCGGGTCAACCGCGCGAACGGAGAGGC
>C687J26845_10000480_pt1 | contig 26610 bp, 35 predicted proteins | sample RifCSPlowO2_12_FD_26845 | JGI IMG/M metagenome (IMG submission 26845)
GCTCTGACTTTTTCTCGTCTTTCTTCTCCTCGCCCTTTGACTTATCATCAAACGAAGGAGGCTCCTTGCCGGTAAGTTTAGCAAGCGACACTGCGAGCTTCTTGTACGCGGCAGTGTTAAGCGCAGAGTCCACCTTCACAGCAGGCGGCGCAAGAGCTATCTCGTCTGCTTTTTTTCGAGGAATTATGTGAAGCATGAAATGCGGAGCGCGCTGGCCCGCAGCAGGGCCGTTCGCCACAAAAATAGACACTCCATCGACTTTAAGCGAGCGGATAAGAGAATGGCTGAGCTGCTTTGAAATCATACCCATGTGAGACGCGAGCTCATCGTCCATCTGCGCCATCAACATAACGTGCTTCTTTGGAATCAAAAGAATATGGCCATCAGACGCAGGATTAATGTCAAGAACAGCATTCACCTTATCATCGCTGTAAACAGACTTCGCAGGAATCTTGCCTGACGCGATATTACAAAAAATGCACTGTTGCTCATCAGCCATACAACGCACCTACTAAGAAGAGTATAAAAAACTTAGCCGAGCTTCGGATTCTTAGCCATCGCGTCAAGATTCTTCAAATAAGTCAAAAACCCGCGCGGAGTGTAAAACTCAAGCTCGACATCACCACATCGAATCCTTGATGCATCAGAAAGCGCGAGCTCCTCACCCTCAACAAGGCGAGTCTCAAGTCCGAACCGTGCAGACATAATAACATACGTTTCCCTTCCGGTTCCCGCGTTCTTAACCATCCAAGAATCAGAAGATTTGCGAATCATAGCATGGCTTTCAGCCACACCCCTGCCCGAAAGAAGCACGTCACACGAACCCGCAGAACCCAAAACATAGAGCATACCTTTGAAAGTGTGCGTGCCAAAAGCGCCAACCCTATAAACGATAACGCTCTTATATGCAGCATACATATTTTCACTGAATGAAGAGGCTGAATCCGCGGCCTCCACAACTCTCATAGAATCGGAACTTGAAGCTCTAAACGGAGTCACCAAAACAGGTTCTGGATTCTTACCTACAAAATCCTCTTCAGAAAGCCCAACAGTTGCCTTCAAAATATCCAATAATGACTGTTCACGACCACCCATAAAGCCACCGCCCACTTAGTCCTTTAAAAACCTATTGCCAAAACCCACCAAAAACTATATAAACAAACCTGACTGTAACACTATATAAAAGAGAGGTGAATGATGGCACTATTCGACAACCGCAAAGGAATAACCCCACTTGTCGCCACCATCCTTCTCGTCGCATTCTCAATCGGCCTTGGAGCCCTAGTAATGAGCTGGGGCGAAGAATACATCGAAGAAAAAGCCGAATTCGTCCAAGGAACAGCTGAAGTACGCTCCGGATGCGATGTATCTGAAATCAGCGTCATAAAAATAAGCGGACAACCGCAAGCCTGCGTAGCTTCCGACGGCATCAAAATCTGGATAGACAACGGACCAGAAATGGACCTTGTGAACCTGCACGCGAGAATAGCCGGAACAAACGGCGTCGACGTCATCGACTCACTCTTAACACAACCGCTGCTCAAAGCAAACGCGATAAACACAATCATACCATACAACAAAGAAATCGGCCAAGTCCTGCAAGTCAAACTAACTCCAAAAATATGGACCGGCAGCCAAGTAGCGATATGTTCTCAAAAAGCGATAGAATTAGAAGACTTGCAAAGTTGCTGATAACGCAAGGACGGAAGATGGACGGCGGAACGGACGATGGTAGGACGTTGGAAGTAGGACGAAAGACGGCAAACGAGTAATCCTACAAGACTTTTTTACGCGTATGGATAAGTTTTTTCTTTGACTCGGGCTCTGCAAGATAATTCTCCTTTGATATCACCGGACGACCAAGTTCTTTCTCTGTCTCTTTTCTTGCATTACCTGCAACACGACCGCCTCTCTTCGCAGCGCCTTCAACCTTTACGTATCCCTGCGCATCCTCATTCCCAGTGATTTCCGTCGACACTCTCTCGCCCAACATTGAAAAAATAAGCTCCAAATCACTCATATGATCCCGCAAATTCTCACGTTTCAAACCCTTGAACTGTTTATACTCATTCGGAGTCATGCCAAACGTGGCTTTTGAGATTTCCGCAGTGAGTATTGCATATTCTCGTTCCTCCAAAACCCCTCGTTTTCTCCATTCATCGGTTAGTTCATCGCGTATGGCGATGCCGCGTATCCTTTTTTCAATCCAGTCATCCGAATACCCCTTTGCCTTGTATAGTTCTCTCATACGTTTTTGCGCGAGTTCCGGATTTTCTATCTCTTGAACGCGCTGATAGCCAACTTCCGCAAGCCATTGCTTAAACGGCTCTGCCTTTGGAGAGGGAATAGATTGAATGATCCTGAAGAGCGATTTGATATTTGCACAGTCTGTTTCTCGTAACTTGCCATCTTCAGAGGGTAATTTCAACCGGTGACAATTTGTCACCACTTCGCTTCCCTCTGCCCTGAGCCGTTGACTGAGCTTATTCCAGTATTTCCTTGCAGTCTGAAAATCTGCCTGCTCTGTTAACACTGCAACAATATCTACGATTGAGAACCACCATTCGTCATTAGACCAGATTCTTCTGATGTCTTTACCTTGAAATACCACTAATGATTTATCCGACTCAGCCATTATTCAACAGAGTTCAAAACCACCTTAAGAATCTTACGCACTCATAAGTCCAGTGAACAGAACCTGCTGATAACGCAAGGACGGCTGATGGACGGTAGACAGCTGTCGGCGGGACGGATGGACGGCACGTACGGAGAACGGCAAGACGGAAGACGGCGGGACGGATTGGACGGCACGTACGGAAAACGGCAAGACGGAAAATGACGGGACGGATTGGACGGAAGAGGGCAAAAGAGTAAGCCTAAAAGACTTTTTTAGAAAACTACTCAATCATACGACCGCTAAGAAAATTCGCACGACGACACCCACGGGCGGGCCCGACGCCGATGACGACATTGCAGTTGACGTTGCAGTAGATGTCGAACCTGCCGACGACGCCGACGACGTCGTAGCGGCCCAACACCAAAGCCCGCTCCGAATTGTGACGATTCCAATTCTGATCAGGCGTCCAAATTCTTGTTTCTCTCTTCTGACCATCCCTTCGAGAAGCCCAACACTGGAAAATACCCGCTGGATTTCTATAACCTGACAAAGATTCAAGACACCCCCCAACATCAGAAGACACAGAAGAAACCACCTCTGAACTCTCTTCTTGCTCCGGCGCAAGAACAGAATAATTACCCTGCAAAACAGGAACACCAACACCCCTTCGCACTAGAACGCCATCCAAACTCAACTCATCCAACCTCATCCGCATACCCTCACACTCATAAGTCAACTTGCCGTACGCAGGCCACACATTCTCAATTGCAACTCGAAAAGATGCCCTGTAAGCATCAACTTCTCTTGAAAAAAACGAAACTTCCCTAATCGAATGCATACCAACAGCAACAGCAGTCTCCAACCTCAAAGGCATAACAACTACACCATCTTTACGCGCAGTATAACGAGAAAGCCAATTAACAACAGTATCCAAATTCCCATCCTCAAGATTATCCAAACCAACAATTACATTTTCATTCTTACCTTCATACTGAAAACTCACACACAAAGAACGACCAAGAAACTCATCCTCAACCAAACAAGCCCAAACACCACCCAAACCAAAATACACACGCCTCCACAACTCGTCCTTCTGATCCGCAACCACCCTATCAAGCGCATACGCAAGTCCACCAGCACGCGCAACCGCCTGCTGCAAACGAGCCAGCTCCTCAGGCGCACCATACCGAGCAGCCTTCTCCAATGCACGAATATTGTCGTCCATTTTACTCGAGTCTGCGCCAACCAAGCGCAGGCCTACCTTTTTCAACGGCACAGTCTACGTCGATGCCGAACCTAATGTTTTGGCTATTGCGGCACAACACCACCGCCCGCTCAAACAATTCTCTTCGAAATTGCAAAGGTGGTGTAAAAAGAGCGACTTCGCTCAGCTTTTTGTTCCTACGCGCAGTAAAATATTGAATCGCAAAAATCACCCCCCTATAATTCGAACCCATCAAATCAACAAGAAAAGGAGCAATATTTTTCTGAATGCTTCCAAAAACTGCAAGCTTATATTCCTGCTGCTCTCGCGCAAGCGTGAAGTAAGACCCCTGACAATCAGGAACGGCCACTTGCCTCACAAATATCTTTCCATCAAGGGCTATGTCCTCAATAGTTGTCTGCTCGCCTTGTCTGAGCGTGAGCCTGGCTGCGACGCGCTCACGTATCTCGTTTCGAAGCTGATCTTTAGCATACTCTCGCACCGTCCCTTCAAACGCAGAATGATTGCGGTGCTGATACATCGCAAGCTTAAAAGAATTATCAATGACTGGACTCGTCATCACTACACCATCTTTATTTTGAACAGAGTCCTCAAGATGCTGATCAACTGTTCTTTCAGCACCGTTATTCAAAAATCCACGAGAATGAATAATATTCGCAGTCTCACCATTCACGCCCAAATTATACAACTTCCAAGCAGAACCAAGAATCGAATCATCAGCAGCCTCAACCCAGAATTCTCCAGATCTGATTCTTGCTTGACCATACGCAGGAATCAGATCGACCTGTCCTGCCCGTATTCTTTGTTCTAGCCTGCGAAGCTCATCGTCCATATTCCAAAAACTACCTTCTTTGATTTATAAACCTTTCTAACGTCACCACTCAAAAGTAACTATTAAAGCAACCCGCCGAACACCCACTTCTTCAACTTCTGCGCAGGAGTCACCTGCTCTGAAAGCCACGTTTTCATAACGGGCTTTGCGGTCTGAGGCTGCAAAAACAACGGCAAAGCGTTCCTTGGCTGGTTGCAAATGTTCTTTCGGCAGAAATCAGCGCGCACTGGCTTATTCACACTAGAAAGAAAATTGCCCTCGCTATTCACAAGCTCCAAATCAGAACGCAAACTAATATCGCGATTAAACACCGCGCTCTTAGACACGCTGACAAACTGAACGCCGATGCGATTCTTCACAAGACTATTATCGACAAGAACAATCCCTGAAGAATTGCTCACGGCAAAACCACGCTCGTAGCCCTGCAATTTGCAATTCTGCACTGTCACATTCCTTGAATTCTTAATCGTCACACCCTGATAGCCGATAAGGCCAGATAAAACAGCGCCGTTACAGTCAACAAGAATGTTGCTGCCTGAAACAACCAAACCCTTCTTCAAGAAATAAACGCCGTTACAAATGTCCAGCGAAGAATCTACCCTAAGACCTTCAGACGGCGCAATACACGCGAAAACACCCGGCGCTAACAAAAGCGCGACAATCACCCACTTCATCTCTTTTTTTCACTTCTTTTTAAACAGGAACGACGCTATAAACGCAACAAAATACAGCGCCGCATAAAACAACAATTTAGCCCCAAGCGGAACAGACGAATCAGCCCGCACAGGACCCGCAGGAACCTCTTTTTGAGCGACAATCTCTTTAACTTCCTGCTCGAGCTCAGCAATCCTAGTCTCGACATCAACTTTCTCAACCACGCTGCCAGTTATTTCATCAGCAGTAGCAGGCGTTGCGCCTACGCAATCATCATCATTGCCAGAATTGCACCTATCACTGCAATAAAAGTCGCCGGACACGCACACGTTCATATCACGATACTCATTGCAGGCGTTCACCTCGCAAAAAGAACGCTCAATATCGCGATTGCCAAGCATCACAATATTGAACTTGCTGCTGATAGCCGAAACAGGCACCTGATAACTCTTGTCACTGTTATCCTGCATAACATTCTCGTACGATTCAAGCAAACGGATACCAACACGATTCTTGAGAAACGCATTATCCTCTATCAAAGAATGAGTCACGTTCTTCAAATACAAACCCTGATTGAAAGTCATCAAGTTGCAATTACGCAGCGTGAAATTCTTCGCGTTCTCGACACGAATTCCAATCTCGCTCTGGCCAAGAATACCCCTTAGAACAGAAGTTGCGCAATCGATCTGCACATTATCGGCACTGATACTGATGCCATTCGGGATATCGTACGTATCAACGCAAAAAATCACGCTCTCCTTAATGACAGAACCGTCTATGGGCTCAACACACTGCGCAAAAGCCAATTGCGATACTAAAATGAACAAAAGCAGGCGCTTCATTGATCCCACCACACGACAAGCAAAGGCAACGCTACGAAGAACAACACTATGCCGATTATCGCGATAATCCAGCTAAATCCATGCTCAAACCAGTACATGCCCCAAAAACCAAAGGGCATCACCGCGAGCGGACGCACAAAGTCCTGCCAGCCCAACCTCTTTTTCATTTAACATAGAGCAAGGCAAGTTCTTTAAAAAACCTTTCTGTCAAAGAAGAGTGATACCAAAACGGACGGGAGGACGGAATGACGGCAAGTACGGAAGATGGATGGACGGAATGACGGGGGGAAGTGGGACGCAGGTGAAATAAACTTCAACGTTGCACTTTGTGAGAGACTTTCCCCATAGAGAGGTAACGTTCAAATGTTTCCGCCAGCGCTGTTAGCTTCTCTCTACCTTCAACGTTCTCTATCATGAAAGATGGCAATGAAGCAAGACCGTGTTTCCCTGCGAGAATCCCGGTACAAATCGATGCGAGTGAATCTACATCTCCGCCAATACGAACTGAAATCCTCAACCCATCCATCGCGTCTTTCGCATGCTTGAGGACATACAGGACGCAACCGCCAGTGAGCATCGCATCAGATGGCAGTCCAGTGATTCCCGGCATGAACCGCGGCGCAACAATCGGTTGCGGGCCGCATAACACTTCATACTGGTGCTCCTTCAAGTCCTCGGGTCGAGGCAGCTCATCTATTCTCTGCAAGAGCAAGTCAGTATCTTTATCCATTCCTTTGACCTGCTCTTGACAGTAGGAAACTATGCTCGTTGGATTTCCATCTCGAAGCAAAAGATACTCTGCCGCTCTTGCAACTATGATGCTTGCCACCCTCGCCCTAGGATGAGGATGCGTCGCGTCAGCATTGATCACTGCGCACCGATTTATATCATGCTCTTGAACAAAAGCAAAAGGAATCGCCCTCATCGGAGGAGCATTCCCGGGGTACTCCCTATCCCGTTGGAACGCTCGTATCTCTTCAATTGATTTTGCACCGTTGAAATACCATTGCATCGAACCGTGACCCTGCCTACCAAACCCTCTCCTTTGCACGCCATCCTGATATTCCTCTTTCCAGAATCCGACAAGCATATCAGGCGTCAGCTCCTTACCTGAAAGAAGCGCGTTAATCACTCCCACCGTCATCTCAGTATCATCAGTATAATCCCACGGACTATAATTTTCAACGAAGGATCCTTCCCGCGCATTTACGAACTTCTGAAAATCAACATTGGCCCTTATCCACTCCCTGCTCTTGAATTCAACACCCGCACCAAATGCATCTCCGATCGCCAAACCCAATAATAAGTCCTTCTGTTTCATTCAATCAAGAGCAAGGCAAGCGCTTTAAAAAACCTTTCTGTCAAAGAAGAGTGATTACCAGCTTATTTCTTTTTGTAGCCGAATATCGTGTCGTAGTGCTGATGATCCGCAATCTCAAAAACCACGCTCACTATCCGTACTTCATCACCACTCACATAATAGAGCAACCTCCAGAACTGCGAGAGCTCCACCCTAAACAAATTAGGCAAATTCCCAAACTCTTTCGGCCACACCTCGTGCTTGACCGCATCACCTGAAAACGGATTCGTTTTGAGAAGATTCAATGATCGTTCGACACTTCGTAGAAGCTGCGCATCCTCTTTTGGAGGAGTCTTCCCCTGCGCCTCAAAAGCATGCACTGTTTCCTGCAATCGCGCAAGAGCAACATCTGCGGCGCCAATAACCTGAACTATCTTCTGTTTATCCTTTAATTCCATGTCCGCCCCTTGCTCAGAATAGCAGCGATATCCTCCTTTGGCGCGAAAATCCAAACAACGCCATCAGGAGTGAACTCCACTTTTCCGCTTTTCTGCAAGTAGGCAAGGATGACTTTAAGCGTGTTATGATTCACTTTTCTTGGAAGGAGACGTTTAAGCTCAGCCACGCTGAGCACTTCTTTTGCGTCGCGAATGGTATCTTCCACCATTTGCACGGTATCCAATGTAGGACTGTGGATTGGCTTTGGTTGTTCAAGTAATTGCGACATAGTTATCAATATGTAACTAATCGATACCAATATATAAATGTATCTGCATTTGAGCACGTAGTAGTCATTCATCAGTGATGACAAATCAAAAGATTTATAAGTCTCCAGCATTTCAAAAAAAAGATGTTATATGATGAAACTTTAGCAGACAGGGAATATTGGTCCTGGTTCACTGGTGAAGAATTTAAAACCGGCCCCGGTAAAAATGACATAGGAGACGAAGTAAGAACAGAATTAGAAAGTTTTGTTGATCCTGGAAAAGTGATGAATATCATGTGTGGGAAATACGGTCTAATTAAGTCACACCTAGGACTCGACGTCTCACCACATATGCTAAGAAAGAACAAAGATCTGACACGCCGTGTCGTATGCGATTTAAATGCAGATACATCCTATCCCATCAGAAATGAAGAATTCGATACCGCGGTAATAATTAACGGCATCGCGTACTTAAGGAACCCAACACATGCTTTCAAAGAGATCGCAAGGACTCTGAAGTTAGGAGGAGTTTTAGTTGTTGGCTTTGATCATAATCAAACCCGAAAGGGTCAAAAGGAATGGGGTTGTCTAAACGAAAATGATAAATTAGTCAAACTCCAAGATCTATATTCACAGGCAGGATTCGGGCCACAGATTATTAAAAAATTCAAAGTTCACTGGGGATTTCCAAACCATGACATCCGTCTTGAAAATACGTTTTATCTAGTAAAAGCGGAGAAGTCTCCAGCCAGTCATGTTTTGTAGCTTAACGATGAAGCCGTAAAAGACCTTAAAATTTTCTGCGGCCAGCGCAAATTACACTAATACTACTCCACAAACTTAACATCATCAACAATTCCATCAGCATCCCTATCTAATCCTTCAACAATTCTCGCGCAAACTTTAGGGTCAATTGAATTGCCCTTGGCAACTTCCGAGAAATACCGCAGGAACGCCATCGTAACCGCTCTTGTTCCAGCATACCTTCTCCCCGCGACCACAAGCACCCACTTCTTAGGATTGAAAGGATTTTTCGCCTTTACTATAAGACCGCACTCACCCTCAGGATAAACCTTGCCTGAAAGCGTGCTTTTAATCGCCCAGCTAGCAGTTTTATCGAAAAAAATAGGCAAATGCTCATTCACTTTTTGCGTCACCATATTGACGACAGGCCCTCCGATCAATATCAAGTTCTTCTGCAATTCTTCGGATCGAACCTCAGTATCGAGACGAACGGACAAATTACTAAGGTTGCTGACAAAAGTGCCCAAACAAAGCGCCAAATCAATACCATAATACCCATCACGGCTCCTTGCCATCTCAGGACCGTGCGGGTCGGGAGAACCCACAACAATAATACCGTTGAGCTCGCCGTTCTCGATAATCGGCGATAAAAACTCATCGCTTTGCATCGAAAGACCCGGAATCTTACGCGTCTCGCTAGGCTCCCTTAATGCCATCACGAACGCAGGAGCTGTCGGCGCGTAAAAACTCGCAGACGTTCCATTCACCTCCTCCTTTCTAACAACCGAGATAAGCCCGACTTTCTCAAGATTGCGGATATGATAGTACACCTTCTGCTCGTGCACGCGAAACTTTTTCGCAATACCCATAGGATACATCGGAGTCTTCGCTAGCTCGTGCAGAATCCTTTGGGCAAGAGGGCTAGAAGAGACCCTCAGCTGTTTCTGATTCATCGCCTTCGCCGGAAGGCTCACCACTGATTTGTTCCTGTTATCGACGACAATCATGTTAACCTCTAAAAAATATTTGTTACCACTTCTAAAAATATTTTAGGAACCCTTATATATAATCTTTTCGCATAATTCCACAAAAGGTGAATAACAACAAATGTGCGGAATACTAGGATACCTCGGAAACAAGAACGGCGTGCCACTCGTGCACGAAGGCCTCAAAGCTCTCTCGTACCGAGGGTATGACAGCTGGGGAATAGCCGCTATCCGAGGAAAAGAAACAATCATACAAAAAGAAGTCGGAGACATCAGCAAATGCGCCCCAATGGACGCGCACAGCCCGATAGTCATAGGGCACACAAGATGGGCAACCCACGGAGGAGTCACCGACAACAACGCCCACCCGCACACAAACAACGACGGCACGATAAGCGTCGTACACAACGGCATAATAGAAAACTACCACCTGCTCAAAGAAGCCCTCCTTGAAGAAGGATACACATTCACAAGCGAAACAGACACTGAAGTCATCCCCCACTTAATCGACTTCTACATGAAACGAGGCAAAACATTCAAAGACGCATTCGCACGCACGCTAAAAGACCTCAAAGGAAGCTACGCAATACTCGCCATGCACGCCCTTGAAGGAATACACTTCGCAAGAAACGGAAGCCCGCTAATCCTTGGAATCGGCGACAATGAGATGTTCGTAAGCTCAGACATACCAAGCTTTCTGCCGCACACCAAAAGAATAATCACGCTAGAAGACGGCGATTACGGAAGCCTAACACCGCTTGCCATCACAAACAAAGGAAAACCAGTCAAACGAGAAGAAAGCCTCGCCCACTGGGACCTCGAAGTCGCCAAAAAAGGAACATACGAACACTTCATGCTCAAAGAAATAGAAGAACAACCCCTCACAATCAGAAAAGCGCTCAACCAACCTTGCGAACTCATAGTAAAAGCTACACAACTGATGGACACCTCCACCATCATATTCGTGGGCTGCGGGACGAGCTACAACGCGTGCTCCATCGCGCTCACGCATTTTGTTCACGCAGGAAAACAAGCAATGACCGTGCTCGGCTCAGAATTCGAAAGCGTCCTGCCATACATCAACAACAAAACACTGCTAATCGCAGTATCCCAAAGCGGAGAAACAGCAGACGTAATCGACTCAATAAAGTCAGCGCAAAAAAAAGGAGCGAAAGTAATCAGCATCGTCAATAGTCCGAGCAGCACAATAGCGCGGCTTGCTGATTTGACAATACCAATGAACTGCGGACCTGAACTATGCGTTCTAAGCACCAAAAGCTGCACATCGCAAATCGCAATTTTGATGATGCTCGCGTTCGCCCTGCAAAAAAAAGACATCGGACTACTAAAAGAAGCAGCAGACACAGCGCTTCACGTGATAAAACAGACAAAACCACAAATGCAACAGCTCGCGCGAAAAATAGCAAATGAAAGAAGCATGTTCGTCATCGGAAGAAAATCCCTAGCACACGTAGCACGCGAAGCCGCCCTCAAAATAAAAGAAGTAAGCTACATCCACGCCGAAGGAATGCCCGCAGGAGAACTCAAACACGGAACCATCGCAGTCGTTTGCGATGGACTTCCAGTAATCGTGTTCGCAGACAACCAAACACGCGCGCACACCACATCGAATGCGATGGAAGTAAAAGCGCGCGGGGCATTTGTGATAGGAATCGACAGCAAGCCAAGCCACGCATACGACTACCACATCAGCATCCCTGACATCGAAGAAGCAACACCGCTAATCGCTCTGCTACCCGTCCAATTGCTCTCATACTATCTTGCGCTCGAACGCAAATGCGATCCTGACAAGCCAAGAAACCTAGCCAAAAGCGTGACAGTAAGATGACAACACTCGACGAACTGCTAAAACACTGCGTGTCAGTTGAAGCTGCGCGACGAATAATATGTTTGCAAGTGCAGCGCAAACAAACAGCGAAACCAGAACATTTAGCGCTCGCGAAAGCGAACGCATACGATCTCAACGCAGGCATAGTTGAACACATACCACTCATTAGCAATCCAACAGAACAATGGAGCCTATACGCAAGAGCCGCACTCGAAAACCTATTCGACTTCGAAAACGCAGCAATAATGGCCGCCGGATGCGGAGATTTCAACGCGTACCACGCATACCTGGATTTGCACAAACTAATCGGCGACCCCCACGAAGCGCAATATGACTATCAAAAAACAACACCACAACTGGAGGCAGCACAATGATTAAAGGAGTAATATTCGGACTAGACAGATGCATATACGACGTGGAAACACAAAACATAGACGTGCTCGACCCAGTAATCGAAGCGCTTGAAGACGCGGACATACACCGATTCTTCGACAAATCAGACGTTGAAGACATCAAAGAAGCCCTCTGGACACGACCGTTCGACGAAGTCCTGGCAACATTCAACATACCGCCGCAACTAGCGAACCATTTGAAGAAAGCGCACCAACATTTGCGCGCGGACCACTCAATACAGCCATACTCAGACATAGTAGTCTTGCCGCATTTGAACCAGCGCAAAATCCTTGTGACACGAGGATTCAAAGAATACCAAAACAGCAAAATACAAGCGCTCGGCATCACACCATACTTCGATGAAGTTCACATCGACTCAATCGATGACGGCAACCGAGGAAAAAAAGCAATCTTTCTAGATATTCTGCAAAAACACGGCTGGAAACCAAACGAAGTTCTCGTAATCGGCAACGACGTGCACCGCGCGATAAAAGCCGCCAAAGAAATCGGAATGAAAACAGCGCAAGCACTACGACCAGGAGTTCGCAAAGCAGAAAGCGCAGACTACTTCCTTAGAAGCCTCGAAGATTTGAACGCAGTACTGACAGCGAACGAAACGAAGATTGTCAGACGCAAAATAGCTCCGATAGCGGCGAAAATGCAGGCATAAAACGGAAGACGGCAGGACAACTGCGGGAGGCTTTGGTTTAAACATGGCAATCGACTTTTTTGAGACTCACCATTAAACAATCGCTTTAGCCCCTCATGAACGAAAGTTTTAAAAATAAACACCAGACAACCACTATCAGATGACAACTTTGCAAACTCAAGGAGAATGTCTTGAGAACCGGTTAGAAAACGCCAATAGAATAGTGGCAGCAGGATATTTTGACAGAGCAAAAGCAATATACGCTACAGGAGATAAAAATACCGCACTCCAAGAGCTTAATGAAGCAATAAAATTCGATCCAAATCTAGCTCAGGCATACGTGGGAAGAGGATACATCAACCTTGATCGGTCAAACTATCCTGAAGCAATAACTAATTTCGATCAGGCACTTAAACTTTTAGACAAACTCTTTGAAGAAAAGCCCACTGATGTGTGGCGATACTTGACCGAGTACCCTCGGACCATAGGATTACGCGGCTTCGCAAAGCGCATGATCAACGATTATCAGGGCGCGCTCTTGGATCTAAATCAGGCAGTCCTTCATATTCCAAATAGCCCCGGATTGCATCTGAATCGAGGTATTGCCAAAAGCAAGCTTAACATGGCCCAAGATGCGATTGAAGACTTCGACAAAACATTAGAACTCGACCCACAATGTGCCCTCGCATACCACCACAGAGCTTTGGAACGCTTGATTCTTAAAAACAGTGATTTTAACGCAGTGCTTCAAGACTATAACCACTTAACCAAGCTAATGCCGCTCGAAGCACGATTCTTCTATGAACGAGGAAAAATAAAAGAACTGCTCCTCAAAGATAAAGCCGCAGCATCCGAAGATTTCAAGGAAGCAATCCGACTTGAACCAACAAATTCAGACTACCGGGAGCAGCATACAAGACTGTCCATGACCTCCTTAAAAAACTCAATACGCGTACGCTTAAACAACAACTTCTTCCGATACTTACCCAAAAAAACCAAGCGGTAACGAATCCGATACGTGCAATGACAAGCATGCTCAACAGCCATACAAACCAAGAAAAATAATTCATATTTATCGGTTTAGCCCCTGCCGCCACAAAAGGGCAAGGTAAACACAAAATTCAGACTACCTGAAATCATCATACAAAACTGAATGTTCCTGAGCAGAAGTCCGCTGAACCCAGACTGGAATAACACCCTATTTCGTCATAACTGAAACAATGCAGATATTCATTGAATCATATTCGAGACCGCAGTTAGATACATGATTGTTTCAATAATTGAACTACTACTTGAACTAAATAGACAAATGCTAAAAACTATCCTGCGTGGCAGATAGGGTAGAAGAGTGCTGCTGCTTTTGCGTAGACGCGTGCGCGTTCGGTATCGTTGATTTTTTCAGCGACTTTTTGCGCGAATTCGAAATCGTGCTCCTCCTCCATCCGTACAAGATCAAGTTCAAAGAGCTCACGAGCCTTGAGATGATTACCAAGAGTGGTTTGGATTTCTGCAGCGTTGCTGTAATAACCAGGGTTTGAATATTTTTGCCCTGCTTTTTCGTAAAATTCTGCTGCGAGCGCAAGATCGCCCGCATTTTCCCAAACTTGCGCAGCAATGGCTGGCTGCTCCAGCACACTCGGGGTTTGGCATAGTCTTTCAAGCGTTTCTTTGGAAAAATACGGAGCCATGATGCGAAGATCGTCTGGACTTCTACGCAAGCTGCGTAATTCGTGTTCGTAGCGCGGGGCGAATGCTTCGCAAAACTCTCGTAACTTTTGCGTGTTCCCGCTTTTTTCCACCAAGATAAATGCGGAAAAGAAACGGCCCGTTTGTTCGCAATACGCGATTGCCTGCTCGATACCTTCTCGCACTGCGATGCGTTCCGGAACAAAATACGCACCATACGCGCTAGACGGCAATACTTTAAGCTGTTCATATGTGGCCTGTGTTCGCACAGAGTTGCCTGATTTGAGCGCTGAGTCGTACGCTTCGAGCGTTCGCCCGTTTCTTTCGTATTCTTCACTTGCGCGTTCATAGAATCTTTTCGCTCGGTCTATTTGCCCGTTTTCTTCTGCGACCCTACCTGCTTCTTCAAATTCTTTGAACTCTTCAAAGACTTGGATTTTTCTTTCAGCATGGTGGATTTCGGATGCGACTGCACGAAGGCTGAAGATGAAGTTGGGATCTGCCCTGTTTAGTTCTTGAAGAGCGCTTTCCAAAAACTCATCTGCGCGTGCAGTATCTGCTTTTTTCTTGAGCAGTTGTGCTGCGTAAAAGAAATTTTTCCCCTGAACGTATAATTGAAGGGCTCTATCCAATTCACCATGATTTTCAGCAATGCGTCCTGCAAAGGAAAAGTTTCCCTGTTCGAGCTGTTCGCGCATTGCTGCGTCATAAAGTTCTGCTGCTTTGCTTGTGAGTTCGTGTTTTCGCGCAACCTCTTCAGCGTTCGAATGCCAACCCACCGATTCATAAACCTGGATTTCTGCCTGAACATCACCCTTAGCTCGTGCAAGTGCTGCATCAACTAGAAAGGACGCGTGGCTTATTCCTGCCTTTGCGAAGTCATACAATGAGCGAGCACGATCAACTTCACCTATTTTTCGGGCAAGAAGGATTGCTTGGGCGCTAATCCGCATTGCGTCGTCATATGAGCATCCACGGAAATTGTCGTCTTGTTCGCAGAAAGTAAATACTCGTTCGATGAGTGCGCGGTCCGCAGGTGTTTCTTCTGATGCAATAAGAATAGCCGCAACTCGACTTTCTTCCGTATGAAGTCTTTGAAGAACACCCTCAAGATCAAATTGAACTGCCATAGCTGCACTGAATAGTAGTGATTTTTAAACCTTTTGGTTGCGCTTCAACCTTTGCGCACACCTGTGCGGCAGGATTAACGAGGAATAACTGAGCTCCACGTTCAACAAATACTTCAACACCCTGATTACATCCGTAAATCATTCGAAGGAAGAAAAGAAGCAGGAGGCTCAATCGATGGACGCTCTATCAGAATAGAATTCATCGAAGAAGAAACTTATATAAACATAATAACCGTGATATAACCCATGAAACTCGAATACGACAAAAGCGTTGATGCGGCATACATCTACTTGAAATATCCCCTCTCAGATGGAGAAGTCAAGAGATCGGTAGAATGCAAGAAAGACATCATCTTCGACTTTGACGACCACGGAAAGCTCATCGGCGTAGAGATTCTGAACGCTAAAAAAGTTCTTGGACGAAAAGTGATTGCGGAAAGCCAAACAGTCTGATTTTCACGCAATAATATCAAATCACGAGAAATAATAAAAGGACAAGATAATTAAACCTTCACGGTAATCTTAGTTCATGCCTGTTTTTGAGCGGAAGGAAATTCGTCTCCTGTGGGCGCTTTTTTCGGGTGAAACAACCCATGCTGAACTAAATAGTGAAATCGGTTTTGACGAAAGATTTAAATACTAGGCAACCCTAGTAGTCATTATGGCTGCGTTAACTAAAGTCACAAGAAATTTTCAAATAACCTTGCCCGAAGAGGTGCGCCAACAGCTCAAGATACGTCTTGGCGACAGCATTGCCATAGAAAGAGCGGATTTTGGGTTTAGACTGCACAGAGTGGAAAAAGGCAAGCTCGAGGACTTCGTAGGCATACTTGATAGTTTCGAAGAAAAAGTCCCAAGCACGGAACTACAAAAGATGTGGCGAAAAGCATTCGAAAAAAGAGGGAAAAATTAAGCGATGATAGGCATCGATACCAATGTTATCCTCAACGTATTGAGAAAGGAGGATCCTACGCTTCACAAAAAAGGTTCATTGGACTTTTTCAGAGCAGTGCAGCGCAAAAAAACTGAACTGGCGATCTCAGTTATCACGCTCACAGAATTGTTCAGAAAGCCGTTCAGGGACAATTCAGCAGAAGAAAAGCAGAAGATTGACTCGTTTTTACACTTAATCAATACAAAAACGATCATGATAAGCCACGATTCGGCGATAGACGCAGCGCGATTGATAGAAGAGCTCGGCATGAATTTTGCTGATGCGCTTATTGCTGCCTCGCTTGATTTTGCCAACATAAAAACATTTGTCACTAGGAACACGGATGATTACAAAAAAACAAATTTAGAAATTTTAACACCAGAAGATTTTATGAAGAAATATTATTAGTACTACGTTTTCTCACAGTTCAATAAGTCCGAATCGGAAGGTTCCGACGTGGTTCACCCCCGCAGTTTCTTCTTTTGACAGTAATGTTTATATACCGCTCATAAAGGGATTTCTACGTGGCAGTTGTGCATAATATCAACAGGGGAAGCATCATAGAAAATAATACTTCCTTGACAGTAATCGATCCAGGGGATGACGCCGGCAATGGCGCCGTCAGTCCCACCTTATCAAAGATCGAAGAAATAGTGAGAACTTCCAATAAGCCATTGAAGTATGCCGTAATAACTCATGGCCATGGAGACCACTGCGCGAACTACTTTGTCTTAAAGCGATTGTATAAAGGTCTGGAACTGATAACACATGAGAACTGCAAAATACCAGCAAAGCATAAACTAAAAAAAAGGACATCCTTCTCTATCAGCGGAACGTCCTATGACTTGATCCCGACACCAGGGCATTGCGAACAAGGAGATGATATCGCCATCTATCTGCCAACTGAACGGTTCTTGTTTGTCGGCGATACTGCCCAGCCCCACGGACAGTCTTATGAGCAGTGCGATTCATTCACCTGCACGCCAGCCTACAGTGACGGTCAAAAGTTCATCGACGGAATAACCCTCTTGCTTTCACTTCCATTCACTTCAATGCAAACCGGCCACGGCTGGCAATTGAACGAATACGGAGCCAGAAAGAGCCTTGAAATAACGAGACAAGTTGTAGAGCGCACAAGGGATCTGAGCCAAAGATTGGCAGCCGAAAATAGGAATCAGCCCAACAGGGTGATTTGCGAATGGGTGTACCGCACGATAGCATATGAACGAGGCTTAGCCGGACACATTGTCGAAGACAGAATAACTAAGCGCGCCCCATTGAGCGATTTCGTCAATAATGACAGGCCAGGCATACTGTATTGGGTCAAGAGATTCAGATAAGCAATATACTATCGCGACAAAAGACAACTTTTTCTGTCAGCATTTTTTTCGCCAGCCTCCAAAGCTCCTGCACTCCAACGATATATTCTGCTCTTGCGGCTTCATTCAATTCAGAAATCATATGCTTTGTGAACCTTCCTGCCGCAGCAGGATCTTTATTGAATACCGCTTTTGCCCAGGCGATATAATCATCGAAGATCGTCTTATTGTTCTTGTATTGATCCGTGAAATAGTTCGTTCCTTGAATGTCCCCTCTTGTGTCGCTCCCATTCGCTTCAAGCAAGAACATCTGCATCACGCCATCACCGATATCGCCGAACGTTATGTCCAAAGCATGAGCGCCATACGGGCTCACCAAATTCATGAATTCCCCTATTATTCTTAGATCCTCCTTTTTCGAGCTCAAATCAGCACTTGAGTGCCAGCTGCCAGTGATATATCCGTTCACTTTCTGCAGACAAGAATCAAATCGCGTCTTTATCTTACCAAGGACAGTCTTTTGATATACTGCTTTGTCTTTGTTCAGTTCCTGCTCTTTTTTAGTTTCAAAATAATGCAGGGCGGTTCCTCCTTTCCCGTAGAACGCGACGGTCTCGTTCGTGCTCCAATATTCCTTCTCTTTCTTCACAAACATCTTGACGCATGACGTCGAAACCCTATCACCCACGACATTAGCCTTATGCGTCGCGATAGCGATGTTCTTCCAGTCGTTGATATCATGGTCATCTTTAGCGTATGCTTGAATCATAAAGTAATCCTTCTTTCCATATCTGATGCGATAATTCTCAAGTTCGTACCATAAGTTCTCAACAACAGCATCAGGGTTTCCCCTCAGACACACCAGCAAATAAGGGCATTCTATTTGCTTGTTGTTTTCGTCAACTAATGCACTACCGCTTGATCGTGCAGTATCTCCGCCTTTAAGTATCGCTTTCTCAGTCTTTGTCTTCACGAAAAACGCATAAATCCGCTTGGCAGTATCGTATGATATTGGCTTGCTTGCAGGAAGCGAGACAAAAGGAGGTATGTATCTTGTCATCACCAGGCCTTTTGAGACTCCGTTGAATTTTTCAGCGGTGAATTCACGTATCTGTTCAAGATACGGCTCTTGAAGCCCGGACAGATATCTTCGGTATTCATTGACTAAAAACGGAAGCACTGAAAAGACCACCTTGTCCAATTCGGAATCATGGCCTATCACGACCTGGCCTTTTTTGGCCAACTCATTGAGCTCGAATTCATCGTATTTGCGTTCAGCATCAAACAATACATGGATAGCAAACTGGCTTGAAAGCACTTTCACAAATTCCTCAGGCAGTTTATTCATATTGCCGATGAATCCTTTCTTGCCCAATAAATAGGGAACAAGGCCGTGCTTATCGCATGCACCTATCCATTCCAAGGTATTATTCAATTTCTGTCCGTGCCTTGTGACGAGCGCCTGTTCAAGAAAAGAATGGAATTGTCCGTCTGTTCCGAATGAGTCTGTAAATATTTTCGCCAGCAACAAGCTCAACTTCTTCTGAAGCGCGACTGCCAACTCGCCTGAAATGAATTTGAATCTCTGATCGCCAAGAAAAGCGCGGTCTTTCCTCATATCACTCAATATGGCCAATATCTCTTTCCAGCCGGCCTCGTGCGTTTTCCAATCATAGTCAAATCCTCTTGATTTAGCTATCCTCTTGAGATTTGAAGTGATGATGCGAACACAATTGATGGATGCATCAGTATCATCGAAAAAATCATCGTCAGGTATCAGGATAAGAACATTGAGCGCCATTCAATCACATTTGTCCCCATGTTTCTTCTGATGCTTTCTCTCATGGTATCTTTGCAGTTCATCAAGGATGCTAGGATATTTGTCAGGGATAGGTATCTTGACCGATAGCTTTTTGACTTGTTTCATCACCAGTTTTATTGCAAGCGAGTATTTATTTATTTTGTTGTACTTATCTTGGAAATACATATCACCTGTGCAAAACATGACCTGCTGATTTTGCCCAGCATAGACACAGCACCACAACTCATGAAACTTGAATACGACAAAAGCGTTGATGCTGCATACCTGGCAGAAATACATTCTATCGATTAGAGCCATTATTAGTCATACTAATAAATCATATTGTTAGATTTCTATATCATACTCACTTCCCACCCGTATGCTCAAAGTACAAACAAAGAAATGATCCGCCAAGCACGAAAGGAGCTTTACAGCAAGCACGGTCTATGAACTGCCTCGACAGCTATCCACTCGCGAAAAGCAGAACAGTCCAACTCTTATGCAATAACAAGTTCAGCTTCCTGCATCTTTTCAAGCTGTTTCTTGATCAATCCATCATATAATGATGCAAGCAACTTGGAAGTTGGATTCTCAAGATTAAGTTTGTAAAGCGTCGCTCTGCCTATTTTCCTTGTCTTGACAATAATCCCTAATTCAACAAGAACCGGCACCAATGTGTTCAACGTACCCCAACTAACACCTGCATTAATCATATCTGTGAGAGTATAGTCAAAATCTCGACCTTCAATCAAGTATTGAAGAAGCCGCATTCTCGGCGTATCACCCACGTGCTCCAAAAATATCGATTCTTCAGTCATATTAAATTGCAAAAGACACAACTATTTAAATCTTTCCTAATTATATATCGATGTACAATAACTAAAGGAAACTATTATTAACAATTCTCAAATCTGCTGTTCCATGACTGAAATCGTGAAAAAGATGATTCTTCAAAAGCTCATCCGCGCCAATATTTGGGGAGGAAAACATACCCCGCTCGATTTCGTCAAAAAAGGCATTCCTGAACATTATCGAAACACGCATCAAGGACAACGCGAAATAGAGAAAACACTAAAAGAACTCGTGAACGACGGCTGGATAATCATCGTCCTCAAGAAAACCGGAAAAGGATCAGATGAACACGTCTCTTTGAACCAAAGAAAAGTACAAGAAATACAACAATTCATGAACCAGATTTGACCCTCAAAATATCGAGCACGAACACTATGAAAAGTGATGCCCATAAGAAGATTTAAAAAAGGCAGAGAACAAAGACAAGCGATGACTAAATACAACTTTTGGGAAGACTGGAAGAAAATAACGCCGCTTGAAGAAAAAGCCATACGTGCAGTTATCAAAGCACGGGATAAAGTCGTTAAAACGCTTCCAAAGGACAAACTCGTAGCCATATACATTAAAGGAAGTTTTACCAGAAGAGAAATGAAAGAAGGTTCTGACGTTGACATGGTTCCCATCGTCACAGAAAACGAAGATGAACCTGCAGTATTTGCCGTCAACGATTCTGACATCGATCCAGTCATGGTCGTTCCACTTTCACTATGGGAATTTGAACACAACAAACTATCCACAAAAAGCACATACAGACCTGACTTGAGAGCTGAACCCGATCTATTCCTAAAAAAACTAAACGCGTATAAACTCATCTACGGAACACCACTCGACCCCGCCCAATATCCAACAAGAGAAGACAGGCAGATAATCAAAGACGAAATCATGAAAATACGCGACGGATACATCCCTGCGTACAAGAAAGGAAAAACAAGCTTTTCATCCTTGCTAAAAGAAGTCTTCTGGCTCGTCGAACTCGTACAGAATATCGAAGGCAAAAAAGTATCCCATTCATTTAAAAACATTTCACAGTCCGTCAAAGACAAAGAACACATAATCCACGCAGCATACCAATTACTGGCAAACCCCAAACACACTAAAGCAGAAGAAGCACAATTCATAGAATCGCTCAATGAATATCTCGCCGAGAGTTCAAGCAACTAAAGCCTTTTAAACACCCCTTTCTTGAAATACCGTATGCAACTCACCATCAACATCCGCAAAAAGCTCGAGGAGAGCGCGAACGGCTACTTCGAGAAAGCCAAAAAGGCCCGCAAGAAAATAGAAGGAGCGCGCATAGTCATAAAGAAATTCAACGGACAACTTGAAGAGCTTGAGCGCAAACAGCAAATCGAAGAAGAGAAAATAACCGAACGAAAAGAAAAAACACCTCTTGAATGGTACGAGAAGTTCAGATGGTTCATAACATCAGAAGGATTCTTGTGCATAGGCGGAAGGGATTCCACAACAAATGAAGTCATAGTCAAGAAGCACGCAGACCCAACTGACGTCATCTTCCACACAGAAATGCCGGGAAGCCCGTTCTTTGTAATCAAAACAAACGGCAAAACGCCAAACGAAACCAGCCTACAAGAAGCAGCTGACGCAACCACACTATTCTCAAGAGCTTGGAAACTCGGCCTTGGAACAGCAGAAGTCTATTGCGTGAAGCCAGAACAAGTAAGCAAAAAAGCTCCCTCCGGCGAATATTTGACCAAAGGAGCGTTCATGATAAGCGGAAAAAGAACATATTTCACAGGCACAGTCAACGCAGCTGTAGGAAAGCTCGATAACGGAAAAATCATGTGCGGGCCCCAAAACGCAATCAAAACCAACTGCAAAGAGTTTTCACTCATAGCCGAAGGAAAGGACAAACCAAGCGATTGCGCCAAGAAAATCGCGAAACACTTAAAAGCAGACGTAGATGACGTCCTAAGAGTGCTTCCCGCAGGAACGTGCAAGATAATATGACCAAGACAACCAACCACCACCTTATGCAGCCAACCGTGCTAATCGGAAAAGGCGGACTCACAGAAAGCATCGTCAAACAAGCAAAAGAACAACTGCGCAGGCGTAAAATAATCAAAGTCAAATTCCTCGCCAGCGCGATAAAAGACGACAAAAAAACGCTCATTGACGAAATTGTCGCCAAAACAGGCGCGAAACTAGTCCACAAGGTCGGATTCATACTGGTATTAGAAAAGGTTAAATAAACAGTAAGACGTAGGACGGTAGTACGGAAGAAAGGTGGTACGGAGGACGGCGGGACGGACTGTACGACGGCCGACTACCAACTTTCGAACCGCCGACTTACGGAGTAAAAAAAGAGATGACAAAAGACAGCGCGAGGCTCGTAGCATACGGATTCTTGAAAAAAGGAGAAAAACCAGTCATAAAAACCAAAGACAAATCCTATCCAATAGAAGGCAAAACCCCTGAGCAAAAACTCGAAAGCATCAAAAAACTGCAAAAAGAACTCGGCGAATCAGAAGTCAACGGCATACTAGAAAAAATCGCAGACCACGACGAAATAGAACCAGTCAAAGACCAAATAATACTAACAGACTATCCTAAAGCTCTCAACAAATACCAAATGAGCCTTGAAAGCTGGCACCAAAGCATCGAAACATACTACTACTGGTCACTAAACTTCTTTGGAGACATAGGATTTCCAGTCATACACAAAATAACAGACATCTTCACCGCCGCAGAACACAGCAGCTTCGCAGGAGTCGCAGGACAAAGAGTAGGACTTGCGCAGGACAAAGCAAGCACGTACCTTGCAACAATCGGCAGAATGGTCAAAGACCTATTCCAACTGGTCAGAGAGCTTCGATGGATAGATGAACGGCTCGAAATATATCGCGGAGCAGTCGGCGTAGACAAAGAAGGCAAAAAACTCGAAAAAGGAGCACGAGTAGGCGATGAAGTCACACTCAAAGGAATGTGGGTCGACCTTGTAGACGGAGTCGTCGGCGGGCAAAGAACAGGCTCAAACCTCTACAACATGGCAGCGCAAGTACAATTCGTAGCACTGCCCGCACTCTTCTTTAACATACACCCGCAAAAACAAGAAGACGTAGACAAAATAGTTGACGACCAAGCACAAGGAATAAACGAAACAGTCAGGAACTCGCTCAAAAGAAAACTATCCGCTTACGTCGCCTGGAAAACAGCGACTTTCGAAGAAATAAAAAACCGCAGAAAATTCACAATCGATTACCTAAGACAGCACTATCACACGATAAGAATGTACACAAGCTGGGTAAAGCCGTACCTCAAAACAATAGAACGAGCGATGGGACAGCAAGATATGCTTGAAAACCCCCGCCTTGTCGCAGCATTCGAAAGCAGCCTAGTTGAAGTAGAAATACTCGCAAGGCAAAGAGCTAAAGGCACAAAAGCCCAAAACGTCTGCGTACTCATGACATTCGAATACCACACAAAACCACAATTGCAATTCCAAGCAGAAGGATACCAAAGAGGACCAATACACGTCGGCACAACAAGAATCACTTGGAGAGGCTATGCTTGGAGCGATGAACAGGTCAAAAACTACATCGCGATGAAAAACAGGCAGGACCTCGACCTTCTGACAAACATCGATTCAAGCCTCAAAGGAGCGATGGACGCACTTGGAAGCGACATCATCACATACCTATCCGAAGCTGAAAGCGGGCCAAAAAAACCAGACGAGAAAAAACCAGAATACACCAGCCTGCTCGACCCATTCACCGCAGTAGGCAAAGGATTCATCGACGCGTTCAAAGCAATCATCCCTGAAATGCCAAAAGGAAAACCAGGAGAAAAAGAAAAGGAAGACGCGCCAAGCGGAACAGCCAAAACAATGTGCTTTGTACACTACAACATTTTCAAGAAAGCGCACGGACTCTTGTCGTGGTGATAACCGTGGAACCAGAACTGCGGCCTGAATTTATTGAAAAGATACGAAAAACAGAGCATCTGAAAGGAATACAGTTTGAATCCATTGAAGAACTCAAGGAAAGATATCTCCATTAATTTATCAATGCAAGTTAGGCTCGATTGCGAATTTGACCATAGTGAATGTGGCAAATATTTATAAACGTCTCAGAGTCATTAACCACTATGAAAACAGTAAAACTCGATCACATTTATGTTTCCGTAACAGATATGGATCGCGCAATAGCGTTTTATGAAGAACTATTCGGAATGAAAATCACCCATCGAGAAAAAAATCAGTGGGCGGATTTTGACCTTGGAAAGGGATGTTACTTTGGACTTATAGACTACAAAATTATCAATGAGAAACGAACCATTGGAAACAACTCGATACCTACTTTCTGGGCCGATGATGTTGATGCAGTCTATGAGAAAATCAAAAAATACGGCGTTAAAATCACTTTTCCACCCCTTGATTTAGCGTTCACAACATACAAATACTATTGTTTCGAATGTGAAGATACCGAGGGTAACTTAATCGAAATTACAAACTATGAACGCGATCACGTTAAATAAATTTTGCCGCCTCATACTAAAAAACAAATGCAAAATTCCTACAATTCCCTGCGCTCTTCCAGAATATAGTGCACTACGGCTATACGGTGGTAGCGTCCAATATATAATGTGCAGTTTCGCTCAATCACACTCCATTAGTCGACGGCCGCCCAGTTGGTATATCATACGCAGGCAAACATCGCATAGTTTGAAGTTACGACTCTCTTCTTCCAGCAAAACTCTGCTTTAGAATAGAATAACTCAAGAAATTCGGCGGTCTTAAATTGTGCCTCAAATTAACTAACTGATACGCCTTGATGCATGAGTCGGCCTTCATCGTTTTTGAATCGTCGCTAAAAACAATATCCAGATTATTCAAACTTGCAACCGCGACAATGAGAAAATCTTTGCAAATCTCCGCATAGGCGCGAATATGCTGATTCTCCCGCTTGGCTTCAGCGTAATATTCCTGCGCAAGAACCTGCGCTTCGGACGAGACAGCCAAATCACGACTCTTGGTAATATGGTCGTACAATTCCAAAAGAGCCAGGCGCGCGTCACGCGGCGCATCCCGCAGTTCCTTACGAATCACCGAGCAACCATAAACTATGAGCGCGCCATTGTCAATTATTCGCGGTTCAATCTGCGCTATCAATGACTCATCCGCAAGAAATCCATAGATATTCGTATCAAAAATCACTCTGTTTTGAGAATTACCGCGTTGTTTCATTGATAAAAAGCCTAATCGCTTTCTTAAACTTCGGATCCTGCTGCAATATAAGAAGCTTTTGAATTATCTTACTATGTTCAAGTTTAGATTTTGAGACTTTAACCATGATACCTCTTTTTTATCAATAATCATCAGATATATAATATTTATGGTTTGGTGACTACTCTTTAGTAAGCACAAACTGAGAAAAAACTAATCACTCGGCACACCCACCCACAACAGTATGTCGTGGTAAGCCTTTTAAAGCCCTAAAAACAGTCTTTTTCTATGGCATTCGAAGCGCTAAAACTGCTCGCGCCCGAGCAAAGGCTCACTGAACTCAAGAAACTCATAGAAAAACTGCTCAAAGACAAGGAAGAAATAGAAAAAGAGCTTAAAATTGCGCGCGAAGCCAAAAAAGAAACTGAAGAACTCGACAAAAAAGCGAAAACGAATCACGAAGAGATTTCTGAAGCGAACCAGATGCTAGTCAATGCCCAAAAAGAAGCCTCTGCTGAAAGGCCATCTCGCAGCGTCGAGGAAAGACTTACAGAACAGAAACGAGACGGACTTGAGCAGCTAGTCGTAGCTGCGCCAGGACCAATTCGGGCAAAAGAAGATACGCCTGAAAAAAACAAGGCATACGAACAGGCAAAAGGCTACGACCAGCCAGAGCATCTATATCAAAAGAATGAACAAAGATATGAACGATTCGAAGAGATGAAACAAAAATCCTACGAAAAACGCCAAGAGGAAGAACGCGAACAAACGCTTGGCAAAGAAGGACTCAAAGAGCAATTGTACGGGCACCAAGAAAGCTACAAACGGTAGACGGCAAGTACGGAAGACGGATTGTCGGTGGACGGCAGGAAGTAGGACGAACGGACGGCAAGACGGAAGATGGCTTGT
>C687J26845_10000481_pt1 | contig 26593 bp, 27 predicted proteins | sample RifCSPlowO2_12_FD_26845 | JGI IMG/M metagenome (IMG submission 26845)
CGATCCGTTAGGGTCGCCGGCATTCACAGAGCGCCGCAGTCACTGCGCGTTGCGAGGAGAGAGCTGTGTTGAGAAAGTTTGCAATTCTGCTGCTGGCCGGTTGTGCATTACAGGCGCAAGCCAAAGTCGATGCGGCTCAGGCTGCCCGCCTGGGCGCCGAGCTAACCCCGTTGGGCGCCGAGCGGGCCGGTAATGTGGCCGGCACTATCCCGGCCTGGGATGGTGGTATTACCAGCGCGCCGGCCGGTTACCAGCCGGGCATGCATCACCCTGATCCCTATGCCGGCGATGCCGTGCAGTATGTGGTCAACAGCAAGAACCTTGGGCAATACCAGGCGCTGCTGCCTGACGGCTTGAAAGCTTTGCTGCAAAAGCAGCCTGAGTACTTCTTGCGGGTGTTTCCGACCCATCGCAGCGCCTCGGCGCCGCAGCGACTCTATGAGGCCGCCAAGCAAAACGCGCAAAGCGCCGAGCTGATTGCCGGCGGTAATGGGGTCGATGGCGTGGCTGCGGGCACGCCTTTTCCGATTCCTAAGGATGGCCTGGAAGCCATCTGGAACCACATCATGCGTTACCGGGGTGATCAGATTCATTTCGTCACCAATCAGGCGGCGGTGCTCAGCAACGGCAGTTACAACCTGCTGAAACTCGATCGCAATATTTACTTTGTCTACGGCCGTGACGGCATGACGCCAAAGGATCTGTCCAACACGCTGTTCTACTACAAGTACCAGGTGGTCGCGCCGGCCAAGCTCGCCGGTTCCGCCTTGGTGGTGCAGGAAACCCTCGATCAGGTCTTGGCGATTCGCAAGGCCTGGCGCTTTAACCGCGGCGAGCGCCGGGTGCGGCGTTTGCCAATGCTGGCTTTCGACACCCTGCAGCCGGACACCAATGGCATGGCCACCGCCGACATGGTCGACAGCTTTAACGGTGCGCCAGAGCGTTACGAGTGGAAGCTGCTGGGCAAGAAAGAAATGCTGGTGCCGTACAACAGCTATGCCGTGCACCAGGAAGGCATTCCTTACGAGACCATTCTCAAGGATAAAACCGTTAACCCTGAGCTGCTGCGCTACGAGTTGCACCGGGTTTGGGTCGTCGAAGCGAGCGTGCGTAAAGGCTTTAGTCACCCTTATAGCAAGCGCCGATTTTACCTCGACGAGGACAGCTGGCAAATCCTGGCGGCCGACCTGTATGACAAGAACGGCGCCTTGATTGGTTTGCAAGAAAGCCATGCGATCAACTATTACGATGTGCCAATGTTTGGCAGCACCCTGGAAACCGTTTACGACTTCCCCGGTGATAGGTATTTTGCCGATGGCCTGGACAACAACGAACCCATGTACGACTTCAATGCCAAGCTGGCACCGGTGGATTTCACTCCACAGGCGTTGCGCCGCGAAGGCAACTAACGGGTTTGAACGCGCATAAAAAAACCGCCTTTGGGCGGTTTTTTTATGCGAGTGAAGTTAGTCGATTAGCTCGGCGCCAAGAATGGTGGTTTCCGGTATGGATTGTGGCGCCGGGCAGACCTGCAGGTATTTGATGCTTTCGCGCGGGATCAGCAGCAGATCGCCATCCACTTCGAGGCTGATAAAGGGCGACTCCAACTGCATGCGCAACAGGCGCGAAATCTGTGCCGGATCACCCTGCTGTTGCGGGAAACGCATGGCCAGGCGTTGGCCATCTTGAAAGTACAGATACAGATGCTTGGTCGGTTTCATCGGCTCTTCTCGGCGTAATGGCAAGGCCCGGCGCGCCGTGAAGACCGCATCACTCAGCTGCGGTCGGCCAGTACACCAATCACGAAGAAGACTAGTAGCAATACCGGCGCCAGGGTGTAGTTATTGAAAGAGCCCAGTGCCTGCGCCAGATAAGGGGTTAAGAAAATAATCGCCAAGCCGTAGACCACGGCGCAGAGCAGCACGAATATCAGCGTGCGAAACACAAAGTTCAGACTGCCAATCGAGCGTTGCACCCAGGCATTCAGGCCCGGGCCGAACAGCACGAAGAGGGTCGCCATCAACGCCAGGGAGATGTCGCCCAGATGGCTGCGGCTCCAGCGCGAAAGGGTGGCAATTAGGTCGAGAACTAAATCCATGAAAGGTCCTTGGGCGAGGCGTGATGGGCGGGTTCAGGGCAGAAAATACTGCAGCAGATCGTTAAGAAACAGTTGGCCTTCACGGCTGGCGGTCAGCCGCGCCGGGTCTGGCAGCAGCAAACCACGCTGCTCGGCTTGTGCGCGCGCCTCGGCCAGCAAACTCAGCGGCAGGCCGGTGCGTTGCGTAAACAACTGGCTGGCGGCGCCGTCGTTGAGGCGCAGCACGTTCATCAAGAACTCGAAGGGCAGCTCGCTGGCGGTCAGGATTTTTTCACCGGCGAGAAAGTTTTTGCTGGGGTCGAGATAGTCTTTCGGCAGCCGGGTTTTCCAGCTGCGGATGATCTGCCCGCTGGGGCTGCTGAGCTTGGCGTGGGCGCCGGCACCGATGCCGAGGAAGTCGCCAAAGCTCCAGTAATTGAGGTTGTGCCGCGCCTGCCGGCCGTCGCGGGCATAGGCCGAGACTTCGTACTGGGCGTAACCGTGCTCGGCCAGCAGTTGCAGGCCGGCCTCCTGGATGTCCCAGAGGATGTCGTCTTCTGGCAATTGCGGTGGCTGGCTCCAGAACACCGTGTTCGGCTCCATGGTCAGCTGATACCAGGACAAATGGGTCGGCTGTTGGGCGATGGCGGTGCGCAGGTCGAACAAGGCGTCGTCGATGCTCTGGTCGGGCAGGCCATGCATCAGGTCGAGGTTGAAGTTGTCGAAGCCGGCCTGGCGCGCCATATCGGCGGCGCGGATCGCCTCATCACCGTCGTGGATGCGCCCCAGAGCGGTGAGCTTTTGCTGCTGAAAGCTCTGCACGCCAATCGATAAACGATTGATACCCAGCTGGCGATAGGCGGAAAACTTGGCCTGCTCGAAGGTGCCGGGGTTGGCTTCCAGGGTGATTTCGATGTCGGTGGCAAAGCCGATGCGCCGTTCGACGCCGGCCAAGATGCGGCCCAAGGCCGGCGCGCTAAACAAGCTGGGGGTGCCGCCGCCGAAGAAAATCGAACTCAGTCGGCGACCATGCACGTGCTGCAGATCGGCGTCCAGATCGGCCAGCAAGGCGTCGACATAGGCCGCTTCCGGCAAGTTCGGGCCGGCGGCATGGGAGTTAAAGTCGCAATAGGGGCATTTGCGCACGCACCAGGGGATATGGATATACAGCGACAGAGGCGGTAGTTCGAAACCGGCTGGGGCGATCTGCAGGTCGCTGTCTTGGCGACTCATAACCCCAGGCGCTGCTTAAGCAGGCGCATGGCGATGGCGCGATGGCTCAGCTGGTTTTTTTCGCCGGCCGGCAGTTCGGCGCTGGCGCAGTTGCGCTCGGCTACCCAGAACAGCGGGTCGTAGCCAAAGCCCTGGCTACCGCGCGGTTCGCGCAGAATACTGCCGTGCCAGAGACCTTCGCAGACAATCGGCAGCGGGTCGTCGGCGTGCCGCACCAGCGCCACGGCGCAGACAAATTGCGCGCCGCGCTCGGCGTCCGGCACATCCTGCAGCGTCTCAAGCAGTTTGGCATTGTTGGCCGCATCGCCCAGACCGCCTGCGTAGCGGGCCGAGTAAATGCCGGGTGCGCCGCCGAGGCAGTCGACCGCCAGACCAGAGTCGTCGGCCAATGCCGGTAGGCCCGAGACCCGCGCCGCATGGCGGGCCTTGAGAATGGCGTTCTCGATAAAGGACAGGCCGGTTTCGTCCGGTTCAACCCGGCTGAATGCACTGACGGCCTGCACCTTGATGCTGTCGCCGAGCATGGCTTGCAGTTCTTTGAGTTTGCCGGCGTTGTGGCTGGCCAAGACCAGTTCGGTTATTGCTTTCATTGGTCGGGGAAGAATTCTTGGCTGAAGTCGAAGCTGTGCGGCACGCCGTCAGCGCCTTTGACGTTAAGGGTGAAACGCAGCATTTCTTGTTGCTCGAACGGGAACTGCGCCAGGTAGTAAATAGCCGTGCCTTCTTTGACCTGCTTGAAACTCAGCGGGCTGATTTGCCCGAGCAGGTTTTTCACCTCGCCACTGACTTGGCCGGTGCTGGCCTTGCCGGCTTGCAGCAAGGCGACATTGACCACGCCTTGCTGCTTGCTGCGCACCAGGCCGACGGCGGCGGCTACTTCGGGCTGCAAGAAGCTGGAGTTGAAGGCGCTGTAATGCACATCCAGCGCGCCATAGCTTTGTTTCTGTTCGGCCATGGCCGGCAGTGCCAGGCAAAAGCTTAAAACGAGTAGGGCTAAACGTTGCATGGTGATTCTCCTCACGTTGCGCTGATTATTCAGTTCGCGCGGGCGGCTGCAGGGGGCTCGGGCCGCTGACGCGATAGATGCCAATTTCACCCAATAGATTAGGCCAAATTCGGCTGGCCCAGTTATGCCGATGCAGGCGATCGACGGCCAGGCGGTCGAGCACCCGCACCTGACGCTGATGACAGAGTTCCTCGAAGTCGAGGAAGGTGCAAAAGTGAATGTTCGGCGTGTTGTACCAGGTGTAGGGCAGGAACTCGGACACCGGCATCTGGCCGCGGCGCAGCAGGTCCCAGCGGCAACGCCAATGGCCGAAGTTTGGGAAGGTGATGATGCACTGGCGACCGATGCGCAGCATCTCCTCCAGCAACCGATCGGGGTATTGCACGGCTTGCAGGGCCTGTGTCATCACCACCACGTCGAAACTGTTGCTGGCGAAGTTGCTCAGGCCCTGGTCGAGGTCTTGCTCGATCACATTGATGCCCTTGTGCAGGCATTCGGCGATGTTATCGGCGTCGATTTCCAAACCATAACCGCTGACCTGCTTGTGGTCGCGCAGCCAGGCGAGCAGCTCGCCGTCGCCGCAGCCGAGGTCGAGCACCCGACTGCCGCTCGGGATCCAGTCTTGGATGATGTCTAGGTCGGCTCTCATGTCAGGACGGCCTCAAACGCTAATTCGCTGCATATAGGCGTTGAAGGCCTGCAGGTAGCGTGGAATGGGAATCAGGAAGGCATCGTGGCCTTGCGGGGCATCGATTTCCAGGTAGCTGACGTTTTTGTCGGCGGCCATCAAGGCGTCGACCAACTCCCGCGAGCGGGCCGGCGAGAAGCGCCAGTCGGTGGTAAAGGACATCACGCAAAAATCCGCCTGAGCCGGCGCCAGGGCTTTGGCCAGGTCGCCACCTTGGCTGGCGGCCGGGTCGAAGTAGTCGAGGGCCTTGGTCATCAACAGGTAGGTGTTGGCGTCGAAGCGCCCGGAAAATTCTTCGCCCTGATAGCGCAGGTAGCTTTCGACCTGAAACTCGACGCTGTGAAAATCGTAATTGAGCTTGTCGCTTTTCAGGTCGCGGCCGAATTTCTCGCCCATGGCGTCATCCGACAAATAGGTGATATGGCCGACCATGCGCGCCAAGATCAGCCCGCGCTTGGGGATGACGCCGCGCTCCTGAAAGTGCCCGCCGTGAAAGTCCGGGTCGGACAGAATCGCCTGACGCGCTACCTCGTTGAAGGCAATGTTTTGCGCCGACAGCTTGGGCGCGCAGGCAATGGCCAGGCAGTGCCGCACCCGCTCGGGATAGCTGATGGTCCATTGCAGCGCCTGCATGCCGCCGAGGCTGCCGCCCACCACTGCCGCCCACTGACCGATGCCGAGGCGCTCGGCCAGCAGCGCTTGGCTGTGGACCCAGTCTTCCACCGTCATCATCGGGAAATCGGCGCCGTAGGGCTTGCCGGTCTCGGGGTTGAGGCTGGATGGGCCGGTCGAGCCATTGCAACCGCCGAGGTTGTTCAGGCTGACGACGAAGAACTTGCGGGTGTCGATCGGCTTGCCGGGGCCGATACAGCTGTCCCACCAACCGGGTTTGCGCTCGTCGACACTGTGATAACCGGCGGCATGGTGATGGCCGGACAGTGCGTGGCAAATCAGCACGGCGTTGCTGCCCGTGGCGTTTAGCTGGCCATAGGTTTCATACACCAGTTGGTAGTTGGCCAGGCTGCGCCCGCAAGCCAGTTGCAGGGGCTCAAGGAACTGTTCGGTCTGGGGGCTGACGAGGCCAACGGAATCTTCTGCAAAGACGCTGGGCATTGAGCCTGCTCGCACTTAAATAAGGCGCCAGTCTAAAGAGCGCCGCCCCCTGCGGCAAGGGCAGGGGGCGGCGAGCAGCTGGTTAAGAGGGCAAGGCTGGGAGCTTGGGGTTTATTCGGCGACGCTCAGGTTGCGACCGGCACCGGGCAGGCTAACGACTTTGCCTTGGCGCTGTACCGGCGCGGGACGGCGCAGGACGCGCAGCATGTCGTTGGCTTGCGCCAGCTGTTGTTCAAGTTCGCTGTTGTAACCGGCCAGGTGCTGGCTGCGCTGGCGACTTTGCTGGGTCTCTTGGGCCAGGGCCTTGAGGCGCAGCATGTGGGTTTCGAGCAGTTGTTTGTTCTCTAACGTGTGTTGCATCAGCGGCATCAGTGCATCGCTGGCCCATTGCTCGGCATCTTGGCGCAGGCGCTGATGCAGGCCAATAACTTCCTGCACCAGGGTGGCGAAGAAGCGCCGGCTGAGGGTGCTTTGATTGGTCAGTATGGTTTTTAAGTGCAGACGAAATTGGTCGGCTTGCACTTGCAGCTGTTTCAATTCCCGCAGCGGTCGCTTGAGGTTAAATAACGGCGCGTCGACGCCGTGCAGCGGATTGTCTTCGTTATGCCGGCGGTAGATGGCGGCGACCATTTTGTTGGCCAGTTCGGCTTCATGGCCGAGGTTGTGCAGGTCGGCCTCGAGCGAGCGGAAGAAGTGCAAAATGGTCTGGTTGATGCCGAAGGTGGTCCAGCTGCCGGTGAGGTTTTTACCCAGCAGCTCGAGGTGCCCGTCGAGCTGCTCGCTGCGCACCGAATTGCGCAGCAGATCGCCCTGACGCTTGAGCAGGCGCTGATTGGTTTTTAGGCCCAGCAGGCGCTTGTGGTGCTGGCCGTGGTCCTCTTTGGTTTTAGCGGTCAGCTCAAACAGCAGCTGGCCATTATCCTGCTGATGAGAGGAGAGCAGCTGGTGCTGTTCACGGACCTTGCCCAGGCGCAGGTTGAGTACATGCTGACTGTTTTGCAGCAGGCCCAGTACCTGATTGACGACCCGGTCTTCGATCAGGCGTTCTTTCTGGGCGACGATGCGCTCACAGAGCAAGGTTTCCAGGTCCGCCAGCTGGCTGCGCTCGAACAGTGCCTGGTCCTTGCGGACCTTGGCCAGCAGCGCTTGCTTGGCCGAGACCGGCAGCACGTTTTCGCTGGCGATGCCCAGTTGCTTGGCGGTGGCGCTGCGGATTTTTTCGATGGCGTGCTGCACAAAGGCCTCGCCGGCGAGGTCGTCCCAGAGCACGTCGATCTTGTTCAGCACGGCCAGCAGGCAAACCGGGTTTTCTTCATCCAGGTGCAAGATGTGCTGCTGCCAGACGGCCATGTCGCTGGCGGTGACGCCGGTGTCGGCCGAGAGCAGGAAGATAATCGCCTGGGCGCTGGGCAGCATCGACAGGGTTAACTCAGGCTCGCTGCCCAGTGCATTTAGCCCTGGGGTATCGAGAATCCGCAGACCCTGGCGCAGCAAGGGGTGGTCGAAATTGACTATGGCATGCCGCCAGGCGGGCACCAGAACTATGCCGGGCTTGCCGGCGCTTTCGAGCATGTCCGGGTGAAAGCCCAGTTGAATCGCTTGGGCGACCGGCATGGGCTTGGTCTTGGCCACTTGGGTGAAGGCCTGCACCATGTTGTCGGGGTCGCTCAGGTCCAGCGGGATATTCACCCAATGGCTGGGGATGCGTTTGAACTGGGCAACGCTGGCTTGCGCCGCGCGGGTTTCAATCGGCAACAGGCGAATATAGGAGCGCTCGGAGCGTGGATCGAAGAACAGCTCGGTGGGGCACATGGTGGTGCGCCCGGCGCGGGAGGGCAGCATGCGCTGGCCGTACTCGGAGAAGAACAGGCTATTGATCAGCTCGGTCTTACCGCGCGAGTACTCACCCACGAACGCCAGGGTGATGTGATCGGTGCGCAGCAGTTTCAGCGCGCGCTCAAGCTTGGCCTCAACGGCGTCAGAACTCAGGTGATTGTGCGCCAGCCAGCTGCGGTAGCGGGTGATCTCGCGCATTAACTGACGCTTCCAGGCAACGTAAGCCGTTACCTGTTGACTGAGACGCTCCATGCTCATGTTGTTGCTCCTCTGCTAACTGCATCCTGCTGGTTGGTCGGCAAGATCAATGGGGACAGTGGCTAATCGTGGCGCGCTGTTAGTGGCTCACCGCGGCGGGCAGATAGTGTCCATTTGATGGCATGCATTATGGCGAACTAAGCCTTAGCGTCAAACGGCTAGCGCCATAATCCCACCTTAAGGTCAGTCAAGGTGACCGAGCGGTCAGTCCGGGCAGTTCGGGCAGCTTTTTCGGTTGGCGAATACGCACACGTTTTTGCCGGTTGAGCTCGCCACTGAGCAGCTCGACCTGGCTTTTCGCGACCCCAAAGGCGGCGCCCAGAAAGGCCAGCAGGTGGGCGTTGGCTTTGCCTTCGACGGGGGGCGCGGTGAGGCGGATTTTCAGCCGCTCACCGTGCAGGCCGGCGAACTCATCGCAGCTGGCCTTGGGTTGCAGATGGCAGTCGAGGATCAGGTCCTCGCCGTCCCAGCGGAAGTACGCCATTACATCAGCATGCGCAGCACGTCAGGCATGCCGGTCATTTGCGCCAGGTTATTAATCACCAGCATGTCCAGCAGCTTGATCGCGATAAAGGCGAAGATCGGCGATAGATCCAGCCCGCCCATATTCGGCAAGAGCCGGCGGAACGGCATCAGCAACGGTTCACAGAGCTGATTGACCAACAGGGCGGCGGGATTGTGGCTGCCTTGGGCAACCCAGGAGAGGATCACGCTGATGATCAGGGCATAGAAGAAGATATTGATAAACAGTGCGCTAATGCCTATTAGCGACCAGATCAGCAGCTGAATGGGATTGCCGGTAGTGCCATAGGCCAGCAACAGGGTGAGCGCCATCAACACCAGCTGTACCAGCAGGGCCAGCACCAGTGAGGCGATATCCAACCCGGCGATGCTGGGGATAATGCGGCGCAGCGGCTTGAGTAAGGGTTGGGTGGCGCGCACGGCGAACTGGCTGAGGGGGTTGTAGAAGTCGGCGCGCACCAATTGCAGGATGAAGCGCAGCAGCACGATCATCAGGTACAGGCTGCCGAGGGTTTGCAGGACGTAGAGTGCCGCTTGATTTAATTGATCCATGCTGTGCTCCTTATTGACCCAGCTCGAAGGCGAGTGCCGCCGAGCGCGCGGCGGCGGCGTTGAGTGCGTGTTCGACCAAGACTTCGAAACCTCCCGCCTGGAAGGTGTTGATCGCCGCCTCGGTGGTGCCATTCGGCGAGGTCACGCGGCGGCGCAGTTCGCTGGCATCGACGTCGCTGGCCAGCGCCATGCGCGCGGCGCCGAGGGCGGTTTGCTGGGTGAGCTTGAGTGCGGTGGCGGGCGACAGGCCGAGTTTCTCCCCGGCGGCGACCATGGCTTCGATCAGTAAAAAGAAATACGCCGGACCGCTGCCAGACACCGCGGTTACCGCATCGATCTGCTGCTCGTTATCCAGCCACAAGGCCAAGCCCACGGCCGATAACAACTGCTCGGCTTGCTGGCGTTGCGGGGCCGATACCTGTGCGTTGGCATACAGGCCGCTGACGCCTTCGCGCAGCAAGGCCGGGGTGTTGGGCATGCAGCGCACGATGGCGCGGTTACCCAACCAGCGTTCGAGGCTGGCGCAGCCGATGCCGGCGGCGATCGAGACAATCAGCTGGCCCGGTTGAAGGCTGCTGGCCAGCTCCAGGCAGACGGTTTTCATCACCTGGGGTTTGACTGCCAGCACCACCAGGTCGGCGCCCTGTATGGCCTCTGCATTGTTGGCAAATACCTGGATGCCCAGTTCGGCGGCCACTTTGCTGCGTTGCTCGGCCCCGGGCTCGCTGGCGCAGATGGCGTTGGCGGCCACGCCTTGTGCCCGTAGGCCGCCAATCAGGCTGGCGGCCATGTTGCCGGCGCCGATAAAGGCAATACGTGTGCTGTTCATAGCGGGGGTTTCCTTAATGAATGCGGGGGCCGCGTCGGTGGTTGCCAATGCGGGCGAGGGCTGGCCATAGTCGCGGGCGCCAAACAGCGCGCTGCCGATACGAACCCAGGTCGAACCTTGGCTGATCGCCGCTTCTAAATCGTCGCTCATGCCCATGGAGAGGCTGTCGAGTTGCAGCTTGAGGCTAAGGTTTAAGCTGTCCTGCAGTTCACGCAGACGGGCAAAGGCGGCGTGCTGGGCGTCGACATCGGCGGTCGGCTCGGGGATGGCCATCAGCCCGCGCAACTTGAGCCGCGGCAGCTGGATAATGGCCGCGGCCAGGGCCGGCAACTCTTCGACCGAGCAACCGGCCTTGCTGGGCTCAGCGCTGATATTGACCTGCAGGCAGATATTCAGCGCCGGCAGCTCGCAGGGGCGTTGCTCGGACAGACGCTGGGCTACTTTCAGGCGCTCGACTGAATGCACCCAGTCGAAATGCTCGGCAATCGGTTTGGTCTTGTTGGACTGAATCGGGCCGATGAAATGCCAGGTCAGGGCTAAGTCTGCTAGCTCGCGTTGTTTCTCCAGCGCCTCTTGCAGGTAGTTTTCGCCGAAGTCGCGCACGCCTGCCGCGAAGGCTTGGCGCACGGCGCTGGCCGGCTTGGTTTTACTCACCGCCAGCAAGCCAATGCTGCTTATATCTCGCTTGGATGCTTGCGCCGCCGCACGGATGCGCGCACCGACCTTTGCAATATTCTCTGCTATCGTGGACATTACCTGCGCTCGCCGCTTAGGGTCTGCGGCATTCTACCTGCTTACTAGTTTTTGGGGAGTTCCATGGATATCACTGAGTTGCTTGCCTTCAGCGCCAAGCAAGGCGCTTCAGACCTGCATCTCTCGGCGGGTTTGCCGCCGATGATTCGCGTCGATGGCGATGTACGCCGGATCAACCTGCCGCCCTTGGATCACAAGCAAGTGCACGCGCTGATCTACGACATCATGAACGACAAACAGCGCAAAGACTTCGAGGAATTCCTCGAGACCGACTTCTCCTTTGAAGTACCAGGCGTTGCACGTTTCCGGGTTAACGCCTTTAACCAGAACCGTGGCGCTGGCGCGGTGTTTCGGACCATTCCCTCCAAGGTCTTGAGCATGGAAGATTTAGGCATGGGGGAAATCTTCAAGAAGATTTCCGATGTGCCGCGTGGCTTGGTGTTGGTCACCGGACCGACCGGTTCGGGTAAATCGACCACCCTGGCGGCGATGCTCGACTATATAAACAGCAACAAATATCACCACATTCTCACCGTTGAAGATCCGATCGAATTCGTTCACGAATCGAAAAAATGCCTGATCAACCAGCGCGAAGTGCACCGCGATACCCTGGGCTTTTCCGAAGCCTTGCGCTCGGCCCTGCGGGAAGACCCGGACATCATTCTGGTCGGTGAAATGCGCGACCTGGAGACCATTCGCTTGGCCCTGACCGCAGCTGAAACCGGGCACTTGGTGTTCGGCACCTTGCACACCACCTCGGCGGCGAAAACCATCGACCGGGTGGTCGACGTGTTCCCAGCCGAAGAGAAATCCATGGTCCGCTCGATGCTGTCGGAGTCGCTGCAGTCGGTAATTTCCCAGACCCTGATCAAGAAAGTCGGTGGCGGCCGTGTCGCGGCCCACGAAATCATGATCGGCACCGCGGCGATTCGTAACCTGATCCGTGAAGACAAGGTCGCGCAGATGTACTCGGCGATTCAAACCGGTGGTTCGCTGGGCATGCAGACCCTCGACTCCTGCCTCAAAGGCCTGGTCGCCAAGGGTTTGATTACCCGGGAAAACGCCCGCGAAAAATCCAAGACCCCAGAAAACTTCTGATCAAGGCCTGCGTCTTAGGGCGCGACCTCATAGCCGAGAGAGCCCATGGAATTTGAAAAGCTGTTGCGTTTGATGGTCGAAAAGGGCGCATCGGACCTGTTTATTACCGCCGGTGTGCCACCGTCGATGAAGGTCAACGGCAGAATCATGCCGGTGACCAAAAACGCCATGTCGCCCGAGCAAACCCGTGAAACCGTGCATTCGGTGATGAACGAGCAGCAGCGCCGCGACTTTGCCGAGAGCCATGAGTGCAACTTCGCCATCAGCGCCCGTGGCGTTGGGCGTTTTCGGGTCAGCGCCTTCTACCAGCGCAACCTCGCTGGCATGGTGCTGCGGCGGATTGAAACCAATATTCCTACCCTCGAAGACCTGAAACTGCCCGAAGTGCTCAAGCAGCTGTCGCTGACCAAGCGCGGCCTGGTGTTGTTTGTGGGGGCGACCGGTACCGGTAAGTCGACCTCGCTGGCGGCGATGATTGGCTACCGCAACAAGAACAGCAGTGGCCACATCATCTCGATCGAAGATCCGATTGAATATATTCACCAGCACCAGAATTGCATCGTCACCCAGCGTGAAGTGGGCATCGATACCGAGACCTTTGAGGTCGCGCTGAAGAACACCCTGCGCCAGGCGCCGGACGTGATCATGATCGGTGAGGTGCGCACCCGCGAGACCATGGACCACGCCGTGGTGTTCGCCGAAACCGGTCACCTGTGTTTGGCCACCTTGCACGCCAACAACGCCAACCAGGCGCTGGATCGGATCATCAACTTCTTCCCGGCTGATCGTCAGCAGCAGGTGTGGATGGACTTGTCGTTGAACCTTAAGGCCATCGTCGCCCAGCAATTGGTGCCGACCCCTGATGGTAAAGGCCGGCGTGCGGTGATCGAGGTGCTGATCAACACCCCGTTGGCCGCCGACTTGATTCGCAAGGGCGAAGTGCACGAGCTCAAGGCCTTGATGAAACGTTCAACTGAACAGGGTATGCAGACCTTCGATCAGGCGCTGTATAACCTCTACAGCCAGGGTGAGATCACCTATGAGGATGCGTTGTCGCATGCTGACTCGGCAAACGATTTGCGCCTGATGATCAAGCTGGGCTCGGAGACCGATGGCGAGCACCTGAGCAGTTTGTCGCAAGGTTTGTCGTTGGAGGCCAGCGATGATGGCCCCGGACGCCGTTTTCGGTAAGCTTGAGCTTGTTGCAAAAACCCGCCGCTGTGCGGGTTTTTCATTTGCGCGGTGGTCTTGCAAGATCCCGCGGTTGCGTAAACATCAGTCTGCAGGAGCGCAGTATGCAAGTTGTTCAAGATACGCACAGCAAGGCCATTGGTTACCTGCTGTGGATTTTCGGTTTTCTCGGCGCCCATCGTTTTTATTACGGCAAGCCGGTGACCGGCACTCTGTGGTTCTTTACTTTGGGCTTGTTGGGGATTGGTTGGATCATCGACTTGTTTTTGATCCCGTCGATGGATCGCGAGGCGGATTTACGCTTTAACGCAGGCCAGCTGGATTACAACCTGGCATGGATTTTCTTGGTGTTTCTCGGAATTTTTGGCGTGCACCGGATGTATCAGGGCAAGTGGATCAGCGGGATTCTGTATCTGTTTACCGGCGGCTTCTTTCTACTCGGCGTGCTCTACGATTTTTGGACCCTGAACGATCAGATTTCGGTCGGCAATGCCGAGAGTTCGCGCTTGGCATTGTAAGTCGGCAGTCAGCAAGACACTGCTGTTGTCTTTAGCAATCAGGCCCGCCCATTGGCGGGCCTGATCGTTTGTGGCGCTTTAACCTTGGAAGCTGATGCGGCCATCCACCAAGGTGTAGCGCACCGCGCCCGGCAGGCAGTGGCCGATAAAGGGGCAGTTGGCGCCTTTTGATAGCCAGCGCTCACCGGCCAGGGTTGAGCCTTGCGGGTCGAACAGCAGCAGGTCTGCGGGGGCGCCGACCGCGAGACGGCCGGCGGGTAGGCGTAGGGCCTTGGCTGGGCCGGCAGTCAGGCGGGCGAGCAGGGTGGGTAGATCGAGCAGGCCGTCCTGCACCAGGGTCATGGCCAGCGGCAGCAGTAACTCAACGCTGCTGATGCCGGGTTCGGTGGCGGCGAAGGGCGCCAGTTTGGCGTCCGCTTCGTGAGGTTGGTGATGGCTGGCAATGGCCTTAATGACCCCGGACTTAACGGCTGCGCGCAGTCCGTCGCGATCGGCGTGGGTGCGCAGCGGCGGCTGCACATGATAGAGGCTGGAAAACTCGCTCAGCGCCTCATCGGTCAAAATCAGCTGGTACAGCGCCACATCGGCCGTCACCGGCAGGCCACGGGCCTGGGCCTCGGCGATCATCTGCGCGCCCCGGGCGGTACTGAGTTGGCTGAAGTGGGCGCGTACCCCGGCTTGCTCCACCAACAGCAGATCGCGGGCCAGGGCTACGGTCTCGGCGCTTTCCGGAATGCCGGCCAGGCCGAGAAAACTCGCGGTCGGGCCTTCGTGGGCGATGCCGCCGGCGGCCAGGTCGCGGTCCTGGGAGTGAAAAATCACCGTCAGGTTGAAGGTGGCGGCGTACTCCAGCGCCCGGCAGAGGGTGCGGTTGTTGCTGAAACTCTGCAGGCCATTGCCGAAGGCCACACAGCCGGCGTCGCGCAGCGCCACCAGTTCAGCGAGCTGTTCACCTTCGAGGTTTTTGCTCAGGGCGCCGATCGGAAAGACTTTGCAATGCCCGGCTTCGCGGGCGCGATCAAGGATCAGTTCGGCCACCGCCGAGGTGTCCAATACCGGTTTGGTCAATGGTGGGCAGCACAGGCTGGTAACGCCGCCGGCCGCCGCGGCGAGGGTCTCGCTGGCGATTGAGCCTTTGCGGCTGTAGCCCGGCTCACGCAGGGCCACGGCCAGATCGACCAGGCCTGGGCTGGCGATCAAGCCGTTGGCGTCGATGCTGCGCTCAGGGACAAAGCCGCTCGGCGCCTGGCCGAAGGCGGCGATCTTGCCGCCCTCCAAAAACAGGTCGGTGATCTGGTCCAGGCCGCTGGCCGGATCTATGACCCGCGCGCCGATGATATGGGTACGCATCAGCGCTGCTCCTCGCGTTCTTGATTGAGTTGGCGCTGGGCGGCTTGGCCGCTCATGGCCATCGACAGCACGGCCATGCGAATCGCGATGCCATAGGTGACCTGATTGAGAATCACCGATTGGGGCCCGTCGGCGACGGCTGACTCAATTTCAACGCCGCGATTGATCGGCCCCGGGTGCATCACCAGCGCATCCGGCTTGGCCAGTGCCAGGCGTTGCGTGGTCAGGCCGTAGGTGCGGTAAAACTCGCCGGCACTCGGCAGCAGGCCGCCGTGCATGCGTTCGGTTTGCAGGCGCAGCATGATGATGACGTCGACATCTTTGAGGCCTTCGGCCAGATCGGTGTAAACGCTGACTCCGTATTGTTCGATGCCAACCGGTAGCAGGGTTTTCGGCGCGATCACGCGAATGTCCGGGCAGCCAAGGGTTTTCAGCGCCAGCATATTGGAGCGGGCCACCCGCGAATGCAGGATGTCGCCGACAATCGCCACCGAGAGATTCTCGAAGCCGCCTTTGTGCCGGCGGATGGTCAGCATGTCGAGCATGCCTTGGGTCGGGTGCGCGTGGCGGCCGTCACCGCCGTTGATGATGGCGACGTTGGGACAGACGTGCTCGGCAATAAAGTGCGCGGCGCCAGAGTCGCCATGGCGGACCACGAACATGTCGGCGGCCATGGCCTCGAGGTTACGCAGGGTGTCGAGCAGGGTTTCGCCCTTGCTGGTCGAGGAAGTCGACACATTCAGGGTGATCACATCGGCCGACAGGCGCTGAGCGGCCAGTTCGAAAGTGGTGCGGGTGCGGGTGGAGTTCTCGAAGAACACGTTGCAGACGGTCTTGCCGCGCAGCAGCGGGACTTTCTTCACGGCGCGGGCACCGACCTCAAGAAAGGAGTCGGCGGTGTCGAGGATTTCCGTCAGTAACTCGCGCGATAGCCCGTCAATCGAGAGGAAGTGGCGCAGTTGGCCCAGGTCATTGAGTTGCAGCGGGCGCTTAGCGGCAGTCGGCGTCATCGCGATGGGTCTCAGTTGGGGGCAATAGTCTGGCGCTCAAGCGTGAGCGGAGCCGGGCCGAGCAATTTTACCCGCTCGGTGGCGGCGAGCGACAGGCTGGCGCCGACCACGTCGGGACGAATCGGCAATTCGCCGGCGTTCAGGTCCAGCAGGCAGACCAGGGTCACGCTGGCCGGGCGGCCATAGTCGAACAGTTCATTGAGGGCGGCGCGAATGGTGCGCCCGCTCATCAGTACGTCATCAACCAGCACCAGGTGCTGGCCTTCAATCTCGAACGGCAGTGCCGAGGGGCGGACCTGTGGGTGCAGGCCGCTCTGGCTGAAGTCGTCGCGGTAGAACGAGACGTCCAGGCTGCCCATAGGTGTGTGCAGGCCGAGGCTGTGCATCAGCGCCTCGGCGACCCAGATGCCGCCGGTGCGAATGCCGATGAAGCGCGGCTCGCTGATCTGTCGTTGCTGCAGGTGCGCCGTGAGGGCGGCGGCCATTTGTGGCAGCAGCGTGGCGGGGTCGGGCAGGTTCATTGGCGCTCCTCGTGAGTCTGGTTCTCGCTGTAGCTGGCGAGCCAGCTTTCCAGCAGCAGCGCGGCGGCGAGCGCGTCCACCGGATTGTCGCGGTAACTGCCGCGCTGGCCTTCGCTTAAGCGTTGGCCCTTGGCCTCGTAGGTGGTCAGGCGTTCATCCTGCATGTGCACGGGCAGATTGAAGCGGCCATTCAGGCGGCGGGCGAACTTCTCGGCCCGCTCGCTCATGGCGCTCGGTGTGCCGTCCATATTCAGCGGCAAGCCGACCACTATGGCGTCGGGTTGCCATTCGCGGATCAGCGCTTCGACCTTTTGCCAGTCGGGCACCCCATTTTGTGCCTTGAGAATGCACAGCTCGCGGGCCTGACCGGTGATGAGCTGGCCGACTGCGACGCCGATTTGTTTGGTGCCGTAGTCAAAGCCCAGCAGTAATTTCAGTGCTGCGGCCATTAGGCGTGGCCCACTTGGTTGCTCAGCAGGCTAAGGTTGACCCCCAGGCTGGCGGCGGCAGCGTCCAGTCGTTGTTCGGCGGGTAAGTCGAACAGGATCTGCGGGTCGGCCGGACAGGTTAGCCAGGCATTGGCGGCCAGTTCGGCCTCCAGTTGACCGGCGTCCCAGCCGGCATAACCGAGGGCGATCAGGTGCTGGCGGGGGCCCTGGCCTTGGGCGATGGCGAACAACACGTCTTGGGAGGTCGAGAGCCCGAGCGGGCCCAACTCCAGGGTGGCTTGAAATTGCTGGCCGCTGGGGTGGAGCACGAAGCCGCGTTCGGTCTGGACCGGGCCGCCGGAGAAAATCGGCAGGTCCTGGCAGGCACTGCTCGGCTCAAGCTCCGGGTTTAGCTGCTCAATCACATCGGCCAGGCTCAGGCCGCTGGGGCGATTGATAATCAGGCCCATGGCGCCGCCGGCATTGTGCTCAACCACATAGGTGACGGTCTGCGCAAAGCTTGGATCGCTCATGTGCGGCATGGCAATCAGGAAATGGTGCTTGAGGTAGCTTGGGCTGGCATCTTTCATGGGCATAGTGTGTCGCTCGCGGGGCGCGCTGACAAGCCAACTCACTGGCTGGATAGGTGATCGCTGCGGTCAAAACGCCAGGTGCGGATGATTTCCAGGCGGTCAAACTCGGCCAGGTCTTTATTGAATGGGGCGAAGGGGGCGGCGAGGCGAACGATGCGCAGGGCGGCTTGATCTAGGGTGTCTTGGCCGGACGACTCAAGCAGCTGGACTTCGTACAGGCTGCCATCCCGGTTGATCGAAACCAGTAAGCGCAGGCTGCCGTAGATGCGCTGTCGGCGGGCGTCGTCGGGATAGTTGAGGTTGCCGATGCGTTCGACTTTTTTGCGCCACTCCTCTTTATACCAGGCGCCTTTGTCGCGCATGGTAGACGCGGCGTTGAGGCGCTGGATTTTCGGTCTTTTGGCGTACAGCTGCTGCTCTTGTGCCAGCTGGGCTTCGAGGCTGGCGATTTCGCTCGACAGCTGACTGCTATCAAATACCGGGGCAGGGCGTGATTGTTCTTCGGGCTTGGCTCGTGCGCTCTTGACTGGGGTCTTTTCAGTTTGCGGGGCTTTGGTGGCGACCGCAGCTTTCGGTGCTTCTTTTTTGCGGGTGCTGGCCGGTGGTGCCGCGGGCGGGGTAACCCGCTTGACTTGGGTGTCCTGGAACAGTGCGCGTTCAGTGGTTTTGGGCGCGGCTTTTTTGTCTAGAGTGCCGCTGCCTTGCTGGTTGTCTTGGGCGAGAAAATCCGCTTGCTTAGGTTTCTCGGCGCTCTTGAAGGTCGATAAGGTGATCTCCAGGGTTTTACTGATTTGCCCTGGCTCGGCCAGGCTAAAACTCAAGCCAAGAATCAGCGCCACATGTAGGGCAGCGGCTAAAAACAAGGTAAAGCCCAGCCTGTCCGCCGGGCGTACGCCGGCAGCAACAAGCGGGGAAGGTTGGCTAGCAGTTTTCATAATGCGGCGCGACGCTCTGGAAACTCGAGGCGTTCAAAGTTGCGCGCAGTCTGCCCAGCGTCAGAATAAAAGTCTATGAAGCACTGCGCGCTGTGAGCAGTTCGGCGATCGCGTCGATCAGTTGTTCGGCGATGCGGGTGCCAAAGGCATTGTCGATCTCGCGAATGCAGGTGGGGCTGGTGACGTTGATTTCGGTGAGGTAGTCGCCAATCACGTCCAGGCCGACAAACAGCAAGCCTTTTTCGCGCAGGGTGGGGCCGACTTGGGCGGCAATCCAGCGGTCGCGCTCGGTCAGGGGGCGGGCCTCGCCACGTCCGCCGGCTGCCAGGTTGCCGCGGGTCTCGCCGGCCGCCGGAATGCGCGCCAGGCAGTAAGGAATGGGCTCGCCATTGATCATCAAGATGCGCTTGTCGCCCTCTTTGATCGCCGGTAAATAGCCTTGCGCCATGATCTGCTGGGTGCCGTGGGCGGTCAGGGTTTCGAGAATCACCGAGAGATTCGGATCACCTTCGCAGTGGCGAAAAATCGAAGATCCGCCCATGCCATCCAAGGGTTTGAGAATGATGTCACGCTGCTCAACGGCAAACTCGCGCAGAATATCGGCTCGGCGACTGACCACGGTCGGCGGCGTGCATTGCGGAAATAACGTAGCAAACAACTTCTCGTTACAGTCGCGCAGGCTTTGTGGGCGATTGACCACCAGTACGCCGGCTTGTTCGGCTTGCTCAAGCAGATAGGTTGAGTAGACAAACTCATTGTCGAAGGGCGGGTCTTTACGCATCAGAATGACGTCAAGCTCGCTTAGGGCGATGTCCTGCTCGTCTTGCAGTTCAAACCAGTGCTGGGGATCTTCGAACACTTGCAGTGGGCGAGTGCGGGCTCGGGCGATGCTGGCTTTCTGGTAAAGGTCTTGTTGTTCCATGTAGAACAGCGACCAGCCGCGGGCCTGCGCCGCCAGTAGCATGGCCAGCGAGCTGTCCTTTTTGAAGGCAATGCCCGCAATTGGATCCATGACAATTCCGAGGCGTATGCCCATGGTTGATACTCCGCATTAAAATCGGCAGCGCTAAGCTGGCGTGGCTAAACTGCAAGGCCTAAGGGTGGCGTGAGCGCGGTTTGCGGTCAAGGCGCGCGTTGTACTCTTGGGGTTATAGATTGCGTTAGGAGAGTGTGCTAAAAAGGCCTAACGATTTGGGTGTAGCCCATCGGTGACAGGGCCTTTAGCGCACTGGTAGAAAGCAAAAATAACGACTCACCGAAGCGATGGTAGGGCAAACATGGAACAGCATTCCGAAGGCTTGAGGGTGATGGTAATCGACGACTCGAAGACGATTCGTCGTACCGCCGAAACCTTACTGAAGAAAGTCGGTTGTAATGTCATTACGGCAGTCGATGGTTTTGATGCATTGGCAAAAATTGCCGATACCCATCCCAGCATCATTTTCGTCGACATCATGATGCCGCGGCTCGATGGTTATCAAACCTGCGCCCTGATCAAGAACAACAGCGAATTTAAATCTACCCCGGTTATCATGCTGTCCTCAAAGGATGGTTTGTTTGATAAGGCCAAGGGTCGCATCGTCGGTTCTGATCAGTACCTCACCAAGCCCTTCAGTAAAGAAGAGTTGCTTGGGGCGATAAAGACCCATGTGCCAGACTTTGTTCCGGTGGAACAAGCTTCTTGATGTCCGGCCGTCAGGCTGGTGATGTCTATTGCGTATGGGGAACACCATGGCTCGTATTTTAATTGTTGATGACTCTCCGACCGAAATGTACAAGTTGACTGCCATGCTTGAAAAGCATGGCCATCAGGTGCTGAAGGCGGAGAACGGGGCAGATGGTGTCGCTTTGGCGCGCCAGGAAAAGCCCGATGCAGTATTGATGGATATCGTTATGCCGGGCCTGAATGGTTTTCAGGCAACCCGTCAATTGACCAAGGATGCAGATACCAGCCACATTCCGGTGATCATAGTGACCACCAAAGATCAGGAAACTGACAAGGTTTGGGGCAAGCGCCAAGGCGCCAAGGACTATCTGACCAAGCCAGTTGATGAGGCTACCTTGCTGAAAACGCTTAATGCAGTGTTGGCCGGCTAAGGCTGGGTTGCCTGCAACTCAATAATAATAAGATCAAGGTCGACATGTCTGACGTCCAATCCCCTTTTCAGCTTCTGTTTGAGATCGATCAACGGTGTCGGCGCTTGGCTGCCGGTTTGCCGTCGCAGAAAGAGGCGATACAGACATGGAGCGGCATTGGTTTTCGCATGGGCGAGCGCTTGTTTGTGGCGCCCATGGGCGAGATTGGTGAAGTGTTACATGAGCCACGCTATACCTTGTTGCCTGGTGTAAAAAGCTGGGTCAAGGGCGTGGCCAATGTGCGCGGTCGTTTGTTGCCAATCATGGATTTGTGCGCCTTCTTCGGTGGTGAATTGTCGCCACTGCGCAAGAAGCGCCGCGTGCTGATTGTGGATCATCAGGAGATCTTCGCCGGGCTAACCGTCGATGAGGTCTTTGGCATGCAGCATTTTCCGGTGAGCGCCTTTTCCGAGCAGTTACCACCGCTCGAGGCGAGCATTCAGCCCTTCATTCATGGCGTTTTTCAACGTGAGCAGCCTTGGTTGGTGTTCAGTTCGCATGCGCTGGCGCAGGATCAGGGGTTTCTTGATGTGGCGTTTTAAAGCAGTTTCGGTTGGGCCAGCATTGCTGGCCTTTTGGCGTTACATGGGAATCGTAGTGCGGTCGGTCCGGGCGGGGGCCTAATAATGAAAAAACTAAATACAGGCAATTTTTTAGCGGGTGTGCGCAGTAGTACGATGATTGCGGGGCTGTTTATTGTCCTGATCGTTGCGATCGTGTTGCTGTTCGTGAACTTCGCGTACCTCAACACCCAGGCTGGATACGACAAGCAGTACATCAGCAACGCCGGCGAGCTGCGGGTTCTGTCGCAACGGATCGCCAAGGCGGCGACTGAAGCCGCGGCCGGTAAGGCCGAGGCCTTTGCTTTGCTGAAAGATGCGCGCAATGACTACGCCAAGCGTTGGGATCAGCTGGTTAAAGGTGATGAGACCACTGGCTTGCCATCCGCTCCAGAATCCGTGCAAGCGGATATGGCTGCCGTGCAAAAAGAGTGGGACAGCATGCGGCAAAATGCCGATGCCATCTTGGCTAGCGAGCAAACCGTATTGTCGCTGCATCAGGTAGCGGCAACGCTGGCGGAAACGATTCCGCAGCTGCAGGTTGAGTACGATGAAGTTGTCGAGATTTTGCTGCAAAGCAAAGCGCCGGCGATTCAGGTTTCGGTAGCACAGCGTCAATCACTGCTGGCTGAGCGGATTCTCGGCTCGGTAAACAAGGTACTGACCGGTGACGAAGACTCGGTGCAGGCCGCCGACATGTTTGGTCGTGACGCCAGTCTGTTTGGTCGGGTACTGAGCGCCATGCTGGAAGGCAATGCGGCCATGGAAGTGTCCATGGTGACCGACAAGGAAGCTTTGGATCGTTTGGCAGAAATTTCCGAGTTGTTCCAGTTCGTATCGGGCTCGGTAGATGAAATTCTGGAAACCTCGCCTGAGTTATTCCAAGTTCGCGAGTCGGCCGGCAGCATTTTTACCGGCTCGCAGATGCTGTTGGATAGCGCTTCGCAGCTAACCGTTAGCTTTGAAAACCTGGCTGCTGGACGTGCAGCGAACACCTTGGCCGGTTATGTGTTGGGTGCCTTGGCGTTAGCCTCGATTATCCTTATCGGTCTGGTAATGGTGCGCGAAACTAACCGCCGACTGGCCACGACTGCTGAGAAAAACGAACGTAACCAAGTTGCAATTATGCGTCTGCTGGATGAAATCGGTGACCTTGCTGATGGTGACTTGACCGTGTCGGCGACGGTAACCGAGGACTTCACTGGTGCCATTGCTGACTCGATCAACTACTCGATTGACCAGCTGCGCGACTTGGTAGAAACCATTAACCAGACTGCCGTGCAGGTAGCGGGCGCCGCTCAGGAAACCCAGGCCACGGCAATGCACCTGGCCGAAGCTTCCGAGCACCAGGCGCAGGAAATTGCCGGGGCATCGGCGGCCATCAATGAGATGGCTGTGTCGATTGACCAGGTATCGGCGAACGCCTCGGAGTCCTCCGCGGTAGCAGAGCGTTCGGTAGCCATCGCCAACAAGGGTAACGAGGTGGTGCATAACACCATCACCGGCATGGATAACATTCGTGAGCAGATCCAGGACACCTCGAAGCGGATCAAACGCCTCGGTGAGTCGTCCCAGGAGATTGGTGACATCGTTAGCTTGATTAACGACATTGCCGACCAAACCAACATTTTGGCACTGAACGCCGCGATCCAGGCCTCTATGGCCGGTGATGCCGGGCGTGGTTTCGCCGTGGTAGCGGACGAAGTACAGCGACTGGCGGAACGTTCATCGGCGGCTACCAAGCAGATCGAAGCCTTGGTAAAAACCATTCAGGCGGATACCAACGAAGCGGTAATCTCCATGGAACAAACCACTTCCGAAGTGGTGCGCGGTGCGCGTTTGGCGCAGGACGCCGGGGTATCCCTGGAAGAGATTGAAAAGGTATCCAAGACCCTGGCGGCCTTGATCCAGAACATCTCCAACGCCGCACGCCAACAGGCATCGTCGGCCGGTCATATTTCCAACACCATGAACGTGATTCAGGAAATTACCTCGCAAACCTCATCCGGCACTACGGCCACGGCGCGAAGCATTGGTAACTTGGCCAAGATGGCCAGTGAAATGCGTAAGTCGGTTTCCGGCTTTACGCTGCCGCAATCGCCAGACCAAGCCTAAGCAAGGGAGCGCGGCGACAGCTGATGTCGCCGCCCAATGGCCATGAGCGAGGGCAGCCCAATGCAGCCAGGCGGTGTCTGGGCTCTAAAGCCCGTGATAGAAATGTCCGCGGCAGAGTTCCAAGTCTGGCAGGCATTACTGGAAGAGCGCACGGGGTTAGTCATTAACGAACAGCGCCGGGCGTTTCTGCAAACTAATTTAAGTGTGCGGATGCGCGAGTTAGGCGTTGATGGTTACGCCAATTATTTTCGACAGGTAACCGCTGGGCCAAGCGGCGCAGTCGAGTGGTCTACCTTGCTCGACCGTTTGACGGTGCAGGAAACGCGTTTTTTTCGGCACCAGCCGTCGTTCGATTTGCTTGAGCGTTATTTGGCTGAGCGCTTGCTGCGCGAACCGCTGAGTGCCCCCTGGTCGCTTTGGAGCGTTGGCTGCTCCAGCGGTGAAGAGCCTTACTCAATGGCGATCAGCGCTGCTCAGGTTCTGCGCGAAACTGCGCACCCTGGGCATTTTGGTGTGACGGGCACGGATATTAGCCTGAGTGCGCTGAGCAAGGCGCGCGAGGGACTGTATGCCGCCCGCAAGTTAGAGCAGATGGATACAGAGCTGCGCGAGCGCTATTTCCTCGCGCAGGATGATGGTCGTTACAAGGTTGTACCGAGTCTGGCTGCGCAAGTGTGCTGCGCCCGACTCAATGTGTTGGAGCTGGCGAAAGCGCCAATGTCCGGCATGGACGTAATTTTCTGTCAGAACTTGCTGATTTATTTTCGTCGCTGGCGCCGCCGCGAGATCCTTAATCGTCTAGCTGAACGCTTGGCGCCGGGTGGTCTGCTGGTGGTGGGAGTCGGCGAAGTAGTCGGTTGGCAGCACCCGGAGCTGCAACCGGTGGCGGACGAGCAAGTGCTGGCATTTACCCGGAACAGTTTATGAGCGGAGTCGTTATGGGTGATCGGCACGACTATGTCGCTCTTGAGTGGGTTAAAGGCGAGATTGCCGAAACCCTGAAGCAAGCGCGGCAATCCCTTGAGGCATTCGTCGAGAATCCGCAGGATTTGACCCGTATGCGCTTTTGTCTGACCTATCTGCACCAGGTCCAAGGCACTCTGCAAATGGTGGAGTTCTATGGTGCTGCGCTACTGGCAGAGGAAATGGAGCATCTGGCTCAGGCGCTGCTGGAAAACCGGGTAAGCAATCAGACCGAAGCGCTGGAAGTGCTGATGCAGGCAATCCTGCAATTGCCGGTCTACCTCGACCGGACCCAGAGCGCCCGCCGCGACCTGCCGATGGTGGTGTTGCCGCTGTTAAACGATCTGCGCGCCTCCCGTGGGGAAAAATTCCTCTCTGAAACCAGCCTGTTTTTGCCTGACCTGGCCAATCAGTTGCCGGCGCTGTCCCATGAATCCCTGGCGCAGTTACGCACCGCCGAGTTGCCGGTATTGCTGCGCAAACTGCGGCAGATGCTGCAGATGGCCTTGGTTGGGGTGATCCGTAATCAAGACTTGGCGACCAACCTGGGTTATATGGCGCGGGTTTTTGCCCGCCTAGAGACCCTGTGCAAAGACGCCCCACTCGGCCCTTTGTGGCAAATGGCCTCGGGCATTATTGAAGGTCTGGCCAATGGCAGTGTGGTTAACGGCACTTCGGTGCGCACCTTGCTGCGTCAGGTCGATAAAGAACTCAAGCGTCTGGTTGAGCAAGGCGCCGACGGGATCAACCAAGCCGCGCCGGAAGACCTGGCCAAGAATCTGCTGTTCTATATAGCCAAGGCTGCCACTCAGTCCCCCCGCATTCGCGTATTGAAAGAGCGTTATCGCCTCGATGACGCCTTGCCGGATACCGATGTAGTCGATCAGGAGCGCGCCCGTTTGGCTGGCCCAGATCGGGATGCCATGCGTTCGGTGGTGGCTGCGCTCTGCGAAGAGTTGGTACGGGTCAAAGACAGTCTCGACTTGTTCGTGCGTAGCGACCGTCAGCAGGTCGCCGAGCTGGAAGCTTTGATGGCGCCGCTCAAGCAGATCGCCGATACCCTGGCGGTGCTTGGTTTTGGTCAGCCACGTAAGGTTATTGTCGATCAAATCGATGTGGTTCATGGCTTGTCGATTGGCAGCACCCAGCCAAGCGATGCGGTGTTGATGGATGTCGCCGGTGCCTTGCTGTATGTCGAAGCCACCCTGGCCGGCATGGTCGGGCCGGCAGACGATGGCAGCCATGAGCAGAGTCATCTGCCGACTACCGATGTGGCGCAAATCCACCAACTGGTCATTAAAGAGGCTCGCACCGGGCTCGAGCAGGCGAAAGACGCCATCATCGAGTTCATCGCCTCACAATGGGACCATGAGCATCTGGCCCGCGTTCCTGAGCTGTTGACGCAGGTGCGTGGTGGCTTGGCGATGATTCCGCTGGCGCGGGCAGCTGACCTGTTGCGTGCCTGCAATCTTTATATTCAAGAACAGTTGCTGGTGCGCAAAGCGGTGCCCAACTGGCAAGACCTCGACACCCTGGCCGATGCCATTACCAGTGTCGAGTACTACCTGGAGCGTCTGTCGGAAGATCATGCCGCCCAGGGTGATCTGATCCTCGACGTCGCCGAAGAAAGCCTTGAGGCGCTGGGCTATCCGCTCAGAGAAAAACCCTCAATCCTCGATTGGCCCGCCGAGCGCACTGCCCCCGCGCCGTTGGATGATCCGCTGCATGAGATCGAAGTGCTGGCCGATGAGCCAGTGGAAGAGCTGCCAGAGGCCGAGGCGCCGGAAACTTTCAGCGTCGAGTCAGAAAGTACCGATCTGAGTTTTGAGCTACTTCCTGAGTTTCTCGAACCTGTAAGTGACGATGCTGAGTTGTTGCTTGATGAGCCGCAGCTATTGGACCTCGAAGTCGCCGAGCAAGAGACTGAAACCATTGAGTTCAGCTTGCCGGACACCTTGCCCGAGCAGAACGATTGGCTAGCGTCGGCCGCCATTGAATTGCCAGTGCTGGATGACCTCGTCGAGCCGCAAGAGTTGCAGCCATTGCCGGTTGCGGATAACAGTTTTGATCTCGACGAATTAAGCCTCGATGACAGTCCCGCACACTGGAATGCCGCGGAGCTTGCCGAGTTGGATTTGCCCGAAGTGGATTTGCCCAGCGCCCCGCCAGAGCCTGAGCTGAGTGCGCCGCTCGCGCCCAAAGCCATGTCGATGGCCGATGTGATGGCCGCGCCCGTACAGGCGACCAATCCACCGGCGCAGGATGTGCCGCCAAGCTTGTTACCACCGCCGGCAGATGAAGAGCCGGT
>C687J26845_10000484_pt1 | contig 26541 bp, 25 predicted proteins | sample RifCSPlowO2_12_FD_26845 | JGI IMG/M metagenome (IMG submission 26845)
AGGTCGAAGCCCAGTTCGTCCAGGTAGTGGGTCAGGCCGGCGGCGTTGAAGTACTCGGTCACCACCTTGGAACCGGGCGCCAGCGAGCTCTTGACCCAGGGTTTGCGTTGCAGGCCTTTTTCCACGGCTTTCTTCGCCAGCAGGCCGGCGGCCATCATCACGCTGGGGTTGGAGGTGTTGGTGCAGGAGGTGATGGCGGCGATCACCACGGCGCCGTTTTTCAGGCGGTAGGTTTGCCCCTGATGTTCGTAGTCGACCTCACCGATCATCGCCGCGCTACCGACCGCGGCGCCACCGCCACCTTCGTCGAGCAGGCGGGCTTCCTCGTTGGCGGCGGGTTTTACCTGCAGCCCGATAAAGTCGTCGAAGGCTTGTTTGACCTGGGGCAGGGCGACCCGATCCTGCGGCCGTTTCGGCCCGGCCAAGCAGGCCTCGACGCTGCCCATGTCCAGCTCCAAGCTATCGCTGAACAGGGGTTCCTGACCTGGTTCACGCCACAGACCCTGGGCCTTGCAGTAGGCCTCGACCAGGTTGACGGTCTGTTCCGGGCGCCCGGACAGGCGCAGATAACCCAGGGTGATCGCGTCGACCGGAAAGAAGCCGCAGGTGGCGCCGTATTCCGGGGCCATGTTGGCGATGGTGGCGCGATCGGCCAGGGGCAAGTCGGCCAAGCCGTCGCCATAGAACTCGACGAACTTGCCGACCACGCCCTTGCTGCGCAGCATCTGGGTGACGGTGAGCACCAGATCGGTGGCGGTGATGCCTTCCTTGAGCTTGCCGCTGAGCTTGAAGCCGATCACCTCGGGGATCAGCATCGACACCGGCTGGCCGAGCATCGCTGCCTCCGCTTCGATGCCGCCGACGCCCCAGCCGAGGATGCCGAGGCCGTTGATCATGGTGGTGTGCGAGTCGGTACCGACCAGGGTGTCGGGGAAGGCCAGGGTCTGGCCGTCTTCCTCCTTGGTCCAGACGGTGCGACCGAGGTATTCCAGGTTGACCTGGTGGCAGATGCCGGTGCCCGGCGGCACCACCCTGAAGTTGTCGAAGGCATGCTGGCCCCAGCGCAGGAAGGCGTAGCGTTCGCCGTTGCGCTGCATCTCGATGGCGACGTTTTCGCCGAAGGCGGCGTGGCTGGCGAACTTGTCGACCATTACCGAATGGTCGATCACCAGGTCGACCGGCGACAGCGGATTGATCTTCTGCGGGTCGCCACCGGCCTTGGCCATGGCCTCGCGCATGGCGGCCAGGTCGACCACCGCCGGCACGCCGGTGAAATCCTGCATCAGCACCCGGGCGGGGCGGTACTGGATCTCGCGTTCGGAACTGCGGCTCTGCAGCCAGTCGGCCATGGCCTGCAGATCGGCGCCGGTGACGGTCTTGCCGTCCTCCCAGCGCAACAGGTTTTCCAGCAAGACTTTCAGCGACATCGGCAGTCGATCGATATTGCCGAGGGTCTTGGCCGCGTGCGGCAGGCTGAAGTAGTGGTAGGTCTGGTCGCCAACGTCGAGGCGGCGGCGGCTGTTCAGGCTATCTAAGGAAGGCATTGCGCGTCTCCTGTGACTTGCACGGTGCAAGCCGATTGTGTGCAGCAGAGTCTTCACGCTAGCTCTGCTTGGCGAGGCTCGCCATGTCATAGGTCTTGTGGTTGCGCGGCATTTGCTCACTCAGCCATTGCCCGACCCGGGGCGATGCCTTGTTTTCAGCGATGCGGGGTGCCCGTACTGTCGGCAGGCGAGCCAAAACGCCGGGGGCCTGGGTCGTGAGGCTGTGGCGTCCGGCGAACATGGCGCCAAAGCGGCAACCGACGAAACCAGGAACATCATTGTCTGGACAGGCCGATTACGTCTCGGGTTCCCGACTCCGTTATGATGCGCGCCTTGAGGAGATCACCGATGAATACTTTGTTACTGCACTGCCGCCCCGGTTTCGAGAACGAGGTGTGCGCGGAGATCGCCGAGCATGCCGCGCGCCTGGACGTGGCCGGTTACGCCAAGGCCAAGCCGAGCACGGCCTGCGCCGAATTCATCTGCAGCGAGCCGGAGGGTGCCGAGCGCCTGATGCACGGCGTGCGTTTCAGTCGGCTGATTTTTCCGCGGCAATGGGCACGTGGCGTGTTCATCAATCTGCCGGAGCTGGACCGCATCAGCGTGCTGCTGGCCCATCTGGCCGACTTGCCGACGTTCGGCAGCCTGTGGCTGGAGGTCCTCGACACCAACGATGGCAAGGAGCTGTCGAACTTCTGCAAGAAGTTCGAGGCGCCGCTGCGCAATGCCCTGAGCAAGGCCGGCANGCTGGTGGAGGACCCGCAGAAGCCGCGNCTGCTGCTGACCTTCAAGAGCGGCCGCGAGGTGTTCGTCGGTCTGGCCGAGACGAATAATTCGGCAATCTGGCCCATGGGCATCCCGCGCCTGAAATTCCCCCGCGAGGCGCCGAGCCGTTCGACCCTCAAGCTGGAAGAGGCCTGGCACACCTTCATTCCGCGCGAGCAGTGGGATGAACGCCTGTCGGACGAGATGACCGGCGTCGACCTCGGCGCCGCNCCGGGCGGCTGGACCTACCAACTGGTCAAGCGCGGCATGCTGGTGACCGCCATCGACAATGGCCCCATGGCCGAAAGCCTGATGGACACCGGCCTGGTGCAGCACCTGATGGTCGATGGCTTCACCTACAAGCCCCGTCAGCCGGTGGACTGGATGGTCTGCGACATCGTCGAGAAACCCGCGCGCAGTGCCGCCCTGCTGGAAACCTGGATCGGCGAAGGCCTGTGCCGCGAGGCGGTGGTCAATCTGAAACTGCCGATGAAGCAGCGCTATGCCGAGGTGCGGCGCCTGCTGCAGCGTCTCGAGGACGGCTTTGCCGAACGCAAGATCAAGGTGTCGATCGCCTGCAAGCAGCTCTATCACGACCGCGAGGAAGTGACCTGCCATTTGCGCCGGTTGTAGGNGCAGGGGGCGCCCAGGCGCATGCCCGCGAAACCTGGCGCAGCAAAAGCATCGCGGGCGTGGCAACTAGGCATCCCCCCGCTCCTGCAGTCCAATGAAATCCGCGGGATGTATCAACGATCTTCCCGGATTTCATCCGGGCTACAGGGCTTCTGCCTAACNCAATAGCTTTGTTTGTGCCCGTGGGCCTCGAACTGCCGCGCCAGGGCTTCGGCGGCGGCGCGGGTCAGGTCGGCACGCACGACGAACTCGTTGCCATTGTCGTCCTGGCGCACCAGNCACCAGTTGTGCGGTTGGCTGGATGTGGACATGCTCGCAANCTCCGTCGCGTGCGGGGCTACCCGTTAAAGGCTAGCTCGGCGCTGCCACCGGCGCCTGCTGCCCGCGACAGTTCTGGCTCGCCCAGAGCATGAGCGGGCGGGTGGCCTGAGGGGCCGCTTTGCGCGACAATGGCCGCCTGTTTCTGGAGCCCACCGATGTCCCTGCAATCCGACGCCATTCTCGATGACACCCTCGACGCCAGCGGGCTGAACTGTCCGGAGCCGGTGATGCTGCTGCACAACAAGGTGCGCGACCTGCCGGCAGGGGGCTTGCTCAAGGTGATCGCCACCGACCCNTCGACCCGCCGNGACATTCCCAAATTCTGCGTGTTTCTCGGCCATGAACTGCTNGAGCAGAGCGAAGAAGGCGGGGTTTACCTCTACCTGATCCGCAAAAAAGCCGACTGACTGCAGATCCTGCAAATGCGCTGGCGCCGGGCAAGGCCGCGAGTGCCTGGGCGAAGCCTACTGCTCGGCGTTGGCGGCCTGGCCATTCCACCCGGCCTGGCCCGGCGCCAGGCCACAGCTGGTCAGGCTGTCTTGCCAGGCGCGCACATGTCGCGCGGTGGCGGCTTGAAAATCAACCCACAGGGATTGCTCGGGACCCGCCAGGTTCAGCAGGTAGTTGCGCGTGGCCGCCGGCACCTCGGCGGCGGCGCTGAGCTGGCGCAGGCTGCTGCTCCAGGTCTGGCCGCGTTGGTGCACCTGGGCCAGGTAGGGCTGCANGCCGCCGGCGTAATACTTGACGAAGATGTTCTGCAGGATGCGCCCGCGCGACGTCGCCTGCCCCTGCGGGCAAATGGGCCGTTGCTGCTGGCGCGCTTCGAGCAGGCGACTGCCTTCACTGAGCGTGTGGGTCAGGCTGGCCAGGCTGCTGATCAACTGGCCACCNTGGGCGCTGGCATGCAGGGCGAAGAACAGCGGGTCAAGCTCGGCGGTNGNCGGTGGCAGGGTTTGCGGCAGGGCATTGGCCATGGCGGCCAGTTGCGCCAGGGCATCGAGGGCGGCATCGTCCTCGCCGGGGGTGGTCGGCAGCGCCTGATCGGCAAAGCGCAGGTAACGCTCGACTTCCTGGCTGGCGTTGAGGGCATTCCAGAACACGCTGGGCAGTTGGGCGCGCTTCTCCTGGGCCAGGCCGGTGAGCAAGCGCTGCAGCTTCTGGTCTTGCCCGGCGGCCAGGTGCGACAAGCAGGCATCGATGGCGCGCAACAGATCGCCTTCATAGCCCAAGCGGCTGCTGGGCACCAGTTGCTTGCCCAGGCTGCTGTTGCGCTGGCTGATCTGCTGCTGCAGGGCGGGACAGCGGCGTGCATCGATCAGCAGGTCGAGCAGGCCGATGCGTACCTCGGGGATGTCCACGACGCGCTCGCGGCGCGGCGGCAAGCGGTAACGGGTCAGCTCCATCTTGTCGAAGACCACGATGGCATCGCCCTCGACGGCATTGTTCAGACGCTGCAGGTAGTCCGCCTGCAAGGCCAGGCCGTCATCGGCCGGTTGGCATGCCGACAGGCTGAACAGGACGAGCAGGCTAAGGGTTTTGGCGATCATCGCGTCATCTTAACGGCTCGAATGCGCTTGCGCGCGCTGCCGGCGAGACGCATCGTCAGCATGATGGCGGCGCAGGTCAGGCCGACGATCAAGCCTTGCCAGAGGCCGCTCGGGCCGCTCGGCTCGCCGAACAGGCTGGACAGACCGAGGGCGTACCCCACCGGCAGGCCGATGCCCCAGTAGGCGAACAGGGTCAGCAACATGGTGATGCGGGTGTCCTGGTAGCCGCGCAGGGCGCCGGCGGCCGTGACCTGGATGGCATCGGAGAACTGGAACAGCGCGGCATACATGATCAAGCCGGACGCCAGGGCGATCACCGTCGGGTCGGCGGTGTAGATCTGTGCGATCTGCTCACGCAACAGCAGCATCAAACTGGCCGACAGGCAGGCATAGCCCAGCGCCGTCGCCATGCTCACCCCGGCGGCGAAACGAGCCTCACGTGGTTGGCCGCGCCCGAGCATCTGGCCGACGCGCACGGTGGCGGCCATGCCCAGGGAGTAGGGAATCATGAACACCAACGAGCTGAAGTTCAGCGCGATCTGATGGCCGGCGACCACGCTGGCGCCCAGGCCGCCGATCAGCAGGGCGATCACCGCGAAGATGCTCGACTCGGCGAATACCGCGATGCCGATCGGCAAGCCAATGGCCAGCAGGCGCTGGATCACCGNCCACTGTGGCCAGTCGAAGCGGCTGAACAGCTGGCTGGGCTTGTAGAACGGCGCCCATTTCACCCACCAGAGCATGCCCAGCAGCATGAAACTCATCACCAGCGCGGTGGCCCAGCCACAGCCGACCCCGCCCATGGCCGGCAGGCCGAACNTGCCGTAGATGAAGATGTAGTTGGCGGGAATATTCAGCAGCAGTCCGCATAGCCCCAGCACCATGCTCGGCCGGGTGTGGCCGAGGCCGTCGCTGAAGCAGCGCAACACGTGGTACAGCGCCACCGCCGGGAAGCCGCAGGCCACTGCGCGCAGATAGCCCATGGAGGGTTGGATCAGGCTCGGTTCGACATCCATCAGGCGCAGGACGATTTCGGCGTTCCACAGCAGGATCGCGGCAGCACCGCCGACCGCCAGCGCCAACCATAGCGCCTGGCGCACCAGCGGGCCGATTTCGGCCTGCTGGCCGGCACCGAAGCGCTGCGCAACCTTGGGCGTGGTCGCCAGCAGGACGCCGGTCATCAGCAGAAATACCGGCACCCAGATCGAGTTGCCGAGCGCCACCGCCGCCAGATCGTGGGGGCTGACCCGCCCGGCCATCAGCGTATCGACGAAGCCCATGGCGGTATGCGCCAGTTGGGCAATGATGATCGGGGTGGCCAGAATCATCAGGGTGCGCAACTCGGTGCGCACACGCTGCGGGCGTGATACGGCAGGCATAGAGGTCATCCGCTGGCTCTCCGGGAAAACCGCGTAGTCTACGCGTTGACGATTCGGTCAGGAAACTCGTTTCGCCGCGGCGCAGGGCGAGGGCGACGACAGGTGCAAGCTGTCTTAGAATGGCGGCCTGACGTATGGAGCCGATCATGCAAATAGTCGCCGACGAGAACATTCCCCTGCTCGACGAGTTTTTCGCCGGATTCGGCGAGATTCGTCGCATGCCCGGTCGCGCTATCGATGCGGCGGCGGTGGCCGATGCCGAACTGCTGCTGGTGCGTTCGGTGACCCGGGTCGACCGCGCGCTGCTCGACGGCAGCGCGGTGCGTTTTGTCGGCACCTGCACCATCGGTACCGATCATCTCGATCTCGATTACTTCGCCCGGGCCGGCATCGGTTGGGCCAGCGCGCCGGGCTGCAATGCCCGCGGGGTGGTCGATTATGTGCTCGGCAGCCTGCTGCTGTTGGCCGAGCAACAGGGTGTCGAGCTGGCTACACGCNCCTACGGGGTGGTCGGTGCCGGCGAGGTGGGTGGGCGTCTGGTTGACGTCTTGCGCGGCCTGGGCTGGCGGGTATTGGTCTGCGACCCGCCGCGCCAGCTCGCCGAGGGCGGCGATTTCGTCAGCCTGGAGCAGGTGCTCGCCGAGTGCGATGTGCTCAGCCTGCACACCCCGCTCGAACGCGCTGGCGCGCAGCGGACTCATCATCTGCTCGATGCGCGACGCCTGGCCCGGCTCAAGCCCGGCGCCTGGCTGATCAATGCCAGCCGCGGCGCCGTGGTGGATAATTCGGCGCTGCGCGAGTTGCTCGAGCGGCGCGGCGATCTGCAGGTGGTGCTGGATGTCTGGGAAGGCGAGCCGCAGGTCGATGTCGGGCTGGCCGGCCTNTGCCGCNTCGCCACCCCGCACATCGCCGGCTACAGCCTGGATGGCAAGCTGCGCGGCACGGCGCAGATCTATTCGGCGGTTTGCGCGCATCTCGGCTGCACGCCGACGGTCAGACTCGACGAGCTGATGCCGGCGCCCTGGCTTACCGAGTTGAGTCTGGAGGCCGCTGCCGATCCGGCCTGGGCGCTGGCGACTGTATGTCGCGCGGTCTATGACCCGCGGCGCGACGATGCGGATTTCCGCCGCAGCCTGCGGGGCGATACGGCGAACCAGCGGGCGGCCTTCGATGCGCTGCGCAAACATTACCCGATGCGCCGCGAGATCGATGGTTTGAGCGTCAAGCTGCAAGGCGATGCGCCGCAGCTCGCGCAGATGATCAAGGCGCTGGGCGCGACGTTGCGTTGATGGCGCTGTCGTCCAGCGACAAAGTCACCCAATCGTTGCCCGATCAGCCTTTGTCGGTATCCGCCGCGCTCGGGTCTTTTTCCAGCTCCCGGCACGCACGCTGGATCATGCTCTCGGTGATCGGGATTTCCCGGCCTTGTTCGTCGATGATGGCGCCACCTACCAGCTGTTGCGATTGCGCTGGGGCAACCCGGGGTGCGGGCGTCTGCTGCTGCGGGCTCATGAACTGTCTCCTCATCAGGTGGTGTGCGCAGTCTAAAAGAGTCGGATGAACAAATTTTGACCGTATCGAATGACGGAGTTCCGTCAAAAATACAGCTCACAAGTGACTCTGTTGTCACTGTGTCAAAAAAACCTATGAGTTGAAAAGACCCTTGAGACAGTCGGGGCTAACGAGGTGTTTATGTCGCGCTTCCACCTGGGCTTGATCATCAATCCCCTGGCAGGTCTTGGCGGTCCGGCGGGGCTCAAGGGCAGTGATGGCGTGGCCGAACAGGCCTTGGCCCTGGGCAGTCAACCGCTGGCGGCAGCGCGTACGCGCACGGCGCTGGAGTGTTTGCGAGCGGTGCAGGAACGCCTGGAATTTCTGACTTTTCCCGGGACGATGGGCGCCGATCTGCTGGCCGAGATGGGCTTCAGTTATCGGGTGCTCGGTGAGTTGCAGGATCGGCTGAGCAGCGCGGCGGATACCCGCATGGCGGTCGAACAGCTGCAGGATGCCGGCGTTGCGCTGATTCTGTTTGCCGGTGGCGACGGCACGGCGCGGGATGTCTGCGCCGCCGTGCGCGAGGGGCAGCCGGTGCTGGGCATTCCGGCCGGGGTGAAGATCCAGTCCGGGGTCTATGCCGTCAGCCCGCGCGCCGCCGGCGAGCTGACCGCGCGGCTGATCGAGGGCGGCCTGGTGCGTCTGACCAGTGGCGAGGTGCGCGATATCGACGAACATGCCTTGCGCGAGGGCAAGGTGACTGCGCGCTGGTATGGCGAGCTGACCGTGCCGCAAGAGGGCGGCTATATGCAGCAGGTCAAGCAGGGCGGGGTGGAGTCCGAAGAACTGGTGCTCAGCGATCTGGCCGACTGGCTGCAGGACAGCTGGGAAGCGGATGTGCGCTACATCTTCGGTCCCGGCTCGACCCTGCATGGCCTGGCGCAGAATCTCGGCCTGACAACCACTTTGCTCGGCGTCGATGTGATCGAGAACGGCCAGGTGATCGCCCTCGATGTCACCGAAGCGCAGCTGTTCGAGTTGGTGGCCGGGCATCCGGCGCGGCTGCTGGTGACCGCCATCGGTGGTCAGGGCCATATCATTGGCCGCGGCAACCAGCAGATCAGTCCGCGCGTGCTGCGCGCCGTGGGCCTGGAGCATCTGCGGGTGGTGGCGACCAAACGCAAGCTCGGCACCCTGGCAGGCCGGCCCTTGCTGGTCGACAGCGGCGACGTGCAGTTGGACGATGCCTTCCCCGACGTGGTGCGGGTGTGGGCGGGTTATAAAGAGGAGCTGCTCTATCCCGTGGGCAAGTGATGGCCAGGCTCCTGCAGCCTGACGGAGTAGCATCGACCTATCCAGGTGCAGGAGTTGGGCATGACGGATCAATCGCTTCCTCCCTTTATCCAAGTCGGCGAGCGCGTGGTGCTGTTCGACGGCGTGTGCAAGCTGTGCAGCGGCTGGGTGAGGTTCCTGATCCGGCATGACCCGCAGCAGCGCTTTCGCCTGGCCTCGGTGCAGTCGGTCCAGGGTCAGGCGCTGCTGGCCTGGTCCGGTTTGCCCTCCGAGCGTTTTGACACCATGGCCTATATAGAGGATGGCCAGCTGTTGGTGCGCTCGGATGCGCTGCTGCGCATAGTCGCCCAACTGCCCGGGCCTTGGCGGTTGCTGGCACTGTTGCGAGTGCTGCCACGGCCAGTGCGCGACTGGTGTTACGACCGTATCGCACTCAACCGCTACCGGCTGTTCGGCCGCTATGACAGCTGCCTGCTGCCTAGCGCCGACCATGAGCGACGTTTTCTGCATGATTGAAAGGGGCGAGCAAGCTCATCAGCGTCGACCTGCTTGATCTGTGTCTGCTTCGCCCCCATCTAGCCGGAGCGCGCGCGCTTTCGCGGCGGCCTATGCGACACCTCCTATAATCTCAGGGCTGACACGCCCCGTAGCGAGTGCCCATGCTTTCGATCCTGTCTTCCCGCCAGCGCAATGCCCTGCGCATGGCCTGGCGTTTCATCGCGCCCTATCGCTGGCGCGTGGTCGGTGCCTTGCTGGCGCTGATGTTTACCGCGGCGATCACCCTGTCCATGGGGCAGGGCATCAAGTTGCTGGTCGATCAGGGNCTGGCCACCCAGTCGNCGCAGGCGTTGCAGCAGTCGATCGGGCTGTTTTTCGTACTGGTGCTGGCCCTGGCTGTCGGCACCTATACCCGTTTCTATCTGGTGTCGTGGATCGGCGAGCGCTTCGTCGCCGATATCCGCAAGCGGGTGTTCAACCACCTGATCGATCTGCATCCGGGCTTCTATGAAAGCAACCGCAGCTCGGAGATCCAGTCGCGCCTGACCGCCGACACCACGCTGTTGCAGTCGGTGATCGGTTCCTCGCTGTCGATGGCGCTGCGCAATCTGATCATGCTGATCGGCGGCAGCGTGCTGCTGGTGGTGACCAACCCCAAGCTCAGCGGCATCGTGCTGCTGGCGCTGCCGCTGGTGGTCGCGCCCATCCTGATCTTCGGCCGGCGGGTGCGCGCGCTGTCGCGCCTGAGCCAGGACCGGGTGGCCGATGTCGGCAGCTACGTCGGCGAGGTGCTCGGGCAGATCAAGACGGTGCAGGCCTACAACCACCAGAGTGANGACAAACGGCGCTTCGGNCTGTCCGCCGAGGCNGCTTTCGATATCGCGCGCAAACGCATCGCCCAGCGCGCCTGGCTGATCACCGTGGTCATCGTGCTGGTGCTCGGCGCGGTGGGGGTGATGCTCTGGGTCGGCGGCATGGACGTGATCGCCGGGCGTATTTCCGGCGGCGAACTGGCGGCTTTCGTCTTCTACAGCCTGATCGTCGGTGGCTCGTTCGGCACCCTCAGCGAGGTGATCGGCGAGCTGCAGCGCGCCGCCGGTGCGGCCGAGCGGATTGCCGAGCTGTTGCAGGCGCGCAATGAAATCACCCCGCCGCTTGCCGATGCTCTGCAACTGGCGCAACCGCTGCAAGGGCGCATCGAGTTGCAGGGGCTGCGCTTCGCCTATCCGTCGCGGCCCGGCAGTTTTGCCGTCGATGGCATCGACCTCGAGGTCGCGCCGGGCGAAACCCTGGCCCTGGTCGGGCCGTCGGGGGCAGGGAAATCCACCCTGTTCGATCTGCTGCTGCGCTTCTTCGATCCGCAGCAGGGCCGCATCCTGATCGACGGCCAGCCCATCGAACGCCTCGATCCCCATGAGTTACGCCGCTGCTTCGCCCTGGTGGCGCAGAATCCGGCGCTGTTCTTCGGCTCGGTGGCGGACAACATTCGCTATGGCCGAACCGACGCCAGCCATGCCGAGGTCGAAGCCGCGGCCAGGGCCGCGCATGCCCACGAGTTTATCCTGCAGCTGCCCGAGGGCTATCAGACTCATCTGGGCGATGCCGGTCTCGGCTTGTCCGGCGGCCAGCGCCAGCGCCTGGCCATCGCCCGCGCGCTGCTGGTGGATGCGCCTATCCTGCTGCTCGATGAAGCTACCAGCGCGCTGGATGCGGAAAGCGAACACCTGATCCAGCAGGCATTGCCGCGCTTGATGCAGGGGCGCACCACCCTGGTGATCGCCCACCGCCTGGCCACGGTGAAAAGCGCCGACCGCATCGCGGTGATCGAGCAGGGCAAGCTGGTGGCCATCGGCAAACACGCCGAGCTGGTCGCCAGCAGCCCGCTGTATGCGCGGCTGGCCGAGCTGCAGTTCAGCAACGAAGAGGTGGAGTCGGCGATCTAGAGCGGTGTGCCTTTCGGTCTGATGGTCGCCGCCGCGCCGGCCGAGGCCAGGATGATTGCGCTAATCGCCAGCCACTGGTTCAACGTCAGGCGCTCGCTGAGGAACAGCAGGCCGGAGAGGGCGGCGATGGCCGGTTCCATGCTCATCAGGATGCTGAAGGTGCGTGCGGGCAGGCGGGTCAGGGCGACCATTTCCAGGCTGTACGGCAGCGCCGAGGAGAGCACCGCGACACCCAGGGCAATGGGCATCAGGTCGAGCGAGAACATGCTGCTGCCCGCGTGCCACACACCGATCGGGAATACCAGCAAGGCGGCGACTATGGTGCCCAGCGCGACGGTTTGCCGGCCGTGTTCGGCCCCGGCTTTCTGGCCGAAGATGATGTACAGCGCCCAGCACAGACCAGCAGCCAATGCCAGGGCCATGCCCACCGGGTCGAGTTGCACATCGGCTTGCGCGCTGGGCAGCAGCAACCAGAGGCCAAAGACCGCCAGGGCGATCCAGACGAAATCCAGCAGGCGTCGTGAAGACAGCAGGGCCAGGCCCAGTGGCCCGGTGAATTCCAGGGCCACGGCGATGCCCAGCGGGATGGTCTGCAGCGACAGGTAGAACAGCAGATTCATGCTGCCCAGGGCCAGGCCGTAGGCCAGCAACGAGTGGCAGGAGCGCAGGTTCAGGCGTGCCTGCCAGGGGCGCATCAGTACGCACAGGATCAAGGCGCCCAAACCCAGGCGCAGCGCGGTGGTGCCGGTGGCGCCGATCAGCGGGAACAGGCCTTTGGCCAGGGAGGCGCCGCTCTGGATCGAGGTCATCGCGATCAGCAACAGCATGATCGGCAGAATCACCAGGGCGAAGTGCGAGGAGCGCGGCATTTGGTTGTTCCACGATGTTGAGGGGCATAAACAAAAAAACCGGCCATCAGGGCCGGTTTTTCAGGCGCTAATTACCTTAGCGGTATTCGCACAGGTAGGCGGTATCGACTGCCACCTTGAGCTGGAATTTGCTGTTGGCCGGGACCGTGAAGTGGCTGCCGCTGGCGAAGGTTTCCCAGCTGTCGCTGCCTGGCAGTTTGACGGTCAGGGCACCGGCGACCACGTGCATGATCTCCAGTTTGTCGGTGCCGAACTCGTATTCGCCGGCGGCCATCACGCCAATGGTGGCGGGGCCTTCAGCCATGCCGAAGGCGATGGATTTGACGGTGCCGCCGAAGTATTCATTGACCTTGAACATGTGCAATTCCTCGCAAGGGGTTGAGAGCTTGTGCTGAAAAAGGCCGGCAAGTATGCCCAAGCCGCGGCGGTGCGTCATCTGCTTTGCTGGGCGTTAGAGCGGTAGCACCAAGGGCAGCAGCCGGGCGGTGTTGCGTGCATCGGTCAGTGCCCGGTGTTGCTCGCCGCTGAATTGCAGGCCGGCCAGTTGCAGGGCGGTAGTGAGACCGACCGAACGGGGTAATTGGCGGGCTTCGGCAAAGCGGCGCTTGAGGTTGAGGTGGGGGATCTGGCTCAGGCAGCTGACCAACTGGCATTGCTGCCAGTCTTGCTCGAATTGACGGCGATCATACTCGCCCCAGCTGGCCCAGCCGACCAGCTGCGGCTGGTGACTCAGCAGCCAGTGCTCGAACTGCGGCCAGACGCTGGTCAGCGGCGCCGCGGCATCGACATCGGCCTGGCTGATATGGGTGAGTTCGCGGCAGAAACGGGTCAGCTGAGGGCGCCGTGCTGGACGCACGAAGCGCTGGAAGTGATCCACCTCGTGACCGGCGGCGCTGACCAGGCTGGCGCCGATCTCGATGATTTCCATTTCTTCCAGTGGCCATCCACCTTCTTCGGTGGTGGCTTCCAGGTCGATTACCAACCAATGTCCCATAGGTCCTCCGTTGTCTCGATAGATCGGTGTGTGAAGCTTTTCTGGCTCGCTAGCAGCCTGGCCGGGATACAAGGTCGGGCTGCATTCCTCAGTCTACGCGGCCCGGCCCAGCCTACACTTTGCAGTCGATGGCCATTCTCGGATAGCCTCCTAGAGCGCATGTTAGGCTGAGTATCCCTGAATTCGGAGGTGTGTATGGCGAAGGTAGCCTTTATCGGGCTGGGCGTAATGGGTTATCCGATGGCGGGACACCTGGCTCGCAGCGGACATCAGGTGTGTGTCTATAACCGTACACCGGCCAAGGCGGCGCAGTGGTTGGCCGAGTTTGCCGGCAGCAGCGCGCCTACCCCGCGTGAGGCGGCCCAGGGTGCCGAGCTGGTGATGGTCTGCGTGGGTAATGACAATGACTTGCGCGGCGTGGTGCTGGGCGAAGATGGCGCGTTTGCCGGCATGGCGCCGGGTGCTGTACTGGTCGATCACACCACTGCCTCGGCCGATGTCGCCCGTGAGTTGGCGGCCAGGGCCGACGAGCTGCAACTGGGTTTCCTCGATGCGCCGGTATCCGGCGGTCAGGCCGGTGCGCAAAATGGTGCGCTGACGGTGATGGTGGGCGGCGCAGCGGATGTGTATGCGCGTGCCGAACCGGTGATCCAGGCTTACGCCCGCATGGTGCGCCTGATGGGGGCGGCCGGCAGTGGACAACTGACCAAGATGGTCAACCAGATCTGCATCGCCGGCCTGGTCCAGGGGCTGTCCGAAGCGCTGCATTTCGCTCAGTGCGCGGGCCTGGACGCGCAAGGGGCGATGGAGGTGATCAGCAAGGGCGCCGCGCAATCCTGGCAGTTGGAAAACCGCCACCAGGCCATGTTGGCCGGCGAGTTCGATTTCGGTTTTGCCGTCGACTGGATGCGCAAGGATCTGTCGATCCTGCTCGAAGAGGCGCGGCACAACGGCGCGCAACTGCCGGTCACGGCGCTGGTCGATCAGTTCTATGCCGATGTCCAGGCCATGGGCGGCGCGCGCTGGGATACGTCCAGCCTGATTGCCCGTCTGAAGGTGCCGAGCAAGCCTTGACCGGGTTCGACCTGCAAGACGCCGACGTACTTGGCCGAGTCCAGCCTGGCGATGTCGGGTGTTGGGCCGGGATGCCCGGCGGGCGCCGGTCCGGGTAAAATCGCTGGAGCGTCCCGCTGTTCCGATTATTTCGAGGTTGTGCCGTCATGCAATGCCGTGCTGGATGTGGTGCCTGTTGTATTGCTCCTTCGATCAGCTCTCCTATCCCCGGTATGCCGCACGGCAAGGCGGCAGGCGAGCGTTGCATGCAGCTGTCCGCGGATAATTATTGCGGCCTGTTCGGTAAGCCGGAGCGACCGGCGGTGTGCTCGGCGTTTTTGCCGGAGCCGGATGTCTGCGGTGCGAGCAATGAAGAGGCGATCCAGCTGCTAGGCTGGCTGGAGCAGCAGACCTCCCTGGCGAGCTGAGGGAGCGGTCGAGGCGAGAGGCTGGCAATGGTGAAGTCGTTGACGGGCATGCTTTTATGCGCAGGTGCGTTGCTGGCGGCGGTCAGTCCCTTGCAGGCCGAGGACTGGCGCCTGGTCAAGGATCAGGCGGGGATCCAGGTGTTCCTGAGCAAGGTGCCGGGTTCAAAGTACCAGGCGTACCGCGGGGTCGTCAGTCTGAAGACGGATATGCCGACCTTGTTGGCGTTGCAGGAGGATGTCAGCGGTTCCTGCGCCTGGATCTATGCGTGCCAAGAGCAAAAGCTGCTCAAGCACGAGGGCGCGCAGAACTGGGTCTATAGCCGCTTCACTATGCCGTGGCCGGTCAGGCCGCGCGATGCAGTGTTGCGGGTGACCACCCGGCAAGGCGCCGATGGCAGTGTCACCCGTATCTTCAGCGGGGTCGCCGATTACCTCCCGGAGCAGAAGGGCTGGGTGCGGGTGAGCAAGGCCGAAGGCTATTGGGCTTTTATCCCGAAAGCGGCGGGTGAGGTCGAGGTGATTTACCAGATGCATAGCGAGCCGGGCGGCAGAGTGCCGTCCTGGCTGGCCGGCAGTTTTGTAGTGGATGCGCCTTACAACACGCTCGAAGCGCTGCGGCGGCGAGTCATTCACCCGGTGAATGATTCGGATGTAAAAAAGGCTGCCAGTGGCAGCCTTTTTTAGTGCATCGATGAAGCCCGAAGCTTATTTCTTCAGGTCACGTTGCGTGTAGCCGGTGTACAGCTGGCGCGGGCGGCCAATCTTGTACGGGCTGGAGAGCATTTCTTTCCAGTGCGAGATCCAGCCGACGGTCCGCGCCAGGGCGAAGATCACGGTGAACATGCTGGTCGGAATGCCGATTGCCTTGAGGATGATGCCCGAATAGAAGTCGACGTTCGGGTACAGCGAGCGCTCGATGAAGTACGGATCGGTCAGGGCGATCTCTTCCAGGCGCATGGCCAGTTCCAGCTGTGGATCATCGGTGATGCCCAGTTCTTTCAGGACTTCGTCGCAGGTCTGCTTCATTACGGTGGCGCGCGGGTCACGGTTTTTATAGACGCGATGACCAAAGCCCATCAGCTTGAACGGGTCGTCCTTGTCCTTCGCCTTGGCGATAAAGACGTCGATGTTCGACACGTCGCCGATCTCATCCAGCATCGCCAGTACTGCTTCGTTGGCGCCGCCATGAGCCGGGCCCCAGAGTGCGGCGATACCGGCGGCGATGCAGGCGAACGGGTTGGCGCCCGAGGAACCGGCCAGACGGACGGTCGATGTCGAGGCGTTCTGCTCGTGGTCGGCGTGGAGGATGAAGATCTTGTCCATCGCCTTGGCCAGCACCGGGCTGATCGGTTTGATCTCGCACGGGGTGTTGAACATCATGTGCAGGAAGTTTTCCGCGTAGTTCAGGTCGTTACGCGGGTACATCATCGGCTGACCCATGGAGTACTTGTAGGTCATGGCGGCGATGGTTGGCATCTTGGCGATCAGGCGCATGGCCGATACTTCGCGGTGATGCGGGTTCTTGATGTCCAGGGAGTCGTGATAGAAGGCGGAAAGAGCGCCAACCACGCCACACATGATGGCCATCGGGTGAGCGTCGCGGCGGAAACCGTTGAAAAAGGTCTTCAGCTGCTCATGAACCATGGTGTGGTTCTTGATGGTGCTGACAAACTTGGCCTTTTCTTCTGCATTAGGCAGTTCGCCGTTGAGCAGCAGGTAGCAGGTTTCCAGGTAATCCGATTGCTCTGCCAGCTGCTCGATGGGGTAGCCACGGTGCAGCAGAATGCCCTGGTCACCATCGATATAGGTGATCTTCGACTCGCACGAAGCCGTGGACATAAAGCCAGGATCAAAAGTGAAACGGCCCGTGGCGGTTAAGCCCCGCACGTCAATTACATCGGGACCAACGGTGCCGGTTAAAATGGGCAGCTCGACGGGGGCTGCGCCCTCGATGATCAACTGCGCTTTTTTGTCAGCCATGTGTGGCCTCCTAGTTATGCTTGAAATCATCTGACGGCCCCCCACGCAGGGCCCGCATCACTATAGTGAGATAAATTTGAAAGTCAATTTGGGAAAACCCAGGCGGCAGAAGGGTTTGCGGGCTGTTTTTTGCAAAAAATGGCGCTGTTTACGCCATTTGGATTAGGTGTGCAATGAGCCTTTAGGTGCAGGCCTTTGCGCTGTCAATAGCGACCTATTTCGTTGTCATTAGCGACCTAACTGTCTATACTCTGCGCCCGGCCACCAAGGGCTTTGAGCCCTCATTCTGGTGGTTGTCACTCCTTGGGTGATGGGTACCTGACCAGTGCACTTCCCGACAACTTTGCCCTGATAGTTAGGGCTCTCAGTGTGATAAAAAAGCCGTGAATAGCCAACGACCTGTAAACCTCGACCTTAGGACTATCAAACTCCCAGTCACCGCTTACACGTCCATTCTTCACCGTATCTCCGGTGTCATTCTCTTCGTCGGCATTGCCGTGCTGCTTTATGGGCTCGACAAGTCGCTGGCATCAGAGGAAGGCTTCGCCGAGGTGAAAGAATGCCTGACCAGCCCGCTGGCCAAATTCGTGATCTGGGGATTGCTGTCCGCTCTGCTTTACCACTTGGTGGCCGGAGTACGCCACTTGATCATGGACATGGGCATCGGTGAGACGCTGGAAGGCGGCAAGCTGGGCTCGCAAATCGTTCTCGTCGTTTCGGCGGTCGTGATCGTATTGGTGGGGGTGTGGATATGGTAACCAACGTCACGAACTTCTCGCGTTCAGGTCTTTATGACTGGATGGCACAGCGTGTGTCGGCAGTCGTTCTCGCGGCTTATGTAGTGTTTCTGCTGGGTTATATAGTCGCTAACCCCGGCATGGGTTATGCCGAATGGCATGCTCTGTTCTCCAATAACGCAATGCGCATTTTCAGCCTGCTGACTCTGGTGGCGCTCAGCGCTCACGCCTGGGTCGGTATGTGGACGATTTCCACCGACTACCTGACGCCGATGGCGCTGGGTAAGTGGGCGACTGGNGTGCGTTTCCTGTTCCAGGCCGCGTGTGGCATTGCCATGTTCACGTTCTTCGTCTGGGGCGTGCAGATTTTTTGGGGTAACTGATTCATGACTATTCGTACTCTTTCTTATGACGCCATCATCGTTGGTGGCGGCGGCGCGGGTATGCGTGCTGCGCTGCAGTTGGCTCAAGGCGGCCACAAGACCGCTGTAGTCACCAAGGTGTTTCCGACCCGTTCGCACACCGTTTCCGCCCAGGGTGGCATTACTTGCGCCATCGCTTCGGCCGATCCAAACGACGATTGGCGCTGGCACATGTACGACACCGTCAAGGGTTCCGACTATATCGGTGACCAGGACGCTATCGAGTACATGTGTTCCGTAGGTCCGGAAGCCGTGTTCGAGCTGGAACACATGGGTCTGCCGTTCTCCCGTACCGAGCAAGGCCGCATTTATCAGCGTCCGTTCGGCGGTCAGTCCAAGGACTTCGGTAAGGGTGGCCAGGCCGCTCGTACCTGCGCCGCCGCCGACCGTACCGGCCACGCCCTGCTGCACACCCTGTATCAGGCCAACCTCAAGGCTGGCACCTCGTTTCTCAACGAGTGGTACGCGGTCGATCTGGTGAAGAACCAGGATGGCGCCATCGTCGGCGTGATCGCGATCTGTCTGGAAAACGGCGAGACCGTGTATATCCGTTCCAAGGCCGTGGTTCTGGCTACTGGCGGTGCCGGTCGCATCTACGCCTCCACCACCAATGCCCTGATCAACACCGGTGACGGCATCGGCATGGCCCTGCGTGCCGGTGTGCCGGTGCAAGACATCGAAATGTGGCAGTTCCACCCGACCGGCATCGCCGGGGCCGGTGTACTGGTGACCGAGGGTTGCCGTGGTGAAGGTGGCTATCTGATCAACAAGCATGGCGAACGTTTCATGGAACGCTATGCGCCGAACGCCAAAGACCTGGCCGGCCGCGACGTGGTTGCGCGCTCCATGGTCAAGGAAATCATCGCCGGCAACGGCTGTGGTCCGGATGGCGATCACGTCATGCTCAAGCTTGACCACCTCGGCGAAGACGTGCTGCACAGCCGCCTGCCTGGCATCTGCGAGCTGTCCAAGACCTTCGCTCATGTCGATCCGGTGGTTGCGCCGGTTCCGGTCGTGCCGACCTGCCACTACATGATGGGCGGCGTGCCGACCAACATCCATGGTCAGGCCATCACCCAGGATGCCAACGGCAACGACAAGATCATCGACGGGCTGTTTGCCGTCGGTGAAGTGGCCTGCGTGTCGGTGCACGGTGCCAACCGTCTGGGCGGCAACTCGCTGCTCGACCTGGTGGTGTTCGGTCGCGCCGCCGGCATCCATCTGGAAAAAGCGCTGAAAGAAGGCGTGGAAGTCCGTGGTGCCAGCGAAACCGATATCGAACAGTCGCTCAAGCGGCTGTCNGGGGTCAACGAGCGCACCACCGGCGAAGACGTAGCGCCGCTGCGTAAAGAGCTGCAAACCTGCATGCAGAACTACTTCGGCGTGTTCCGTACCGGCGAATACATGCAGAAGGGCATCGAGCAACTGGCCGGCCTGCGTGAGCGGATCGCCACTGTCAAGATCGCCGACAAGAGCCAGGCGTTCAACACGGCGCGTATCGAAGCGCTGGAACTGCAGAACCTGCTCGAAGTGGCGGAAGCCACCGCTATCGCCGCCGAGGTTCGTAAAGAATCCCGTGGTGCACATGCCCGCGAAGACTTCGAAGATCGCGATGACGAGAACTGGCTGTGCCATTCCCTGTACTTCCCGGGTGAAAAGCGTGTGACCAAACGTGCCGTCAACTTCTCGCCGAAGACAGTTCCGACGTTTGAACCCATGGTTCGGACTTATTAAGGATGGCTGATATGTTGCAAGTCAGTGTTTATCGCTACAACCCGGAGCAGGATGCTGCGCCGTTCATGCAGGACTTCCAGGTCGACACCGGCGGCAAGGACATCATGGTCCTCGACGTGCTGGCCTTGATCAAGGAACAGGATGAGGGTTTCTCCTACCGTCGCTCCTGCCGTGAAGGCGTGTGTGGTTCCGACGGCATGAACATCAACGGCAAGAATGGCCTGGCCTGCATCACCCCGCTGTCGGCGGTGGTGAAGGGCGGCAAGCTGGTAATTCGTCCTTTGCCGGGATTGCCGGTCATTCGTGACCTGGTCGTCGATATGAGCATCTTCTACAAGCAATACGANAAGGTGCAGCCGTACCTGCAGAACGATACGCCGGCTCCGGCCATCGAACGNCTGCAAACGCCGGAAGANCGCGAGAAGCTGGATGGNCTCTACGAGTGCATCCTGTGCGCTTGCTGTTCGACCAGCTGCCCGTCGTTCTGGTGGAATCCGGACAAGTTCCTCGGTCCCGCTGCGTTGCTGCAGGCCTATCGTTTCCTGGCCGANAGCCGCGACACCAAGACCGAAGAACGTCTGGCTGCATTGGACGACCCGTTCAGCGTGTTCCGTTGCCGCGGCATCATGAACTGCGTGAATGTTTGCCCTAAAGGTCTCAATCCGACCAAGGCGATCGGCCACGTACGCAACATGCTGTTGCAGAGCGGTATCTGATTCAAGGCTTTACCTGTGACACCTGCGGCGCCTGGTTTGAAGCCAGCGTCGCAGTCTAGCCAGGGCTGCAGCTCACAAAGCAGTGGCCCTTACTTTGAAAAATATGACGACCAGCAGGGGCATCCGGGCTGGTGCCCGGACTATCTGCGGGATCCGTGGTGGCTTTACCGAAGTCGCTGCTTCAAGACTTCGGAAGCCTGAACGGTTTCTTCGCCGGTGGTGTCCCCTTACCGAGGGTGACCAAGCATGCAAGAAAGCGTGATGCAGCGCATGTGGAACAGTGCCCACCTATCCGGTGGTAACGCTGCCTATGTGGAAGAGCTCTATGAGCTTTACCTGCACGATCCCAACGCTGTGCCCGAAGAGTGGCGCACCTACTTTCAGAAGTTGCCGACAAATGGCAACGCTGCTACTGATGTATCGCATTCCACGGTTCGCGATCACTTCGTGTTGCTGGCGAAAAACCAGCGCCGCGCCCAGCCGGTATCCGCCGGCAGCGTGAGCAGTGAGCATGAAAAGAAGCAGGTCGAAGTCCTGCGCATGATCCAGGCATTCCGCATGCGTGGCCATCAGGCTGCCCAGCTCGATCCGCTGGGTCTGTGGCAACGGCATGCACCGGCCGATCTGTCGATCAATCACTATGGCCTGACCAATTCCGACCTGGACACCACCTTCCGTACCGGTGGTCTGTTCATTGGCAAGGAAGAGGCTACTCTGCGTGAAATTCACGATGCGTTGCAGCAGACATATTGCCGCACCATCGGTGCCGAGTTCACCCATATCGTCGATTCCGAACAGCGCAACTGGTTTGCCCAGCGCCTGGAAAGCGTGCGTGGGCGTCCGAGCATTTCCACGGAAGTGCAGAGCCACCTGCTGGAGCGTCTGACTGCCGCCGAGGGTCTGGAAAAATACCTGGGCACCAAATACCCGGGTACCAAGCGTTTCGGTCTGGAAGGCGGCGAAAGCCTGATTCCGCTGCTCGATGAAATGATCCAGCGTGCCGGCTCCTACGGCGCCAAGGAAATCGTCATCGGCATGGCCCACCGTGGCCGCCTCAACGTGCTGGTCAATACCTTCGGCAAGAACCCGCGTGATCTGTTCGACGAGTTCGAGGGCAAGAAGCAAGCGGCCCTCGGTTCCGGCGACGTCAAGTATCACCAGGGGTTCTCCTCCAACGTCATGACTGCCGGTGGCGAAGTCCACCTGGCCATGGCCTTCAACCCTTCGCACCTGGAGATCGTTTCGCCGGTGGTCGAGGGGTCGGTGCGCGCTCGTCAAGATCGCCGCAATGACAATACCGGCGACAAGGTGCTCCCGGTTTCGCTGCACGGTGACGCGGCGTTCGCCGGTCAGGGTGTGGTGATGGAGACCTTCCAGATGTCGCAGACCCGTGGTTTCAAGACGGGCGGCACCATCCATGTCGTGATCAACAACCAGGTCGGCTTCACCATCAGTAACCCGGAAGATTCGCGTTCCACCGAGTACTGCACCGACGTGGCGAAGATGATCCAGGCGCCGATCCTGCACGTGAATGGCGATGACCCGGAAGCGGTGCTGTTCGTCACCCAGCTGGCCGTCGACTATCGCATGCAGTTCAAGCGCGATGTGGTGATCGATCTGGTTTGTTACCGCCGCCGCGGTCACAACGAGGCCGACGAACCGAGCGGCACCCAGCCGATGATGTACCAGCAGATCAGCAAGCAGCGCACCACCCGTGAGCTGTATGCCGATGCGCTGACCGCGGCCGTGCGCCACTCTGCCGATGATGTGCAGAGCAAGATCGACGACTACCGCACCGCACTGGACAATGGCCAACATGTGGTCAAGAGCCTGGTCAAGGAGCCGAACAAGGAGTTGTTCGTCGACTGGCGCCCGTACCTGGGCCATACCTGGACCGCCCGTCACGACACCCGTTTCGAGCTCAAGACCCTGCAGGACCTGTCCGCCAAGCTGCTGGAAATCCCGGAAGGTTTCGTGGTTCAGCGCCAGGTCGCGAAGATTCTCGAAGACCGTCAGAAGATGGGCGCCGGTGCGCTGCCGATCAACTGGGGCTACGCCGAAACCATGGCCTACGCCACCCTGTTGTTCGAAGGTCACCCGATCCGCATGACCGGCCAGGACATTGGCCGTGGCACCTTCTCGCACCGTCATGCGGTGCTGCACAACCAGAAGGAGCCCGGTTCGCACGTACCGCTCAAGCACCTGTACAGCGGCCAGCCGCGTTTCGACCTGTACGATTCGCTGCTGTCGGAAGAGGCGGCGCTGGCGTTCGAATATGGTTACGCCACCACCAAACCGGATGCCCTGGTGATCTGGGAAGCCCAGTTCGGCGACTTCGCCAACGGTGCCCAGGTGGTGATCGATCAGTTCATCACCAGCGGCGAACACAAGTGGGGTCGCCTGTGTGGTCTGACCATGCTGTTGCCGCACGGTTATGAAGGGCAGGGCCCGGAGCACTCCTCCGCGCGCCTCGAGCGCTTCCTGCAACTGAGCGCCGAGCACAACATCCAGGTGTGTGTGCCGACTACGCCGGCGCAGGTCTACCACATGTTGCGGCGCCAGGTGATCCGTCCACTGCGCAAGCCGCTTATCGCCCTGACGCCGAAGTCGTTGCTGCGCCACAAGTTGGCCATCTCGACTCTGGAAGATCTGGCCGATGGCTCGTTCCAGACCGTGATTGCAGAGATCGATGCCATCGATCCGAAGAAGGTCGAGCGCATGATCCTGTGCAGCGGCAAGGTTTACTACGACCTGCTGGAGAAGCGGCGTGCCGAGGCTCGCGAAGATATCGCCATCGTGCGTATCGAGCAGCTCTATCCGTTCCCGGAAGAGGATCTGGCCGAAGTTCTCGCGGCGTACAAGCACCTCAAGCACATCGTCTGGTGTCAGGAAGAGCCGATGAACCAGGGTGCCTGGTATTGCAGCCAGCATCACATGCGTCGCGTCGCCACCGCGTACAAGAAGACTCTGTTCCTCGAGTATGCCGGCCGCGAAGGCTCTGCTGCACCGGCCTGTGGTTACGCTTCGATGCACGCCGAACAGCAGGACAAACTGCTGCAAGACGCCTTCACCGTTTAACGCCTTTGCGCAAGAGGCGGCCTGATGAGGCCGCCTCGTCGAACAAACCGAATTTAAGGAACCACACAGAATGGCTATCGAGATCAAAGCCCCTACTTTCCCGGAATCGGTTGCCGACGGCACCGTGGCCACGTGGCACAAGAAGCCGGGCGATGCGGTCAAGCGCGACGAACTGATCGTCGACATCGAGACCGATAAAGTAGTGATCGAAGTGCTGGCCGAGGCCGACGGTGTCCTCGCTGAAATCGTCAAGAACGAAGGCGACACCGTGCTCAGCAATGAACTGCTGGGTACCTTGAGCGAAGGTGGTGCTGCTGCTCCTGCACCCGCTGCCGCCGCCCAGGCTGCCGCGCCTGCCGCTTCTGCCGCGGCTCCCGGTGTTGCGGGCGATGATCAAATCCTCTCGCCGGCCGCACGCAAACTGGCTGAAGAGAACGGCATCGACCCAAACAGCATTGCCGGCACCGGCAAGGGTGGTCGGGTGACCAAGGAAGACGTGGTCGCTGCCGCCTCCGCCAAGAAAAATGCACCGGCCCTTGCGCCAGTTGCCAAGCCTGCTGCCCCGGCAGCTGCCGCGCCGGTATTGGCCGCCGGTGATCGGGTCGAGAAGCGCGTACCGATGACCCGCCTGCGTGCCAAGGTTGCCGAGCGGCTGGTCGAAGCCCAGTCCTCCATGGCCATGCTGACCACCTTCAACGAAGTCGACATGACCGAAGTCATGGCCCTGCGTTCGAAGTACAAGGACCTCTTCGAGAAGTCCCACAACGGCGTGCGCCTGGGCTTCATGTCGTTCTTCGTCAAGGCCACCACCGAAGCGCTGAAGCGTTTCCCGGCGGTTAACGCCTCGATCGACGGCACAGACATCGTCTACCACGGCTACGCCGACATCGGTGTTGCCGTATCGAGCGACCGTGGCCTGGTGGTGCCGGTACTGCGCAATGCCGAGCTGATGAGCCTGGCTGAAATCGAAGGCGGCATCGCGACCTTCGGCAAGAAGGCCAAAGACGGCAAGCTGTCGATCGACGACATGACCGGTGGCACGTTCACCATCACCAACGGTGGTACCTTCGGTTCGATGATGTCGACGCCGATCGTCAACCCGCCGCAAGCCGCCATCCTGGGGATGCACAACATCCTGCAGCGCCCGATGGCCATCAACGGTCAGGTTGTTATCCGGCCGATGATGTACCTGGCGCTGTCTTACGATCACCGCCTGATCGATGGTAAGGAAGCCGTGACCTTCCTGGTGACCATCAAGAACCTGCTGGAAGATCCGGCTCGTCTGCTGCTGGATATCTAAGTCAGTCTCTCCCACGGTGGCCCCCACAAGGGGCCATCCGGTTTATTCGAGAAGGAATCATGTATGACCCAGAAATTTGACGTGGTAGTCATTGGTGCCGGCCCTGGCGGTTATGTGGCCGCGATCAAGGCTGCTCAGCTCGGCCTGAAGACCGCCTGCATCGAAAAGTACCAGGACAATGAGGGCAAGATCGCGCTCGGTGGTACCTGCCTGAACGTCGGTTGCATTCCGTCCAAGGCGCTGCTGGACAGCTCCTGGAAGTATCACGAAGCCAAAGTAGGCTTTGCCATCCACGGTATCGAGGCCAAGGGCGTCAGCATCGACGTGCCGGCGATGGTTGCGCGCAAGAGCAACATCGTCAAGAACCTCACCGGTGGTGTCAGCACCCTGTTCAAGGCCAACGGCGTGACCCTGCTCGAAGGTCACGGCAAGTTGCTGGCCGGCAAGCAAGTGGAAGTCACCGCGCTGGATGGCACCACTCAGGTGGTTCAGGCCGAGAACGTGATTATCGCTTCCGGCTCCAAGCCGATCGACATTCCGCCGGCCCCGGTCAACCACGACACCATCGTCGACTCTACCGGCGCCCTGGAATTCCAGAGCGTGCCCAAGACCCTGGGCGTCATCGGTGCTGGCGTGATCGGTCTGGAACTGGGTTCGGTATGGGCGCGTCTGGGTGCCGACGTCACCGTGATCGAAGCGCAGGACAAATTCCTTCCGGCTGCCGATGAGCAGATCGCCAAGGAAGCCCTGAAGACCTTTACCAAGCAAGGCTTGAAGATTCGCCTGGGCGCGCGTCTGACCGCTTCCGAAGTGAAGAAGAAGCAGGTCACCGTCAGCTTCACCGATTCCGAAGGCGAGCAGCAACTGACCTTCGACAAGCTGATCGTAGCGGTCGGCCGTCGTCCGGTGACCACCGACCTGTTGGCCACCGATAGTGGTGTCGATCTGGACGAACGTGGCTTCATCTACGTCGACGACCAGTGCGCCACCAGCGTACCGGGCGTTTACGCCGTAGGCGACGTGGTCCGCGGCGCCATGCTGGCGCACAAGGCCTCGGAAGAGGGCGTGATGGTTGCCGAGCGCATCGCCGGGCACAAAGCCCAGATGAACTACGACCTGATCCCTTCGGTCATCTATACCCATCCGGAAATCGCATGGGTTGGCAAGACCGAGCAGCAGTTGAAAGGCGAGGGCGTGGCCGTCAACGTCGGTACCTTCCCGTTCGCCGCCAGTGGCCGCGCCATGGCTGCCAATGATACCGGCGGCATGGTCAAGGTGATTGCCGACGCCAACACCGATCGCGTATTGGGCGTTCACGTGATCGGCCCGAGCGCCGCCGAGCTGGTCCAGCAGGGCGCCATCGGTATGGAGTTCGGCACCAGCGCCGAGGATTTGGGAATGATGGTGTTCTCCCACCCGACGTTGTCCGAAGCGCTGCATGAAGCGGCCCTGGCCGTGAATGGCCATGCCATCCACATCGCCAACCGCAAGAAGCGCTAAGTAGTCGTTTGTAAGCCGCTGCACCGGTTGCTGCCTGCAGCTCACCGGTACTGGCGAGGTTACAAGAAGAACCACGGCGGTCTGCCCGCGCTGAGCCTGGCTCAAGCGCGGAACGCCGCCGGACTGCTCGCAGAAGCAGTCACAGGTGGTGCGGCATCACAAGTGCAGCACCGAATGCGCAATACCTAACGAAGACGGTAGACAAGCATGAATCTCACGAGTATCAGGGTAAGCAGCTGTTCGCTGAATACGGCCTGCCCGTATCCAAGGGTTTCGCCGTAAGCACTCCGGAAGAAGCCGCAGCAGCCTGCGA
>C687J26845_10000486_pt1 | contig 26357 bp, 10 predicted proteins | sample RifCSPlowO2_12_FD_26845 | JGI IMG/M metagenome (IMG submission 26845)
TTGGGGGGGGGGGGTAAGATTTTCGATAGACCATAAACAACTAGTAGGATGATTTAATTGTCCATGCATACAGCGAGTATGTGAATGACCAATCTACACGCAGGCACCCCGGAAATAATTGTATTAGATAACCGGGGGAAAGTAGTACGTCAATTGAGTTATTGCCGAGCGAAAATTACCGATGGGCTTGCTGAGCGCTGTATTCGGCATACCTTTAATCTGGCTGGGTATTTGGAGAGCAGCATTGATGCACGATTTTATCCGCCCAGACAGACGATTACTGCCGGCGCCACAGTTGAAGCACACACAACAGCAACGGCGGAGCTTAGGCCGCGCTCTAGCGAAGGCTAGCAAGGAATTTTATGTCTAATAAACTTGAACTTACCATCACGCAAGCGGGTCTGAGCGCGTTGATGAGTGCCCGGAACAACAAAACACCAATTAGAATTAACAAAGTTGGCATAAGTGAAAAGGCATGTGCCGTCGATGATTCCTTAACAGAAATGCCCGATGTGGCATATTACATCGAGGGTTCTGATGTTACTCAAACCACGCCCGTAGATGAAATCATTAAGGTCACCGCATTAGACAAAAGCGAGCATGAGTACAAGTTGTTTAGTTTTGGGTGCTGGTTGGATGACGCTAATAATACGCTATATGGTGCGTACAGCCAACAAGTGGACGATTCTGAACCTATATTGACGAAGACTTCCAGTTCGGTGATGGAGCTTATCATTGATACTAAGTTAGTCAGCGGCGATACCCATGATATCCCACTGGCCAGTGAGGAAACAGCGGGGGTAGTGCGATTAGCTAGTCTCGCGGAGGTAAGTGCCGGAACGGATACGAGCAAAGCAATCACGCCAGTCGGGTTGGCCAGGGCTCTACCAGAGCAAGATGAGGCTGGGGCCTGGCAGATATCCATTACAGGCACAGCCGCATTCGCCGAGGCACTTAATTCTAACAACAGTTATACCGTTAAAAGCATAAGGGCCGATATTTTTACCGGCGCCCTCTCCGGCGTAGCCGATGGGGCTAAGCAAGCCAAAGTCGCGTGTGAACTCAACTCTGAGAACAACTACACGGTTAAGAACCAAATTTCCTTTAAGGACGGAGGGAGGATCAGTTCGGCTGTTCCTAATAGTGGCATGGTGTACCAGCCTTCTATAAATGGCCAATTCTCGCACGTCTGGCAAGATGCCGATGGAAAGGAATTAATGACCCTGGATAAGCATGGAGTTCTGCGGGCCAACTTGATTACTTTGTCGAAGAGTGTGGAAAACGTACCGTCCTCCGGTGACGGCGTAAGCTACCGAAATGTTTCATTGCACACCGCGAATGGCGTTGAGCTGCATTACGATGATCCGACCGCGCAGCGCCATGTAGATACCGTCACTTTCCACAATGATCCGCTAAAAGTCGAAGCCGATTGGCTTTGGGGTGGGCTATGTTTCATACCTGGCCAATGCTATCGCGTTGCTCCGGCGGACTTGAATGTCAACTCGGCAAAAAAGGCTGAAGGATTAACTGGCGCGGCATTGCAAGGGCGCGCATTGGGTAGCTATGAATTGATGCGCCGTGCCAGGGGGGCGGCTTTTGGCGCTCATTTCACCACGCTAGATGATTTACCAGGTACATGGGAGCCACGTGGCATGTGCCAGCTGACAAACGACGACATTATCCTTTACCAGCGTATCGCCTGATGAATACTGCAGGAACATCATGTCCACTGAAAATCTACACCCACTCTATGTTCATGTCATGCAGCCACAACGGCGCGCTGACGGTATTGTTTGCCAGGTAAAATTGAAAGGGCGAGACGATTACCTCCCTTTTCTGGCCATGCCTAACGACCCCGAACCGCATGGGCGTGAAGTTTATGAACGTTGCGTCCGGGGGGATTTCGGCGAACTGGTCGATTATCTGCCCAGCAGGCAGGCCTATCTGTGCAATGCCGTACAACTTCGTGCCGATTTATTGCGTAACGTAAATGCGATCATTTTGTATGGGCAAGACATGATTGATACCGGGCTGGCCACCTCCACCGACATCGCCGTGCAGCAACAATGGAAAACCTACCGTATTGCACTGCACGATCTGGATAAACAGACCGGTTGGCCAGAAGCAATTGACTGGCCGGTTTCCCCTAGTGCGATCTAATACCACGGGGACGACGAAATTTTTCGTTGATCCACTCATTTTATTCTATATCGATACCAAGGTATGCTATGAACGCAAAACAAAAAGCCGCCATCGCACGCGCCAATCCGCAAACTTCGGCTAACCCTTTTTTAAAAGACGATATTCAGCCTGAAGATGTCGGTTATGTCGCCAAAGACAGCGTGGCATCGCTGTACTCGCCGGCGGCCTACCTTACCGAATTGTACCGCCAGGCGCGTGATCTGCATCCCGAAAAGGCGCCGCGGCGATTGGGTGTTCGCCGGTCCGATCTGCAGCAACTGATTCTGTCTGACACCAATATGAATAGTGAAGTGTCCACGCTGACACTATCCAATGCGGTGCTGAAAGCCGCCACAGGTAACCCGCCGGAGCTGGCAGAGGAACTGGCCAAGGCAACCTATCCCACTTCGTTGCCTTATCATGCACCTTTCAATGCCATGGTCGATACGCAAGCGCGACTCGGTATGCGCGCCAGCGCTCTGTTCGATCCGGTTCTAGGTCCAGAGGCCCCAACCATGGCGGCCGTCCCGCAAAGCGCATTGGATCTCAATCTTTCGCCGTCGCTACATGCGCTTTTGAGCACCGATCCGCTTCAGGGTGGTTCAACTCGAATGAGTTCTCAGGCGATCGAGTCTGACGTCGATGAAATGTTGAGTCGGTATTTGATGGGGATGGATCCTCAGGATCTGTTGCGTAGTCTATTAATCGACGTGGCGGCGGAAGATGTGACCGGTCAGATTATCTTGTTACTGGATTCGGTCAAAGCACAGGATCTTGCAAATTTGCAGAACCTTGTGAGCAACCTCTTGATATTGATCGGACCGCAAGATCAACAGAACATTAAGAATATTCATGAGAAGTTGAGAAGTTTCTATGCCGAATTCAACGCCAAGTTGAAGGAGGAAATTTGTACTTATCTTCGCAGACACATGCCAGCGCTGGCGGAATGGGACCTGAAACCGCTAGATAATGTGTTACTCGCACTGGATTCACAGGAATGGCAAGCACTTTTGCGGCAGCTTGATATCCCTGTAATGAGACGGGTGAGGCTCGGTTGGGTTTTACAACAATTAGCACAGGTTGCCGGGCGTACCCTCAGTCTTGACGCCGCCCAAAATCCAGCGAACACAGGGTTGAGCCTGGATGTTGCCAGCGTGGCAAGCAGTCTGGAGCGAATTTGCATGGCTGTGTTTCCAATAGATGCACGCAATAATCCATTCTTGAGCCCTTTTACGCCCTTGAAAAGAATGAAGCCGCAATCACGCGAAGCGCAACAGAGTGAAATCGATGCGCAATTGCTGGGTTTGTACGGCATGGCAGATGTTCAGCTGCTGAGTCAGGTGGCGACGCTGTGTCAGGTGCTGGGTATCTCGCGCGATCGGCTGAATCAGGCATTGGCGAGCCCTCCGTATTATCAAAGTGGCAATGTACTTAATCAAGGTAATGCGCCGATGGTGGTGCTACCTAGCTTACATGGCGCCTGCTATATAAATAGTGACGGGGGATCGATGTGTGCAATAGACGATCAACTATATGTCGACTTGTCTGAAATTGAACCGATTCCTTATGGCGGTCTTGTAAGAGATCCTGGCTGGTATTCTATAAGTGATCTTGAAAGTAGTAATATACATGCTCCCATCGCTCCGTGCGATATCTATTTATTACCACCGATTGACAAATATTCGATGCGCTTCATGCTAAAGGTGCCGCGAGAAGAGGCTGGTATTAAAGCGGGGGAGAGTGTAAGGATTATGCTCCATGCTATGGCTGGAAATGTCTTTTTCCATATTGACAGTGTATCGCAGTGGATAGATATTTCACTACCTGTGCAGTATGAACTTGGCACCGGAAAAATTCTATATCTAGGTGAGATCACTATTGAATTAAATCATCCTGCTATAGCGGTAACGAGCTTCACTTACCGCCACAATCGAACCAGCATGTCATCTGCAGCGCTGCTGCGACTCGGTAAAATATTACGCTTGATGGATTCAACTCAGGCATCACCGGCTGTTATCGATCGAGTCGCAGTTTTCACCCATTACCCAGACCCGCCAGAGCTGAGTGAGGAGACTCTGATCAACTTGGCTGAAGTCAAGAATATCATGGCCACCCGTGGACTGACTGAACAGGAGGCATTGGTATTAGTCGGTTGTGACATCGATGATGCCGCACAGGAGGGGCAAGTCTCGCAATTTGACCAACTGTTTAATACGCCGCCCTTAAATGGCATCTATTTTATTTGCGATGGCGGTGAGATCGACTGCGATCCAGAAAATGCCAGTTCGATGCAACAACGCGCGGTCTTGAAGCGCGCATTCGGTGTGAATGACCAGGAGCTCCTCGCGTTGGCGGTAATGGCTGGCAATCAGTCCTCTGTGAGAGGGGATCTGCCTGGCATCAGCTTGTTATATTTGTTCAGTTTGTTGGCCAGATGTAATGGTTGGAGTCCGCTCGAATTGCAGGTTGCTATAAGTGTGAATCCTGCATGCAGGACAGTCAGCCGCACTTCTTCATCTTTTCGCCAGTTTTTAAAAGACTTATTTGCGTTCGCAGACTGGCTGACTTCTCAAAAACTAACAGTCGCGCAAATGGACAGCATGACCACCCCCCGGTATTCAAATGAGATCACCCCGCAGATCGACAACTTTGTGCAATCGTTGTATCAGGCTGGTCAGAACAGCACGAAAGACAATCTCAAAGACCAGTTAGCACCGCCCATTGCCTCGACATTTGGCCTAAAGACTGACCAAGCACGCAGCTTGGAAGACTGGATCGAAAGCATCGCCATGGAGCAGGAGCTGGAATTGACCACAATTGAACAGTGGCATGCCGAGATTAAAAAGTATCAGAACCAGGACCCGTCCGCTAATCCGGCGGCGATTGGCTGCTTCTGCCAGGCGCTGGCGCAACTGTCCGTCATTGCACAGAACTGGCATTTCAGCGGGCAGGCGCTTGAGGTGGTCGCCAATTATCCGTCGGCGTTACACGCAGAATTAAGCGCCTTATCGCCGACGGTGGATAATCTGCGCTTATTATCCGGTTATCGCGCCTTGCTGGATGCCGCTGATGACCGTGGAGACGCGTTACTCGCACAGTTGAAGAGCGGATCACTTTCTATGGAGTCCTTATCCAGCATTCTGAATGTGCCGGTGGAAACACTATATCAGGCCGACATGGCTCGCTTTGCCATGCCGAACGTCAGCGGTACATTAAGCGTGACAGGACGGCTTGAAATGGGGGAGTGGCTCACGGCAGAGGGGCTGATCATTACTAATGAGTCTGCTTCGGGCACTTCAAGTTTTCTCTATCAGTGGTATCGCAGCTCAAGTAACAATACATCGGATGGGACGGTGATTCTCGAGGCGACCAGCGATACTTACCAGTTGACAGCGTCCGAGCATGGTCAGTACGTGTATGTAACCGCTCAGCCTGATCGAAATGGTACTGGCGTGGGGGAGGTGACGATGTCTTCGCTCTATGTAGTTGTTGGTTGGGCAATGATACAAACCAATGGTGCAAGTACATATACACATGCCGTGTGGGATACCAATAGGGTCGACGTATTCTTGCTTCCATCCGACCCAGCAACCAATGATAAAGTTGTGGTTGTAAATAATAGTAGTGATACCACCAAAATATCCATAACCTGGAAAAATGGCGATGGAATTCCAATTAAAAAGGGGGGGAGGGGGGAGTTTTCCTATTTGAATTGGGATGGTAGGTATTTGAAATGGGGGTGCAGCCAACATATTTCGAGTTTGTCAAATGATAATCCGTGCCATTTGCCGTCATTCAATGGTGGGTATGTTTATTTTGATATGTCAAATACCGGCACGAGGACATTAATTATGCCAGCTGCGACAGAGGGGTCTATATACAAATTTGGCTTGAGTCCGAAAACTTCTACGTCAGATAAAATTTATATTGAGACGAGTGATGGTGTTCCGCTATTTACAATGGTGCGTAGTTCTTCAGATGAGGTGCTTGCTAGTTTTAATGTTGTTAATGGGCAATGGAAGAAAATATTAGTCATTCAGTAGGATGCTTTGCGGTGACATTGTTATATTGATCAGGGGGCTGTAACAAGGTATTTGCAACCAGTGCTGCTATGCGCACTCATCGGCGCTCTGATTATTTATCGAGTTGATGGGGGATGATACGGCGCTGTCACGCACCTTACTTGTTGGGTAAACCATCGATATACCTGATGGTTTTGCATTGCGTCCGATTTTTTAACCTGCCTGGATATCAATTGGCATCTCTGAGGGGGTCTTATTTTCCCGGGGATGCCACGGCGAATAATATTTACCAAGGTTATGTTTATGACATTTAAAACTGAATCGAGCGGGTCTGTCCGCAACGCCGCTGCCACAGAAAATGGCCAGAATTCGCTTACCGTGGCAGACGCGATTAATCTCACCGGCTGGGTATCCGCCGCCGACCGCGCCAAGGTTTCGGTCTCGGACATGGACGCGTTGATGAAGCTGCAGCTCAGCGACAGTATGGGGGATTGGCAACGCGTGTCATCGGCTTTTGCCGTCGCCGCGGCGTCGCAAGATCAAGCCGCTTCCAATGAAAAAATCGAAGAACAAACCAGCGCTGCATTGAGCGACTGGTATCTGAAAAACTGCGTACCTGAAGGCGTGTCTGTGGTCACCCGCGATGAGCTGTACGAGTACCTGCTGATCGACAATCAGGTCTGCGCCAAGGTGATGACGTCCTCCATTGCTGAAGCCATTGCCAGTATCCAACTATACGTTGATCGCTGCCTGCACGGACTGGAGGAGGGGGTTGACCGGCAGAAAATCGCCAATTCTGAGTTTTTCCAGAATTGGGACAGTATCAATAAACGTTATGCGCAGTGGGCTGCGGAGCAGCAGCTTGACTTTTATCCCGAAAACTATGTCGATCCAGCCATGCGGGCCCACCAATCCAGCCTGCAACAGCAGTTGGCGCAGGATTTGAGCAATGGCCAAGGGTCGAGTGAAGACTCGGCGGAAACTGCCTTCCTGAATTATCTAACCGGTTTCGAAAACCTCGCCAATATGGATGTTTTGTCTGGCTATCATGACGGTCAAACTCTGGACGAGGGCTATACCTATTTTGTCGGCAATTCGCGGAGTAGCCCGCAAGACTATTATTGGCGTCGCCTCGATCAGCGGGAGCAGGATGGCAAGGGTGGTTACTTTGCTCACGCATGGAGCGAGTGGGAAAAATTAGCCGTGCCTGTTTCCGCGGCGTATCGAAATGAAATTCGGCTGGTATCTTGCCATGACAGGGTATATATCGTTTGGATCGAGATGGGCGAAGTGAATAATCCGGATTACGTTCCCGGCAGTTCGAACGATGGTGAAAATCAGCAATCGACTCCAGTTTGGAGCCTAAATTTTTCCTGGGAAAATATCAATGGTAGCTGGTTAGCGCCGGTGAAGGTTGATCTGGAAGCGCAGCCTGGTTTGACTAAGGAAAAACTGGACATATTACTCAAAAAAGATAGTTGCCGATTATATTTTACCTACCATTCCGGACGCGATCAGTTATTAGTGATTTTGTACGATATAAATGAGGCCTCCATAGATTCGACAATTCCGAACGATTCATGTAGTGCTCTATGGGTGTCTTTGGTGTTGGATATCGACCCCATAGAAGAAGAAACAGAGAAAGCCAGTGTGATAAGTGCCTTGATCTATGACCTTGTTGCGCCAAAAGAATTTTCTGGTACCTTCACTCATGCCATGAGGTCACATAGCAGCTACGAATTGGCTTTCAAGGAAGTTTTAACTCCAATAGCTCCCGTGGGTGGAGTTGAGATTAGCAGGCTTGAGTTCAATACTCATTACGACGCACAGTCGAATCGCTTCCGACTTAATGAAGTTGCTTCTGTAACAAACATGATTTACAAGTCTCCACTCAATGTTGGGTTTGACGAAAATATCCATCCTGCCTACCAGGGTGCGCCATATTGTGACGATCGATGGATTGATCTCGGTAACGAGACTTGCAGCAAAACGTTTTATTTCTATATCCTCAATAATGATTTTTCTCCCATCTCCAAATCCCAATACGATATAGTTATCTACGAAAAAGAAATGGGTCGCGAAGAGGAGCCTGTTTATTATTTCGCGGCCGACAAAGCAAACGGATTGATATATCTACGACGCACTGATGATGAAGGCGTTAAGATACAGCTGAGCACAGGGTTCGCTCCGAAACTGATAAAATGCATGGCCAGTGGCGTCGATCAGTTGTTGACGTTAACTACCCAGCAGATGTCTGCGAACGACGGGGTGGATTTCAATGGTGCCTACGGTCTGTATTATTGGGAGCTGTTTTACTATTCGCCACTGCTGCAGGCCGACCGCCTACTCAGCCAATGCCAGTTCGATGCCGCCGAGCGCTGGCAGAATTACATTTTCAATCCGCAAGGCTATACGGATAACGGTCAACACACATCTCGCACCTGGAATGTCCTGCCATTGCTCACGCCGGCGCCTTTGAATGATATTGAGCATATCGACCCGGATCTGATCTCGCAGAACGATCCCTTCCATTATCGCGTGCATGTTTTGATGCGGCGGCTGGATCTGTTGCTGGCCCGAGGGGATGGCCTGTACCACATGCTGGAACGCGACACGCTGGTGGAAGCCAAGCAGAACTACCTCACTGCCTTGAATGTGTTGGGGGCGGAGCCCGATATCGCGCTCGTTAGTACCTGGTCAAACCCCACGTTAGCGCAGGCAGCCGATCCCGCTCAAGACAAGTTCCAGCCATCACTCAATGACAAGCTCGCCGGCTATTGGCAGACCTTTCAAAACCGGCTGTTTAATCTGCGCCATAACCTGACATTGGAAGGCCAGCCCATGCACCTGGCACTGTATGCGCCGCCGGCCGATCCGATGGCGCTGTATCGGACCATCGGCAGCGCGGTGGGAGCCATGTCTGCAGGCACCACAGCAGCCCCTGCCACGCCTTTGTACCGTTACTCGCAAATGGCGGCATCCGCCAAAGAATTGGCGGCACAACTGAGCCAGTACGGTTCGCAATTGTTGGCCACGATGCAGCAGCAGGATGCTGAGGCGTTCAATGTGATGGCGCAACAGCAGGCCTTTGACTTGATGCAGTATTCAATCAACGTGCAGAATGAGCTGATCAACCAGGCCACATCACAACGGAATTGGCTGGATAAGAATGAGGCCACGATAATCGCGCGGCAACAGACCTATCAAAGCTGGATAAATGAAGGTGCCAATGGTGTTTCTGCAACCGAGGTAGCGGCGATCAGTCTTAGGTTTCTCGCAGGTGAGTCTCGAACCGCATCATCGACAATGATGACGGGGGGGTTTGCCGCAGACCTTGCGCCAAATATTTTTGGTCTTGCCGTCGGCGGAACGAAATATTCCGCTGCTTTTAAAATTATTGCCGGGGTAACAGAGGCCACTGCTGGCACGCTGGATACATCGGCAGCGGCAATGGAAACCTCGGAAAACTACCGCCGCCGCTATCAGCAATGGCAATTGATGCTGGATGAGGCAAATAACCAGCTTGAGGAGATCAAAGAGCAGCAAACCGCAGCAGATGCCGCTCAAAAAGCTGCTGAAAACCAACTAAAATATTTACAAGCGCAAAAAGACAATTTCAAAGCCCAGTTAGATTTTATCAGTAAGAAGTTTACCAATAAGGCATTGTACGATTGGCTTAAAGGTCAGCTGTCTAGTATTTACTCCCAAGTATACCAACTGGCATTTTCCCGCTGCAAAATGGCCGAGGCCTGTTTTAATTGGGAAACCAAATTGAATCAAGTTTTCGTTCAAAACTACGCCTGGAATAATGCTAACGAAGGCTTGCTGTGTGGCGAACGATTAATGTCTTATCTCCTGCAGATGGATGCCGCCTATCTGGACTGGGACGCGCGCGCGCTGGAAATCACCCGCACGGTGTCGCTGGCCAAGGAAATGAAGTCTTTGTTGGGTCCAGTCAGTTTTGCCGGCCATGTGGCCAGCATCCTGGATGGCGGCGACGCTTTGCCTTTAACTGACGGGCTGAGCATCAGCAAAGACGACGCGTCGCTGACGGCAACCATCAATCTGGCGGCACTCAAACTCTCCGACGATTATCCGGCCGGCCTGGGCCCCGCGCGCCGCATCAAACAGGTCAGTGTGTCGCTGCCCGCCCTGATCGGGCCTTATCAGGACGTACAGGCGGTGTTGTCCTACGATGGCGTTTCCAAGCTGCATACCAGTTGCAAGCAGATTGCGATCTCGCACGGTGTCGATGATGCCGGATTGTTCCAGTTGAACTTCCAGGACGCCAAATATCTGCCGTTCGAGGGCATCCCCATCGATGACCAGGGGAATCTGGAATTGAACTTCCCGAATGCGACCGGCAAACAAGCCGAGCTGGTGAGAAGCCTGAACGACATCATTCTGCACATCCGCTACACCATTCGCGAGTAATCGCGTCAGCACTATGATGCCCCCTTCGGATCCTAGAGCGCCGCTCTGGGACCAGAGGGGGAGTCGTCGCAAAAGTACAGGGTAATCAGCTATGGAAAATCAACAATCGGCGTCGTCGGCGCCGGGCGCGGTTGACATCGCGCCATTGAGTTTACCCACAGGTGGGGGCGCGATTGCCGGGATGGGGGTGACGCCCGGCGATGCGGGGGCGGAGGGTGTGGTGGGGTTCAGTATTCCGCTGCCGGTCTCGGCTGGTCGGCCGGGGGCGACGCTTGCGCCGCCTGCCGCTATCGGCTACAGCAGCGGCGCGGGTAATGGGGTGTTTGGTTTGGGCTGGCAGCTGCCGCTGATGAAGATTGTGCGGCGCACCCGCTGTGGCGTGCCGCTGTTTAACGACGCGGCTGACGATGAGGCCGACCAGTATATCGGCCCGGATGGTGAGGTCTTGGTACCGCAGCGCGATGCGCTGGGGCAGGTGGTCACCGAGCTGCGTGCGCAATATCGGGACGTCACGTTTGCACATCCGTATCGGGTGGGGCAGTATTTGCCGCGCGTCGAGGGGGCTTTTTCCTGCATCGAGCGCTGGTGGCGTGACGACGACCCGGCGTCGGTGTTCTGGCTGATTCAGGATGCCGCGGGCAATGTGCATTGCCTGGGCAAGACCGCGGCGGGGCGCGTCGCCAAACCGGGCGACATGACCGCCGCCGGCGATCCCAAGATAGGGGAGTGGTTGCTTGAAGAGTCGCTGTCTCCCACGGGTGAGCACATCGTCTACGCTTACCAGGCAGAAGATGGCGCCGGCATGGCCGCTGACGATACCCATCCGGTTGGCGCTTTGCCGCACCTGACCGACGTCTATTACGGCAATGTGACCCCTGCGTCCAATCTCTACCTGTGGGCGTCAGACTCGCTGACCTGCGCCACCTTCGGTGTGCAATGGCTGTTTAAGCTCACCTTTGACTACGGTGCGCGCAGCCTGGATACCGGCACGCCGCCGGAGGCTGAGATCGGCCCCGATAGCCACTGGCTGGCGCGGCTCGATCCGTTTTCCCACTTCGGCTACGGCTACGAAGTGCGCTGCCATCGACTGTGCCGGCAAGTGATCATGTTTCACCAAAATTTCGTCGAGCTCAACGACGGCAAGCCGACCGCGGTGGCGCGCCTGATGCTGGATTATGACGAAAACCCATTTGTTTCGCGGCTGACAGGCGCTCGGCTGTGGGCTTACGACCTTGATGGCGCGCCGGACTCACAACCGCCGTTGATGCTGGATTACACCCCATTCAACCCCGCGCCGGAGGCTACCCGCTGGCAGCCGTGGGGCGGTTTGCCGGGTCTCGATAACGGCCAGCCGTTCCAAATGGTGGATTTGTTCGGCGACGGCATAGCCGGCTTGCTCTACCACGCCGGCAATGGCTGGTTGTACCGGGAACCGCAGCGCGATCCCGCCGGCCCCGTAGGGGAAGACCGTGTCGCCTACGGCCCATGGCAGACTCTGCCGCAATTGCCCGGCATGCTCACCGGCAATGCCATGCTCATGGACATCAATGGCGATGCCCGGCTCGACTGGGTGGTGGCGCAACCCGGCATGACGGGTTGTTTTACCCTCAATCCCGACAAAAGCTGGTCCGGCTTCGTGCCGTTTTCGGCGCTGCCGACAGAGTTTTTCCGTTTACGCATGCTTCTGGCCGATTTGACCGGCGCCGGCTTGCCCGACCTGGCGCTGATTGGCCCCAATAGTGTGCGGTTGTTTTCCAAGCAGCGCAGCGGCGCCCGTGATGGCTGGGAGCGCGCCGTCGAGGTGGATCGCGCCCAATACGACAACCTGTCCGACTTGCCCGTCATTGGGCAAGATGATGGCAGCCTGATCGCCTTTTCCGACCTGTTTGGTTCTGGCACGCAGCACCTGGTGCAAATCCGTAACGACGGGGTGTGGTGCTGGCCTAACCTGGGTCGCGGCCGCTTCGGCAAGAAACGCTGTATCCCACTAGACAGCGCCGATGCCGCCGCCGGTTTCGACAGTGCGGAACGCTTCAATCCGCAGCAACTCTACCTGGCCGATTTCGACGGCTCTGGCGTAACCGACCTGATCTATGCGCGCAGCAACGCCATCGACATCTATTTCAACCGCGCCGGTAATGGCTTCGCCGCAAAAGTCGTGTTGCCGCTGCCCAACGGCGTGCGCTTTGACGGGAGCTGCCAACTGACCCTGTCCGATCTCGATGGGCGCGGCGTCACCAGCCTAGTCTTGACTGTGACCCATCCGGAAGTCACCCACTGGCGCTACGATTTTTGTACGGACAAGCCTTATCTGCTGTCCGCCATCGATAACAATATGGGCGCCCATTCACGCCTTTATTACCGCAGTTCGGCGCAATATTGGCTGGATGACAAGCAAGGCGGCGTGACATCGGCCTCCCTGCTGCCTTTCCCCATCCAGACGCTCTCTGGCGTCGATGTTGACGATGAAATCCAGCTCCGCCAGCAACGCCTGCGTTATGCCTACCACTACGGCGTATACGATGGCGCCGAACGCGAATTCCGCGGCTTCCGTCTGGTTGAAGCGTTTGATGGCGCACAAGACGCGAGCGGGCAGGCGGCCGCTTCAACGCCAACGGCCCATACGCGTACCTGGTATCACAGCGGGATGGAAGGGGATGAGTTCAATTTGCCCGGCCAGCCGTGGAGTGGCGATCCGGATGCGCCGCCGACCCTAGCCACAGTGCTGACCCAATGGTCCGAAACCGCCGGGGAAGACGTGCCGTTGAGCGACGCCACCCCGGAACAGCAATGGTGGCTGTATCGCGCGCTCAGCAAAAGCGTCCTGCGCCAAGAGGTCTACGGGCAGGACGACAGCCCCCAGGCCGACCGTCCCTACCAGGTCTCTACCACCCGCTACCAAGTGCGACTGGTGCAAGCCGGCGCGCAAAAATCCGCGCCGGTGGTGCTGCCGAGCGTGCTGGAACAGTGGAATCATCATTACGAGCGCACCGCCAGCGATCCGCAAACCCAACAAAGCGTGCAATTGGCCAGCAATGCCTACGGCCAGCCGACCCAAAGCGTCGAAATCCGCTACCCGCGCCGCGCCAACACCCACCGCGCCGTCCGTGCCGCTACGCTGCCCGCTAACCTCCCGGACAGCCTCGAACACAGTAGCTACGACCCGCAACAAAGTGTGTTGTATCTGGTGCTGAGCCAGCAAAGCTACACGCATCTGACCGCCCCGGACCGTTGGCGACTGGGCATTCCAAGACAAAGCCGCCGTGATGCGCTGCGTTTCGATATGCCGTTTGGCACCGCGCCGCTGAGCTTTGAAGACCTTTCCAAGCCGAATGGCTTGCTGTCGGCACAACATCCGCGCACCTACCTTGGCCAGCAGGAAGTGTTCTACACCGAAGCGGAGCCCGCCAGCTTGCCGGTATTGGTCGACCATATCGAAACGGCCCACCTCGACCAAACGCAGAAGGCCATGCTGGAACAGCAGATGGCGGTCGAAAACGCCGAAGACCTCTTCCGTCAGTCTGGGCTGGAGCCGCGCAGCAAAGTATTGGGGCCGCATGGGAAGACGGTAGATGGCCTCGAGGGTGACGACAATACGGTTTACGTGGCGCCCACCGGGTTCACCACTTACGACCCCGCCAACTTCTATCAAGCCGTCGCGCAACAAACCAGCCGGTTGAGCGGTGTCACCCGCATCGCCTGCAACGCCTATGGCCTGCCTGTGTCCGTCACCGACCCGGTCGGCAATACCAGTGTGATCAGGCAAATCGACTACCGGTTTCTCACGCCCACCCGGATCGAAGATATCAATGGCAACCTGCATTGCGTGGCGCTAGATGCCTTTGGACGCGTCGTCGCCGACTGGTATGGCGGCAGCGAACACGGCCATGCTGGCCGGGTCGGTTTCCCCAACCCCTTGCCGACCGACTATGCCCCGGCCAGCGTCGAACAACTGATCGCGCAGGCCACGGTCGCGGATGCCTCACGCTTACCCATGACGGTGGCCAACCGCAGCGCGATCGACCTGTTCAGTTGGATGGGCGCGGGCTCCCGCGCCACGCTCAGCGCAACGGTCGGCGCGAATGCATTGGCGCTGTTGGCCGCGCAACGCTTCATCGTTCCGAATGACGATGCCAGCGTTTACCTGACCACCTACGCGCACCGCTGGGCTGCCGGCGAGGAGGGGCTCCCTGGCCTGGATCAACCGTCTGCCGCCGCGCTGCGCCAGTTGATCATCAGCACGCCGCGCCTGCCACCCCACGGCGCCGTCATCAGCGCCGATCGCTACGCCGATCCCGACTATTACGACGACCACCAGCCGCAGCGTATCGCGGCTACGGTTCGCTATAGCAACGGCGCGGGGCAGGCCTTGCAAACCGCCACACTCGATGTGCCGGGACAGGCCTACGCGCGCCAATCCGACGGCGAGTTGGCCGGCATCACGCAGACAGGCAGCGCCACGCCCCGTTGGGTCATCTCGGGCCGCATCGACGTCGACCATAAAGGCCAGCCGGTTCGCGTCTATCAACCGTATTTCGTCAACGATTGGCGCTACGTGACCGATCAAACCCGACGCGCCGCCGAGTATGCCGACACCTATTTCTATGACGCGCTCGGCCGAAATACACAAGTCGTCACCGCCCTGGGTTACCTGCGCCGCACCACCTACACCCCATGGTTTATTGCCAACGAGGATGAAAACGACACCTATCAGGAACAGGAAGCAGCGCTATGACCACCAACGTGCACTACGCCACGCCGAACGTGGCCGTCTTCGACAACCGCGGCCTGACGCTGCGCAAGATCGGCTACTGCCGCAGCGAGGTCGGACAGACGGCTGAAGAGCGTATCAGCCGTAGCACCTACGACATTGCGGGCAATGTGCAAAGCAGCGTCGACCCCAGGCTGTTCCACAACGCTGACGCCGCCAATTTTCGCTTTCAACCCACGCTCGCCGGCTACATGGCGCGTATCGACAGTGCCGACGCCGGCAGCCGCTGGCAACTGAACGATATCGAAGGCCGTCCGATCTGGCAGCGCGACGCGCGCGGCACAGAACAACGCTACCACTACGACGCCGCCGGCCGCGTCGTGGAACGGCTGGAAAATACCCGCTCGCAAGAGCGCTGGACCTACGGCGAAAACACCGCCGACCCGCAACGGCGCAATCTGCGCGGCCAAGTGGCCGAGCGCACCGACCCGGCGGGGACCCTCAGTTATACCGAATGCGGATACAGCTTGCTGGGCCGTCCGTGGCAACAAACCCGCCACCTGGACGAGCAGCAATACACAACGCGTTGGCGTTACGATGCCCAAAGCCGTCCCTTACGACAGACCGACGCCAAGGGCCACCGTCAATACAGCGTCTATGACGTAGCTGGCCGTCTGCAATCCAGCACCCTTGTCGTCAATGGCGGCACCGACCAACCGCGCACGGTCGTCGCCGATACCCTCTATAACGCCGCCGGAAAGAAACTGCGCGTCACGTTTGGCAACGGCGTCATCACCCGCTACGACTATGAACCGCAGACCCAACGCCTGACCGGCATCACCAGCACCCGCCCCGGCAAACCGCCACTGCAACGCCTGCGCTACCAATACGACCCGGCCGGCAACCTGCTGCAGATCACCGATGAGGCGCAGCCGGTACGCTATTTCAGAAACCAGAAAACCGACGGAACTAAAACCTTCCGTTACGACAGCCTCTATCAGCTGATCGAAGCCACCGGCCGGGAAAATGCCACCGCCATCGACAGCGGCAACGACGACATCCAGATCACGTCGCTCGACGCCGAATACGTCAACTACACGCGCGCCTACGACTACGACGCCGGTGGCAACCTCCTCAAAACCTGTCATTGCGGCGCGGCGAGTTATACCCGGCAGCTCACGGTTGCCGCCACCAGCAACCGCGCCATTAGCGGTGCCAACCTGGCTGGCGACGACATCGACGAGCACTTCGACGCCTGCGGCAACCCGAAGCAGCTCGACAGCGGACAAACGCTGCAATGGAATGGCTTGAGCCAGTTGGCCAGTATCACGACGATCGCGCGCGCCGACAGCGACGACGGAGAAGTCTACCTTTACGACGGCGACGGTCAGCGCCTGCGCAAAACCAACCGCAGCCTCGCCAGCATCCGCTCCAGCAACCGGATCAACATCCAAGACACCCTGTATCTGCCGGGTCTCGAGCTACGCAACAGTGGCGCCGAACAACTGCAAGTGATCAATGCTGGCAGCGCCAGGGTGCTTTACTGGACCGCCGGTAAACCGGACGACATCGACAACCCGCAACTGCGCTATCAGCTCGATGCCCCGACAGGCAGCAGCCAGATCGAACTCGACGACCAGGCCGACATCATCACCCAGGAAGACTACTACCCCTACGGCGGCACCGCCGTCCGCAGCGGCCGCACCACCAGCGAGGTGGACTATAAAACCCAACGCTATGGCGGCCACGAGCGCGACACCAGCGGCCTGTATTGCGACGGGGCGGGGTATTACCAGCCGTGGCTGGGGCGGCGGTTGAGTAGCGATTCGAATAATGGGGGGGGGAACGGGTATTGGATGTGGCCCTCTCCTACCATTTTTAAAAAAAGATACTTAACAGGAATGCAACAAGCGCAATACAGTCTTATTGACGATGGTGAATCTTCAGAGAGTACACCAATCGTTCGTGAGGAGACTGGAGCTATCAGTAGTTTTTTTAGTGGAGTTGCAGAGACTGCCAGCAGGTTTTTTAGTGGAGCTACAGGGGCTATTCGCAAATTTTTTAACGGGCTAGCGGGGGCTGGCAGCAGGCCTTATAGGGGGGGGCAGTATTCTGCTGTTCCACCGGATGATGTTGTAATGAGATCGGCTTCAAGTTCAGCCAGTACATCCTCCGATTTCACGGAGCTCCGTCAACAGGAATCATCATTTAGCATCGGGCTTTCAGATGTAGATGAGTCAGCAGTAAATGAGCCATCAGAATCAGCTCCTCTGATAGAAACCCCAAATCCTGTTAGCGCGGATGACGGATATGACAAGGCCATGAGTAATGCCCTTGCAAATCAGGATCGACGTATTATGCAAGGATTTGATGACAACGTTGACTCAGCAGCGCAGGCTGCGGAAAGAAACGCTATAGAAAACAATATATATAGCTCAGAACCTAGTTCTTCGTCCCATGGCGAAGGACAGCCTCTATTGTCCGGGAGTGGTTCAGTCGAGGTATCTGAGCATCTCGAAATGAAAACAATTTCAGACGGTTTGGGGAAAAACTTACAAACATTAGCTAGTCAAGCAAGTGCAATTTCTAATTCTATTGCCGAAACATCATTCGTAGGCTCGCATTCCTCTGGTCCTAGTAGCAGTGCCGGACCTAGGTATACGCCTCGTCCAGTGGACTCCGCAACCATAAAGGTCTTACTGGCTGCCCAACAAGCGGCCAAAAATATTTTACACAATGGCACGGGTGCTAGATTCCAAATCGGTTTTAGATAATAGAAATACGCAGAACAGGAAGCGGACTGTAGAGTCTTTATAGTGTTTGGTATCGCGTGGTTACTGTGACCACGCTGTATAAAAACTGGTGGCCGGCTTTTCTCAAATGAATTCCAAAAAAGCCTAAAACTGGAGTCCGGTTGTTAGATAAGAATTAGCAGTCAATTTTCAGCATTGGAACATAGAATGAAATCTAGATATTTTAAAGTGTCGGAGTTCGCCTGTAAGTGCGGCTGCGGCTTTGGCATTCAGCCTGGCGACGTAAGCTGGGAGCTGGTTTCCGTGCTGGACGATGCTCGTGATCATTTCGGCCAGCCCGTTTTCATCACGTCGGGCTGTCGCTGCAAAAAACACAATGCAGCCGTGGGTGGCGCGCCTTCGAGCGAGCATATGCAGGGCATCGCCGCAGATATCCAGCTATCGGGAACAACGCCCGCCAAGGTGCATGACTATCTGAATAAAAAGTACCCAGACCGTTATGGATTAGGCCTCTATTCCAGCTGGGTGCATATCGATACGCGTGCGGGCAAGGCGCGATGGTGAGCCCGGCTTTGTTCGGCAGGGTCATTGCGTCTTGGGCAGGGTAAGTCATTTATAGAGGTTAAAACATGAGTGTGGCTTCAGCGGTGACAAGCAATGTCAATTTCCGCTACTTTACATCGCTCAGCGGGCGCGTATTGCGCACCGAGAGTGTCGATGCCGGCACTAGTCAGGCACTAACGGACATCGAAGGCCGGGTGGTGTGGCAACAGGATGCGCGCGGCACCGAACAGCGCTATGAGTACGATACCTTGGGCCGGCCTCTCAAGCGGACGGAAACGCTCAAGGACGCAGGGGCGAAGGTGCAAGAAACCTGGACCTATGGCGAAGAGGCTGCGAATGACCAAAGCTACAACCTGCGCGGCCAAGTGTTAAAGCATGTCGATCCGGCCGGCACCCTGGACTACACCTCCATCGGCTATGGCCTGGATGGTGCGCCGCTTGGCCAAACGCGGAAGGTGACGGGAGATAGCACCGCCTACACCACCCGCTGGCAACGCGACGCGCATGGTCGACAGCTGTATCAGCAAGATGCCAAAGAGCATGAGCAATACATTGCTCACGACGTGGCGGGCCGGCAAAAGAAACTTGAACTGCTAAGACGGGGAGAAAGCACCAAACAAACCCTGATCAGCGAGATTCTTTACGGTGCTGCGGGGCAAAAGCTGCGCGAAAAAGCTGGCAACGGTGTGCTCTCCGAGTACAGCTATGAGCCGCAGACGCAGCGGTTGAAAACCATCGTCAGCACGCGTACGGCCACGGGTTCCACCACGAAAACCCTGCAGAGGCTCAGCTACAGCTACGACCCGGTCGGCAATATCACGGCCATCGACGACACCGCGATTCCCACGAGTTATTTCCGTAATCAGCGCACCGATGGAACAAAAACCTTTGCCTACGACACGCTGTACCAGCTAATCACCGCCAGGGGCCGCGAAAACGCCACCTCGACCAGTGCGTCACAACGGTGGGGTGTCATAGCCAGCACCGACCCGGTCAGTTACGTCAACTATACCCGAAGCTATGAATATGACCGGGGCGGAAATCTGAACAAAATCATCCACAATGGTGGCGTCAATAATGGTTATACCCGCCAACTCACCATGGCGGCTAGCAGCAACCGAGTCGCCAGCTTGACAGAGGGCAGCATCACCACTTCCTTGTCATGCGATGCCAGCGGCAACCAGCTGAAATTGGATCATGGCCCCGCATTGACATGGAATGGGCTGAATCAGTTAAGCGGCGCCACCGTGGTCAAACGTGATAGCGGCAACGACGAAGAAACGTATGTTTACGGTGGCGATGGCATGCGCGTTGCCAAAACCAGCACAAGCCGAGCGAGCGGCAGCACCAACCAGCAACAAGTACTCTACCTGCCTGGACTTGAAATCCGCACCACCAAGAATGAAAGCAACACCAATGAACAGCTTGAGGTCATCGTGGCCGGCCAATTCCGCGTGCTCCATTGGACCACGGGAGGCCCGACGGACATCGATAACGGTCAACTGCGACACAGCCTGACTGATCATCTTGGCAGCAGCCAAATCGAACTGGACACGGACGGCAAGATCCTCAGTCAGGAAGAATATTACCCCTATGGCGGCACCGCCGTCATGACGGCCGAATCGCAGACTGAAGCCAAGTACAAAACCATCCGCTACTCGGGCAAGGAGCGGGATGCGACAGGCCTGTATTACTACGGTTTCCGCTATTACCAACCGTGGCTGGGGCGATGGTTAAACCCTGATCCTGCCGGGACGGTTGATGGGTTGAACTTGTTCAGGATGGTGAGGAATAACCCGGTGTTATTACATGATCCGAATGGACTAGCCGGTGATCGGCATCCGGAATCTGAAGGGGAGTCTGAAAGCGAAGACAATACTATTGTCTACCGAGCGCTTCGTTCCAATGAAAACCCTCAACAGCATGGGCTTGTACCTCCTGCAGGGAGTAACCCTTCACTAAGCGCTGCAGCACATATTCAAGCTGGATCTAGGGCAACAGTAAAAAGCACATGGGTTTCAACGACGAGGTCAATTAGAACTGCAGCGGCTTGGGCTGCACAAAATGGCTATGGACGTGTTGCCAAAATTAAAATTCCAGAGGAAATGCCAAGAGAGTATGTGCATGACTTGACAACAGAGACAGGGCAGGCTGATGTTTTTGGGGATAAAAAGCCTCTTGGGTTGAATTTTGCAAAATCATCAAAAGAAGTAGTCTTGAAAGGTGGCGTTCCTCCAGCTGCTGTTGTGGCCGTCTATGATGTAGAGAGAATATCTGAAAAACAATATGCAGGCCGAAGCGAAATTGATGGCGCCAAATATAGCAAGTCAAGGTCGCTTAAATCAATAAATAAAGTAAGAGCAAGCCCTTATCCCGTAAGGCTGACTGAGATGCACAGTTTAGATGAGATAAGTTTTTTAAAATCATTACCTGGAAAAACTAATTGGCGCTTGACGGATTTTCATGTTGACTATACTGGACAAGCAAGGCAGTTCTACAATAGCTTAAACAAATATGAAAGGGGCATGATAAAAAAGTCGATTGGCTCTCCGTACCAGCTTGATGACATAAAGGATGCTGCCGGTTATCAAAGCTATATGCAGGAAGCCAAAACACAGGTCGCCTATCTCAGAAGGCACCTTACAGGCTCTGTTGCATAGGTGGGCCCAGTTGGGGCGAACGTGGTATTTTCGATATATGACGTTCGCCACAGTCTCTTGAAACCTGGGCGGTTGCACTCAGCTCCTGCAACCGCCAATTATTGAAAGTTTGAACGGTATTACTTTATATGTCCGTTACACCATCCGTCCGTAACACCAACCGTTAATTCTCAGGAGCTTAGCCTGCTTGCCATGTCCTCCGGTCATGGCAAGCGGGGATGAATCGATTATGCATACACAAAATGAAGACTACATTGCTGTCGCTCCCCTGGGGCTACCCAAGGGCGGCGGAACCATGCGAGGAATGGGGGGGGCACTGGGTGCGGCAGGGCCAACTGGAACTGCTGGTTATTCCTTGCCATTGCCGATATCCGCTGGCCGTGGTTATACGCCAGCGCTGGCCTTGCAATACAGCAGTGGTGCTGGCAATGGCACGTTCGGTTTGGGCTGGCAATTGCCACTGCTACGAATCGCCCGGCGTACCAATCGCGGGGTACCGAATTATAACGAGCACGATGAGTTCATCGGCCCGGATGGTGACGTATTGGTGCCGGAACGGGATGCACAGGGCGCCATTATTACCCAGACTTGCACGCACTTCGACGGCGCGGCTCTGGATAAAACGTATCAAGTTTGTCGTTATTTCCCGCGTGTGGAGGGCGGCTTTGACCGCATCGAACGCTGGTGGACTAATGGCGATGTTCATTCGACATTTTGGCTGATTCACGGCGCCGATGGCCAGCTGCATTGCCTGGGCAAAACCGATTCGGCACGTACTGCCTGTGCTGATGCGAGTGGCAATCCACGGGTTGCCGAGTGGTGGCTGGAGGAGTCCGTGTCGCCCACTGGCGAGCACATTGCTTACTGCTACCGAGCAGAAAATGTGCAGGGCGTGACAGACTCGCGCCCAGTTGGTGCCCTCCATCATTTGGTTGAAATTTGCTATGGCAATATCGCGCAAGCGGCGGGGCTGTATTTGTGGCGCTACAGTTCGCTTGCCCAAGCCGAACAAAATGAGGGGGTGAGTTGGTTGTTCCGACTGGTGTTCGATTATGGCGAACGTAGTCTGGACAGTGCCGCCGCACCAGACTGCGCGGTTAAAGGTGGCGAGTGGCTCGCGCGCACAGCCCCCTTCTCCGGCTATGAATACGGCTACGAAACCCGTTGCCACCGGCTGTGTCGGCAAGTGTTGATGTATCACCAGAACTTTACCGAGCTAGCAAGCGGTGCGCCGATATTGGTGAGCCGCTTGCTGCTGGATTACGATGACAATCCGGTACTCAGCCGCTTGCAGGGCGCTCAGCTGTGGGCTTATCAGGGCGATGGCACGGCGATCTCACAGCCGCCGCTGATGCTGCAATACGCTGAATTTGAGGCCGCCCCCATGGTAAACGGCTGGGCGCCTTGGGAGGGGTTGCCGGGGCTGGATGATGGCCAACCGTTCCAGATGGTGGATTTATACGGTGAAGGGCTGGCTGGTTTACTCTACCAAGCGGGTAATGGTTGGCATTACCGTGAGCCGATGCGTGCCGGTGCACCGGTGGCGGGGTCTGCATCGTCAGATCCGGTCGGCTATGGTCCGTGGCAGGCGCTGCCACAACTGCCAAGCTTGCAATCGCGGCATGTCCGTCTGATGGATCACGATGGCGATGGGCGATTGGACTGGGTGATCACGCAGCCGGGTTTGGCAGGCTGCTTTACCCTTAATCCGAATAAAACCTGGTCGGGCTTTACCCCATTTCGGGCGCTGCCCCGCGAATTTTTCCATCCGCAAGCACAGTTGGCCGACTTGATTGGTGCTGGTCTGTCTGATCTGGCATTGATCGGCCCTAGCAGCGTGCGCCTGTATACCAACCAGCGCGATGGCTTCGGTATTGGCCAAGATGTGGCTCAAGATGTGGATACGAGATTGCCGATGGCCGGTCGTGATGCCAGCACCCTGGTAGCGTTCAGCGATATCCTCGGATCTGGTCAGCAGCATCTGGTGGAGATTCGCCACGACGGCGTGTGGTGCTGGCCGAATCTGGGTCGAGGCCACTTTGGCCAACGCTTGCATTTGCCGTTGGCGAGCGAGGATGCGTCGATCGGCTTTGACGAGCAGACACGTTTCGACCCGAAACGGGTGTTTTTGGCCGATATCGACGGCTCTGGCGCGAGTGACCTGATTTATGCACGAGGTGATGCTTTAGATCTTTATTTTAATCAGTCAGGCAATGGCTTCGCGTCCAAGGTGATCCTGCCGTTGCCTGCTGGGGTTCGCTTTGATCGGCTCTGCCAGCTGAACTTGGCCGACCTCGATGGTAAAGGCGTGGCCAGCTTGATCCTGACCGTGCCCTATCCAACCGTCCGCCACTGGCGCTACGACTTTTGTCAGGAAAAGCCGTATCTGCTCACTGGCATCAATGACAACATGGGTGGGAGTACTCGCCTGCATTATCGCAGCTCGGCACAGTTCTGGTTGGATGACAAGCAGCAAGACAGTCGACAGGTTTCTCGCTTGCCTTTTGCCGTGCAGACTTTGGCAATGGTAGAAAGCCGAGACGAAATCAGCGACAGTCTGTTGAGTCAACATTGCCGCTATAGCTATGGTGTCTACGATGGCGTGGAGCGTGAGTTCCGTGGCTTTACGTTGGTAGAAACCACGGATACCAGCCTGAATGCCAAAGAAAACGATGAAACTATCGCTTATACCCCGCCGGTGCTGACCCGCACTTGGTACCACAGCGGATGCGAGGAGGACGAACTCAACTTACCAGGGCAACCCTGGGATAAGGATGCGCATTCACATGCACTACAGGGTAGCCGCCTAACCTCGTGGGATGGTAGCCAGGATGTCGAATGGACCGCACACAGCGCTGAGCGCTGGTGGTTGTTCCGTGCGCTCAAGGGCTATGTATTACGTCAGGAAGTTTATGGTCTGGATGGATCGTCGTTGCAGCAACAGCCCTATAGCGTCAGCAGTTACCGTTACCAGGTGCGCCTGCATCAATCGAACGGGGATGGCGTAGCGCCGGTGGTCTTGCCAGGTGGATTGGAGCAATTGAGCTATCACTACGAACGCATCATCGGCGACCCGCAATGCCAACAGCTCGTGGAGTTGGCACGTAACCAGTATGGGCAGAGTACCTGGAGCGTTGCCATCAGTTACCCGCGCCGTACACTGAGTAGCGAGACCCGCGATGAGTATTCCAATGCATTGCCTGCCGGCATGTTGCCAACTAGCACATTGGATAGCACAGTTGATGATCAGCAAGGGCAACTTCGCTTACAAGAACAGCGGCAAAGCTATTACCAGCTCGATGGCCGCCAGCCAGACAGCCCTTGGCTGCTAGGCATCCCATGGCAACAGCGCTCGAATGTATTGACGCCTGCAAGCGTACCGATCGAAGGCCTCAGTTTTGAAGCATTGATGGCAGACGATGGTCTATTGGCTAGCCAGCAGGCGCGTTGCTTGGCAGGGCAACAAGAAATGTTTTATCACGAGTCACCTCCGAGCAAGTTGCCCGTGCAGGCTTCCCATAGCGTCGTGGCCGAACTCGACAATACGGCGTTGTCGGCCTATGACGATGTGTTGAGTGATTTACCGGCACGCTTGGCAGTGGCCGGTTATTACGAGGCCGAGACAATCCTAGAATTTGACGATGAGCCCGCCGGCAAATTGTGGGTGGCAAGTAAAGGGTTTACGACTTATTACGACCAGCAGCAGTTTTACCTGCCAAAAGAACAACAAAGCACATTGCTAACTGGAGCAACCACCTACAATTACAACCGCTATGGCCTACCGACCACTAGTACGGATGCAATGGGCAATACCGTAACGGTTGAATCTTTCGACTGGCGTTTCCTGACACCGATCAAACTTAAAGACATCAATGACAATTACAGCGAAGTGGAGTTGGATGCATTTGGTCGTGTGCTAGCAGGCTGGTTCTATGGGAGCGAGGCAGATCATATCAAGGTTGGTTTTACCGACCCTACTAGCGCAGACCGCCAGCCGACGACAGTTACTGCCCTCATCAACGCAGCAGCCCCCATCAGTGTGGCAAGTCGCAACGCCTATGACCCGTTCAGTTGGATGGGAACGATTTCCTCTGCCGATATTGTTGAGGCCTTGGATTCTGCTGGCGTAGCAGCGTTGTTGGCACAACGCTTTATCCTGCCTGAGACATCGGGCCTGCATTACATCACGGCGTGGGGGCATGCGTGGGGGGCGAGCAATGCCGAGCTTCCTGGCTATACATCTGCTGCAAATTCGACGTTGCGCACGTTAATAAAAGCTGCGCCCCTGCTTCCTCCCCATGCGGCAGCAATTCAAGCCGACCGTTATCCAGATAGCAGCTATTACCTGGACTCGTTACCACAACAAATCCACGCCAGCGTCAGTTATAGCGATGGTTTGGGGCGCACGCTGCAAGCGGCCGTCAGGGACGAATCGGGCGAGGCATACCAGCGGACACCAGACGGTGAGCTGGCGGTCGACAACGCTGGAGACTTGATCGAAGCAACGGCTGCCCAACGCTGGGCGGTGTCCGGGCGGGTGGAGTATGACAACAAAGGCCAGGCGGTGCGCGTCTACCAACCCTTCTTTGTCGATGACTGGCAATACGTTGCTGACCGGAGCCTGCGTACCAACGGCTATGCCGATACGCACTTCTATGATCCGCTCGGTCGAGAGTCACGGGTGCTCACGGCGCTTGGTTATCAACGTAGGACCACCTACAGCCCTTGGTTCGTCGTTGCGGAAGATGAAAACGACCTGAGCGCTTAACGCTCGACCAACCACGCGGGCGGCATACTTTACCGCCCGCCATGGAGTCTCCATGCCCCCGCAAAACTTACATACCGGCACCCCCAACATCGCCGTCCTCGATAACCGCGGGCTGGCCATTCGTCAGCTCAGCTACCAGCGTAGCGAAGTCGGTGCGGCGGCAGACGAGCGGGTCAGCCGCAGCGTTTTCGACCTCTTGGGCCGTCCGCAGAGCAGCATCGACGCGCGCTTTATGGCCGCAGGCCAGCCCGTGCCCAATTTTCA